>Ga0209666_1000035_pt1 | contig 107405 bp, 114 predicted proteins | sample SaaInlV_125m_DNA_FD_184679 | JGI IMG/M metagenome (GOLD analysis project Ga0209666, IMG submission 184679) | Marine microbial communities from expanding oxygen minimum zones in the Saanich Inlet - Saanich Inlet SI037_S3LV_10m_DNA (SPAdes)... | ecosystem: Environmental > Aquatic > Marine >...
CCACCGTCAACATCAACATCAAAAATCACATTATTACCTTTTTTCCAAATTCTTTCTACTTCACTTTTTAGCGTTCCGTAAAAATTATCCGTGTAAACTTCTTCCCACTCCACAAATTGCTTGTTGTTGATTTTATTTTTAAAATCTTCAACGGACAAATAATAGTAATCTTTTGCATCAACTTCGCCATCTCTTTTTTCACGAGTAGTCGCAGATGTTGAGAATTCTAGTCCAAACTTCTTACTTAGTAAATGATGAACAATCGTTGTTTTTCCAGCCCCAGAAGGCGCCGAGAATATGATTAATTTCCCACTCATATTATAGTACGTTTAAAACTTGCTCTTTAATTTTTTCTAAACTGTCTTTCATTAAAACAACTGTTTTTTGAATTTGAGCATCGTTAGCTTTGCTACCTACAGTATTAATCTCTCTTCCCATTTCCTGAGATATAAATCCTAACTTTTTACCTTTTTCACCTTCTATTGAAAGCGTTTCTTTAAAGTATTTACAATGCTGAGAGAGTCTAACCTTTTCTTCATTAATATCTAATTTTTCAAGGTAGTATATGAGTTCTTGTTCAAATCTATTTTTATCAATAAGGTCTTCTTTGATTTCAGAAATTGCTGCAGCTAATTTTGCTTTTAAAGTATCGATTCTTTCTTCATCAAACTTTTTAACGTTTTCTAAACCTTGTTCAATAGCTTGTACTCTTTCTAGCATATCAACTTCAAGACTTTTCCCCTCGTCACTTCTAAAACCAACAATGTTTTTTAAAGCTTCTTTAATTCCAGCTTCTAAATATTCCCATTCCGTTTTACTAATGTCTTCTTTGCCCGAATTCATTACATCAGGCATTTTCATTATTGTAGCAAGAATTTCTGGTGTAATATCCTTTACGTTTAACAATGGTTTAAGCTGCTCAAAATAAGATTGAACTAATTCAGTATTTACTTTGTAGTTAGCGTTTTCGCCAGTTAATTCAACATTAATGTTACATTCAACTTTTCCGCGAAAAAGGTTTTTTTGTAAAAGCTTTCTAATTGCCATTTCCTTACTCTTAAAAATACCAGGCATTCTAACAGAGAAATCTTGTTGTTTCGAGTTTAGCGATTTGATTTCTATAGAGATGTTTTTTCCAGGAATACTTATTTGAGCTTTTCCAAAACCAGTCATTGATTGTACCATAGGACAAAAATAGGGATTTTAAAGGAGTTGAATATTGGAGTAGCTAAGCTTTTTTAAAGCTAACATAATAAACACCTGTAAATATGAGTGTGGATGCTAAAATACTGTAGAAATCAATTATTTTATCATTAATAAAGTAACTCAGTATGGCGCTCATAAATGGTTGCAAAAATATATATGAGGTAGCAATATTTGGTGATACTTTGCTAATAGCAAACATATTTAATAAAAACGTTAAAAATGTAATAGCAACAACTACATAAAGTATACTAATCCAAATTTCTAATGGAAACTCCCAAGATGATTTTATTAAATCAGGAAGTCCAATTGGAAATAAAATTAATGCACCAGGAAGAAAAACCCATTTAAGAACGGTGAACGGTTTATACTTCATTATAAGCGGCTTGCAGTATACGATGTAAAACCCAAAATTAGCAGCATTACTAAAAATGAGTAAGTTTCCTAAAAGTGGGTTTGGCGCTTCTTTCGAAATTTCGTTGTGGAGTATAACTGTTACTGCGCCTATACCGCCTAGAACCATTCCTATGATTTTATTTTTTGTGATTTGTTCTTTTAAGTATAGGGCTGAAATCACCAACACAATAATAGGGGTGGTGGTCATTATAATTGCAGCGTAATTTGGAGCAGTATAGGTTATTCCATTAAAAAAGGAGAGTTGATTGAAAACAACTCCAAACATTGCTGCAAAGACAAATTTTTTGTAATCTTTTTTGTCAACTTTGTCCTTTGGTAAAAAAGCATCAACTGTTAGGAAAAGAAGAAAGGCTCCTGAAGCTCGTATGAACACAAAGCCATTCGCTCCAATATAGTTAGGAGCAACAGATTTAATCACAAAATAACTTATTGCATACAATAGGTTTAATGTGATTAGTGCAATATGTGCAGAAGTATTCCCTTTCAAACTTTTAAGTTAAAAAAGTTTAGCTTTTAAGGCCTCAATATTTTTTTTTGAATTTCCGATAAATATTTCTCCATCAACAATAGCTACTGGTCTCTTTAAAAAGGTGTATTCTTCTATGATGTGACTTTTGTAATCATTTTCAGAAAGTATTTTTTTATTTAATTGTAAAGATCTGTACTTCATCGCTTTTCGAGAAAAAAGAGCTTCGTAAGACCCTGCTAAGTTTTTTAATTCCTCTACTTGAGACGCAGACATTTGATTTTTTTTGATATCCTGTAATTCTACATTTTCTAAGTTTAATTCTTTAAGAATTTTAATATTGGTAGAGCAACTTCCTAGATGATATATCTTTTTCATTCACTGAATTATTAATTGATTTTCCAATTTGGATAAGGAATAATATTTATTTGAGATAAAGGTAGTATTTTTAGAGCTTGACAATGATATCTAAATTATCCTGTTTTGAGAGAGTACGTTTTTTATTCGTTTTGCTATTACTAGTAACGTTTAATGTTAAGGCCGATCATTACTATGGTGGTTATATTTCTTACACTCATATAAATGGTTTTAAGTATGAAGTTACTGTGGTGACTTATGCTGACAACTCTAAAGTTAATTCTGATCGTGATTCGGTTATTGTTATTTGGGGCGATGGTACAGAGGAATATGTCCAAAGAACGAATAATAACGGGAATGGCGAAACTGTTTTCCCCGGTATAAAAAAGAACATTTACAAGGGTGAGCATAAATATACAAAAGAAGGCAATTATCAATTAGTTTTCGTTGATAAATATAGACCTTATGATATTTTTAATATTGAAGCAGGGAAATCAGGAAGTACTTTGTTGTACTTCGATGCCATAATACCAGTGGCTGATACTGTATCATTTTGTCAGAACAATGCTCCAAGTTTTTTGTCAGAACCATATATGTTTGGTGAATCAGGGGAAGATTATTTCTTAAGTCTTACCCATTTTGATATTGATGGGGATAGTTTGAGCTTTAAGTTAATTAGTCCAAAAGCTACAAATACATATTCTGTCCCTGGTTATTTTACGCCAGATCGAGTTTTTATAGATGAAAAAACTGGTTTGTTTTCTTGGATAGATCCTATTTTTGGAGACTATGTATTTGCATATGAGATTGAAGAATACAGAAATGGACAATTAATAGGAGTTTCGGTTGCCGATTTCCCCGTTTTTATTAAAAGAGGAAATAAATATAAAGGGTCTTTCTCTGATGTTAATGGAATTACTGAAGGTTCCTTCAATTTTAATTCTGCGGAAGAAATAAAACTCGATATTAGCTATGAAAATTTGGATGCCGACTCTACTTTTATAAGAGTTGTGACTGGGCTTGTTTACAATAATAACTTCATCATTACGAATGATGCGTCCAATACGGACAATGTATCTCATCATTCATTAACAATAGATTATCTAGGGAATGACTTTGCTGAGGGGGCACATATAATTACGTTTGAGGCTGGATCTATTTATGGTTCTGATACTATTTTTGATTATAAAAGTATTTCTGTTACCACGGTTTCAAATCAAGATTGGCGTTGTTCGGTACCACCAAACGTTAAAGATGTAGTAGAGATTCCCCCTTTGATTCCTGTTTTTGAGGTAATATCAAATTTATTTGATGAATCGGTTTGGATGAATGTTGGTGATAATTTTGAAGACTTTACAATTGAGATTTTGGATTTAAGAGGGAGACGGGTATATAAAGATTCAAATTTAAAGTCTGCAACCTTTAAACTGAACCTTTCGCATTTTAAATCTTCAATGTATTTATTTAGAATTATACGAGACGACAAGGTAATAGCAACTTTAAAAGCAGTAAAAAAATAATGGGACTAATAAAAGAGGTTAGAGGGTTTAAACCTCAAATTGGCAGAGACGTTTATATTGCTGAAAACGCAACAATTATTGGAGAGGTTACTTGTGGAACTCAATGTAGTTTTTGGTTTAATGCAGTTGTTAGAGGAGATGTTAACTACATTAAAATGGGGGATAAGGTAAATGTGCAAGACGGTGCTGTAATTCACGGAACCTTTGAGAAATGTCCAACAAACATTGGAGATAACGTATCAATAGGTCATCAAGCAATGATACATGGTTGTACAATTAAGAGTAATGTTTTGGTTGGAATGGGCGCTATTATTATGGATGACTGTGTTGTTGGGGAGAACTCTATAATTGCTGCAGGTGCAGTTTTAACCTCAAGAACAATTGTGGAGCCCGGCTCTGTTTACGCTGGAGTTCCTGCGAAAAAGGTAAGGGATGTTGATGAAAATCTAATTGTAGGAGAGATTAACCGAATTGCAAATAATTACATTAAATATGCAAGTTGGTATAAATAAAAAAGTGCTTCGTTTGAATTCTTTTTTATTTACAAAAAGATCTTTACGTTTTCGGGTGGTCTTCCTAAAACAGCTTTATCGCCTTTTACAACGATTGGTCTTTCAATTAACTTCGGATTTGCAATCATTATTTTAATCCACTCTTCTTCGGCCAATTTTTTCCCTTTAAATTGATCTTTAAAAATTTTTTCGGGTTTTCTTATGAGTCTCTCTGCTGTTATATTTAGTTTTTTTATTAAATCAGTAAGCTCTTCCTCTGAAGGAACAACCTCTAGGTATTTTATAATTTCTACTTCTGTTCCCGAATCTTGAATTATTTGTAATGTTTCTCTACTTTTTCTACAACGAGGATTATGATAGATTTTCATGTCTTTGGTTTTGTTAATGTTTACCTTCCTGATTTTCCAAACTCCATTAAATAGGATTTTATAAAGGGCATTAATTCTCCATCCATTACGTGATTGATATTTGATGTCTCATGACCAGTTCTTACATCTTTAATTAATTTGTAAGGGTGGAAAATGTAGTTTCTAATTTGAGAGCCCCATTCAATATTCATTTTAGAACCTTCAATTAAATCAATTTCTTTTTGGCGTCTTCGCATTTCTAATTCATAAAGCTGAGACTTTAGTAATTGCATAGCCTTTTCCTTATTTCCCAATTGAGAACGAGACTCTGTGTTTCTAATAATGATTCCAGAAGGCTTGTGTGTTAACCTAACCCCTGTTTCAACCTTGTTTACATTTTGTCCTCCAGCACCCCCAGATCTAAAGGTGTCCCATACAATATCAGAAGGAGGTATTTTTATGTCTATAGTGTCATCAATTACAGGGTACGCATAAACAGAAGCGAAAGATGTGTGTCGTTTATTTGCTGAATCAAAAGGTGATAAACGAACTAGTCGATGAACTCCATTTTCTCCTTTTAAATAACCATACGCAAATTCACCTTCAAACTCCAAAGTACAAGATTTAATCCCCGCGGTTTCGCCATCAGTATATTCAACTTCTTTAACCTTAAAACCGTTTTTTTCCCCCCACATTATATACATTCTCATAATCATGGATGCCCAATCTTGAGATTCTGTACCTCCTGCTCCTGAGTTAATTTCAACAATACAATTAAGTAAGTCTTCTTTTTCTCCAAGCATATTTTTCAGCTCTAAGGCTTCCAATAATTCTATTGCGTTTGCTTCAGCTTCCTCAACTTCTTCTTCTTCAGCTTCTTCAAGTTCAAAAAAATCACGTAAAACATTCACATCTTCTAAAGCAGACTTAACGCTTTCGTATTCTTCAATCCATGCCTTTTTATTTTTTATGAGCTTTAGGGTTACTTCAGCTTCTTTGGGCTTATTCCAAAATTCAGGAGCTTGGGTTTTTTCTTCTTCGTTCTGTATTTCTATAGCCTTTTTGTCCAATTCTAGGTACTCTCTTAATGCTTCCAAGCGTTTTACCAGGTCTTTGAGTTGTTCAGCTGTTACCATTAGTTTATTTTTGTAAGAGAATATTCCAAAATTGGAAGCTCTAAATTAATTAATCCTTTTCAGTTGCCATGGCAAAATTGGTAAAAACTAACCCAGCAGACCTACTAAACTTACAAAGTGGGGACTATGCGCATTTTGTTCAAGATGGAATAGCGATCAACGATGTTATAACATTTGAACCGCGCCATCATGTTAATAATATACATAAAACGCTCAATATTAAGGGTATTCGAATATTCTTGAACGTATTATTGTCTGTAATCGTTTTTTCGCTAGCCTTAATTACGGGTTTTTATCCTATCAGCTTACTGCTTTTCATGGCTATATTCGATCTTAGAAGTATTAAGCGTATTAATTTGCCTTTAAATCTTTCAGATTTTATTCCTTATGAGAATATTGAAGAGGTTAAAATGATAAAGGGTAAATTAGGGTTTAATTATGCTCATATTATTGTAACAGACAAAAAAAGAAATCGTTCAATTCGGAAATTAAAATTATACGATAGTCAATCTGGTTGGGATAGGGCTGTTGTTCTGTTCACTCGAATTGGTAAATTGAATTTGAAGGAGAAAGTTGCTAAGGACTTTTCAGGATTGAAAAAAATAACAGTTGGAAATGGAATAGAATACGCCGTTGAAGGTGATAACCTTTTTTTAATTGAAAACGGTACCCACAAAGATGAAAGAGAGGATCCTTTTAAATACTTCCGTTTTGTAGCTATCATTGGTGTTCTTGCGAGTTTAGGAGCTGCTGGATCCAAAATTAGAATGATTATTGAAAATCATGAATATCAATTCGTTGATTATTTAGTAGTTGTTTTCTTTCTCTTTTTAGCGAATATTCCGTTTCAGTTTGTTAGAAAAACAAGACCTACTGTGATTCACAAATCTGATGTACTTGGGTTTAAAATTAAAAGAAATAAGCTTAAAATTACGCTAAAAGGATGGAGCGTTTTTTCATTAGTGGTGAAACATGACTTAAAGTTTTTCACTCCCGAGGATATTAAATTATTAAAAGAATTTTTAGAAAGATGATTACATTAAGTATTACTACAGCTGTAGATGAAAGTATTGAAAATGATTGGCTGGACTATATGAAAACTGAACATATTTCATTACTGATGAAAACTGAACTTTTTAAAGATTTTAGGTTAGTTAGAATAATTCCAGGTCAAGGTGTTGATCTTTCTTACAATTTACAATTAAGATTAGAAGGTCATAAGGAATTAAACGAGTTTAGAAGTAAACACGAAGCAACTTTTGTTAATTTGGAAGGAAAGAGGTTTGGCGGTAAATATGCTGTTTTTCATAGTGTTTTAGAGCATGAGTTAGAGGGTTAAAAGAATATTATGAGAGTAGTAAGAGCAAAAAAACATCTTGGTCAACATTTCCTTACAGATGAAGGAATAGCGCAGAAAATAGGTGAGACTCTAATCCATCGTGATAAGTATGATGGAATTATTGAGGTTGGACCTGGAATGGGGATGATGACAAAGTATGTTAAAGCTGCTTATCCAGATCATAAATTAAAGTTAATTGAGTTAGATAGAGAGAGTGTAGCATATTTAGGTGAGCACTATAGTGACATTCCTGTAATTAATGAAGATTTTCTTAGTTTAAATATTAAAGGGTTGTTTGATGGTCAGTTTGCTGTAATAGGTAATTATCCTTACAATATATCCTCTCAAATTATTTTTAAGGTTCTCGAAAACAAAGAGTTTATTCCTGAAATGACCGGAATGTTTCAGAAAGAAGTTGCTGAGCGAATTTGTGAAGGGCCAGGAAATAAAACTTACGGTGTAATAAGTGTTCTTATTCAAGCTTATTATGATGCTGAGTATTTATTTACGGTTGATGAGCATGTGTTTAATCCACCTCCGAAAGTAAAGAGTGGAGTTCTTCGATTAACACGTAGGGAAAACCCTATAACTTGTGACTATGGAGCTTTTCGTCAAGTTGTAAAAATGTCTTTTAATCAAAGGAGAAAGATGTTAAGGAAAAGTTTAAAAAGTTTATTTACTCCAGAGCAGTTGACTCAACAAATATTCACTAAAAGACCAGAGCAATTATCTGTTGATCAATTTGTAGGTTTAGTCGAAATGAAGGAAGATTTATAATTGCAGAAAATGCAATTATAAAATTTTTACTTGTTTAAATTAATTTCTAAATATCGTTTAAGAATCATTTCTTTGGATAAAGACTCCAGATGAAACGATCTATTACTATTTTTTTATTATTAATATCAATTCTTTCCTTTTCTAGGAAAGACGTTTATATTTTGGTTTGGGGAAGTTCGCTAACTAAAACTGGAGCTGGGCATTGTTCTATTGCTTTTAAAGATTCAGTTGGTTTTCATTATTTTTCACATTATCCTAATTCAATTGTAGGAACAATTGATACGTTTCTATTAAATTTCAATAGCTTGCAATCCTTTGATAAGGAAATTCTCGGGATTCAAAGAAGTAATCCAAATTTAATATTGAAATTCGAAGTGTCCAATAAGGAGTTTATTAAGATGAAACTTTTTGCAAAAAGAAGTGTGAAACGTTCGTGGACTTTATTCGTTTTTAATTGTGCTGACTTCGTAAAAGGAATATTCAGGAATTCTGATTATGATACAGGTTTAGCTTTTGGAATTAGTACTCCGGTTGAGTTGGTGAAAGATATAAAAGATCATAATGTAAACCATTTCTTAAAAGGTAACATTACTACGGTCAAAGGATTTGTTTACCCATTTCTTTTAAATGAGCCACGAGCAGTTCCGTTTACTTTGAGGAAATGGATAGGTTTTTAAATTCAAATAGGCCTTATTTGGAAGCTAATTAGTGATTTTCAATTCGTGTAAAACAACTTTTTTTGGTTATAAATTAGGTTTTATTCGCTAAATTAGGCTTGTATTAAATGATTGTTAATGAATATTTTCACTGTAATTTTTATAGGTTTTTCTTTCGTCGGATTTACGCAAAAATCGGAGTATGATTATAATATCAAGGAAAATAATTTAGAGAAACATCCTATAGATTTTTCAGTGAAATTGAATCCTATTTTTACTGACCTTAGCAATGATAACTCTGTACTAGGTTTTAATACGGGATTTCATTTCCGTATGAATACTGTAATGTCATTATACGGAGGTTATTATGGGAGTTACTTTAACATAAAACCAGAGGTTGTCAAAGCGAATTCTATTGAAAAAGTATACAATGGTGTTGTTGCTGATAATTATGTTCCTTATAAATACTTAAATGGTGGTGTAACCATGTTTTTATGGACAGAGGTTTATGAGGGTAAATCAAAAGTTAGTTTGCCAAGTGAAGTTCGAAATGGAAATAAACAACGTTGTTTTTTAGAAATTGATAAAATTGATAAATTACGTCAAGTAGGTCTTAGGATAGGAGTAGGGGCTTATCAAGGTCAGGTGATAGAGAAAGATTCAGAGTTTGAGGGCAATAACGATACGGAAATTATAAATTACTTGACAAATACTGCAGGTAATAATTACTCAAGCTTAAAGTATTCCTTGTTTTCTGGAGGTTTATCTTATGAGAAAATTAATCACTTATCAGTTAATGTTAAGGATAGTATAGGGATTAGAAATAAAAAGAATCATTGGCGGCTTTACGGTGATATATTGTATGCTCAAAATATGGTAATTGGGGATATTCTATTTACTTGGCACGACGGATCTGCGGAAAAAGAAGCAGAATATGATCTTCAAAAGTTTACTGGTCCAGAGAAAGAGAATTATTTTGATTCGAGACTTTTCGGATATAGAGTAGGTTTTGATTTCAATAGTACGAATAAAAAGGGTTATTGTTATGGTATTGAATTAGGGAATAGGCCTGGTACTGGTTCTTTATTAGCTAGAACTTATCTGAATATAAAAGCTGGTATGTCATTTAACTTTAACGTGATAAAGTATTAAGTAGTTAAAGACTAAAAAAAAGGCTCATCCGATAAAATGAGCCTTTTTTTTAATATACTATATTGATTAGGATTGGCTTAATGGTTGAGCAAAGGTTATCACATCAGTTGCTGTAATTTCACTACCACAAAGTATAATTAATCGTTCCATAACGTTTCTGAATTCACGAATATTACCAGTCCAGTTTATTTTTTGAAGCTCAGTTAATCCTCCTTTATTTACTATTTTTATTGCTACACCGTGTTCTTCGCAAATTTGTTTTGTGAAAAAATCGGTAAGTAAAGGAATGTCTTCTTTACGGTCATTTAAAGAAGGGTTTTGAATTAAAATCACACTCAATCTATGGTATAAATCTTCTCTAAAGTTTCCCTTTGAAATTTCAGATTTTAAATCTTTATTTGTGGCAGCAATTACTCTTACGTCAACTTTTATTTCTTTTTCTCCACCAACTCTTGTGATCTTGTTTTCTTGAAGAGCTCTTAATACTTTAGCTTGAGCTGATAAACTCATATCTCCAATTTCATCTAAAAATAAAGTTCCACCGCTAGCATTTTCGAAGTTTCCCTTTCGCTGCTTGTGTGCAGACGTGAAAGCACCTTTTTCATGGCCAAACAATTCAGACTCTATTAATTCAGATGGTATTGCAGCGCAATTAACTTCAATTAAACTAGCTTTCGAACGAGTACTTTTTTCGTGAATTTGCCGAGCAACTAATTCTTTTCCTGATCCATTTCCACCTGTAATTAAAACCCTTGCATCTGTTGCGGCAACTTTATCTATAACATCTATAACATTTTTAATCGCTGTTGATTCTCCAATTATATTCGCAGATTTAATCTTGTTTAGCTTTTTCTTTAAAACTTTAGTTTCTTCCATTAAATAATTCTTATCCATTGCATTTCGGACAGTAACTAAAAGTCGATTTAAGTCCGGTGGTTTTGGAATATAATCAAATGCTCCATTTTTTAGCGCGTCAACAGCAGTATCAATAGTTCCATGACCTGAAATCATTACTATAGCTGGATCGTATTTTAAATCCTGTAGTTTATCTAGTACTTCAAGCCCATCCATTTTGGGCATTTTGATATCACAAAGAATAACATCGTATTCATTTTCTTGAGCCATTTTAAGTCCTTCTTCTCCGTCCTCAGCTTGATCTACTTTATATTTTTCAAACTCTAAAATTTCACTTAAAGTTCTTCTTATTGGTCTTTCGTCATCAATTACTAGAATATTCCCCATTTTTTTTAATGTTTTAATTGTTCTTGAAAAAATCACTTGCAATGCCTTCTTTGAGAGCGTATCGTGCAAGTTTAAAATGTTCAATCTTTAACTTCCTCAAAAGAAAATTTACAAGTACTGTGCCAACTACAATCATTGGGGCTCTCTCTTTAATTAAGCCTTTAATATTATGCCGCTGTTTTAATGTTGACTTTAATATCGATTCGTGAATGTAGTTGTATTCCTGTATGTTAAATATATAGTTCGATGTTTTTATAAGGTCATCGGGTTTGCCTAATTTATTTGCTATGATTTTTGCGAATGAGGTGAAGGATCCTGATGATCCAACGAGTGTATTGATATTAAAATCTTGAGCTATATTAAATAATGGTAATAAAGTATTGGTTATATGACCTTCAATTTCTTCAATTTCGGATGTCGTTATTTGATCTGACTTTTGATATTTTTCAAATAATCTTGCAGCACCAATTTCAAAACTTCTTTTCCAAAATATTTTTTGATTGTTACATATGATAAATTCAGTACTACCTCCTCCGATATCCATCAAGAGAATTGGCTTCTTTTTGAAATTAATTGATTCTCGAGCCCCTTCATATATGAATTTAGCTTCGGCATCCCCGTTTATAATCTCGACTTCAATATTCGTCTCATCAAAAACTTGCTTAACAATAGATAATTTATTTTTTGCATTTCTTACTGCGGAAGTGGCAATCGCATGAATAGAATCAACTTTATGTTCTAAGCATAGAACTTTAAATTTTTTTAATGTAGTAATAGCTCTTAATATTGCATCATCTTGTATAATGTTTTTATTAATACCTCCTTTTCCTAGAAATACAAATTCTTTTGTAACCTTATTTAAAACTAACTTATTTTTCGGTTTAGAAGCAATCAACAAATTAAAAGTATTGGTACCGATATCAATTACAGCAATTTTCATTAATTACTTTGTTTAAACCATTTCCAAATATTACGATAACTTAATTTTTGTCCATACATTAATATAGCGGTTTTATAAACTTTAGCTGCAAATTTAGTGCTTAACCATACAGTTATAAACAGTAATAGAATTGCAGTTAAAACTTGCCACCAATCTGTAGCCCAATTTATAAAAGGTAATCTGGCAGCCATCACAATAGGTGAAGTGAGTGGGAACATTGATGTGTAATAAACCAAATCTGATGATGGATTATCCATTATTGTCGTAGCTGTCACCATTCCAAGAATTATAGGAACTGTAATAGGAAGTATGAATTGTTGGGTTTCTGTATCTGGATTAGCAGCAGAACCCACTGCGGCAAAAAATGCAGCATATAGTAAGAATCCTCCTATAAACAGGAAAGGCATAATTATTAAAAATGTAGGTAGGTAACTTTTAAGTCCCTCAATAGCATAAAGCGTATCCATTTCCTCTATTGAGAGTTGGGGAAGGTTTGCACTTACTAAGTTTCCCTCACTATCCATCATTTTTATTTGGTCGTTAACAAGATTTGCTGTGTCAATATCAACAAAGGATTGAATTGCACCAAAAAAGATAATAGAAGTGATTATAATTATTGTAAATTGTGAGATTCCTACTAGTCCAATTCCTATAATTTTCCCCCACATTAGTTTTACGGGTTGGATGGAAGACAGTATAACTTCTATTATTCGGTTTGTCTTTTCCTCCATCACTCCTTTCATTACTTGAACGCCATATATAAGTACTAGTAAATACATTAGAAATCCTCCAGCGAGGGATAAATATGACTTTACCTCAGGATTAAGGCCTCGTCCTTCATATTGTATGTTACAAGAATCACCTAACTTCTTATCTACTTTTTCTAGGTTTAGTTTTGTCACTCTATATACTTGAATTTTTCTAAATATATCAAAGCAATCATTCTTTATAGTTTTTAAAACTCCAGGTCCTGGATGACCATTATTGTACAGTTGCCCAGGGCTATTGGATATGATACCAAAATTTTTATTCAAGTGTAATACCATGGTATCGGACGCATTTTCAAAGCGATCCGCTACAACTTCAATTGTTGCACTTAAAGGCATATTCACATATTTAATGAATTTGGAGCTCTTATCTCTTTCAAGTAAGTCTCCTAGTGTTATCGTATTGTCAACAACTAAAACAGTTTTTTGTTTGAAGGTAGATTGCTGAATAAGAATCGGAGCGATAACTAATAACGCAATTATTAAAGGGGTAACTATAGATAGTACAATAAACGATTTTTTCTTAACCCTTGTTTTGAACTCTCTTCTTATGATTAGATTAAGTTTATTCATTTAATTGTTGGTGTCGGTTAAGTTATCTTCTCCTATTGTTCTGATAAAGATGTCGTGAATTGAAGCGGATGTTTCTTTGACTGACTTCACTTTGCAACCAACTATAACGGAGCCTAATAGATCGTTTATAGATTGATTGTCAATTGGAGCAACGGTTACTTTAAATTCATTTTTTTGGATTTCTTCCTTTTTTATTAACTGAAAACCAGTCCATAGGGCAGTGGTAAATGATAACATATTCCCTGTAAAGTGGATTTCAAATTCGTTTTTACTAAACTGTTTTTTGATTTCTTCTACTTTCCCTTGAAGAATAACTTCTGATTTATTGATTAACGTTATATAATCACAAATCTCTTCTACACTTTGCATATTGTGCGTTGAAAATATAATTGTGGTTCCTTTTTCTTTTAATTCAAGAATTTCTTTTTTGATGAGTTCTGTGTTAATTGGATCAAATCCAGAAAAAGGTTCGTCCAAAATTAATAATTTAGGCTTATGAACTACTGTTACAATGAACTGTATTTTTTGAGCCATACCTTTTGAAAGGTCTTCGACCTTATAGTTCCACCAATCAAGTATATCAAACTTAGTAAACCAGTCTTTTAACTTTGCTTTAGCGTCAGTTTTATTCATTCCTTTTAACTGAGCTAAATACATAGCTTGTTCACCAACCTTCATTTTCTTGTAAAGACCTCGTTCTTCAGGCAGGTATCCTATTTTGGTGATATGATCTTCTTCTAAAGGTTTATTGTAAAATAAAACTGTACCACTATCTGGTTTTGATATTTGGTTTATTAATCGAATGAATGTTGTTTTTCCAGCTCCATTAGGACCGAGCAAACCGTAAATACAACCTTCAGGGATCTTAATTGTAACTTTATTTAATGCTGTATGATTACTGAAATTTTTGACAACTTTTTCTGCCTCTACAATGTACCTCATAAAAATAATTACACTTACAACTAAAATAACGAAATTGATTGTAAGAATTGTTTGATTAAAGTAAAAGGTTCTTAAGGAGCAAATAAACAGCTATGCTTTTAAACTAATTAATTAAAAAGCCTCAAATTAATGAGGCTTTTTAATTAATTAAAGTATTCTTTGACTCTTTCAAAAAAACCTTTGTCTTTTTTAGTTGGATTTGGTTTGAAGTTTTCAGAATCTCTTAGTTGTTCTAATATTTTCTTTTCTTCAGTAGAAAGTTGTTGTGGAGTCCAAATGTTTACGTTAACAATTATATCTCCTGTTCCGTAAGCATTAACACTTGGTAACCCTTTACCTCTTAATCTAAGAAGTTTTCCAGATTGTGTTCCCTCTTCTAGTTTTATTTTAACTTTTCCTGTGAGTGTAGGGACTACGATTTGAGTACCCAAGGCTGCGTCTGCAACATTAACAAATAGATCATAATGTAAATTCTGACCTTCTCTCTGAAAATCATCATGAGCTTTCTCTTCGATAACGACTAACAAATCTCCGGCAACTCCGCCTTGAGCTCCCATGTTACCCATTCCGCTTACTTGAAGTTGCATTCCATCCTCAACTCCTGCAGGTATATTTATTGGGATTACAGCTTCGCTTCTCTCTACACCTTTGCCATTACATTTTTTACATTTATTTGTTATAATACTTCCTGAACCATTACAGGTGCCACAGGTAGATGCTGTTTGCATTTGGCCAAGGAAAGTATTTGTGACTCTGGATACTTGTCCAGAACCGTTACAAGTAGTACACGTTGAATGGCCACTTTTACCTTCAGCACCAGAACCATCACAATAGCTACATTTATTATCTTTTGTTACTTTGACCTTTTTTTCTATTCCTGAAGCGATCTCTTCAAGTGTTAGTGCAACTTTTATTCTAATATTACTACCTCTGTTAACACGACGACCACCGCCTCTTTGTCTTCCTCCGCTTCCTCCGAATCCAAAGCCTCCAAATACATCACCAAAGTTTTCAAATATGTCATCCATTGACATTCCTCCACCGAAACCACCATGGCCACCGCCACTCGCAGCTCCACCCATTCCAGCATGTCCAAACTGATCGTATCTAGCTTTCTTTTGTCCGTCACTTAATACTTCATAAGCTTCTGCAGCTTCCTTAAATTGTTTTTCAGCTTCAGGGTTATCAGGGTTTTTATCAGGGTGGTATTTAATAGCGAGTTTTCGATAAGCCTTTTTCAATGCTTTCTCGTCTGCACTCTTAGTCACTCCTAATACTTCGTAATAATCTCTTTTCGACATTTTAATTTTTTTAGATAACCAATAACTGGATTAACTATGCTCCAACAACTACTTTTGGAAATCTAATAATCTTTCCTTTCAAAATATATCCTTTTTCTACGACGTCAAGAATTTTGCCTTTTAATTCTTCAGTGGGTGCAGGTACGTTAGTTATCGCCTCATGCTCATCGGCATTAAAGTCTTGTTCTTTTACGTCCATAACTTCCAGTCCATTTGAAGAAAGAGACTTGGAGAACTTGTCAAAAATTAATTCTAACCCTTCTTTCAGGCTATCGATATCATTAGCTTTATCAATGTTTTCTTTTGCACGATCCAAATCGTCCAGTATTGGCAAAATAACCTTGAACACATCAGCGTATGCACCTGCGATTAAGTCTGATTTTTCTTTTTGAGTTCTTTTCCTGAAATTTTCGTATTCAGAATAGATTCTTAAAAACTTATCTTCAGTTTCCTTTAACTTATCTTCAGAAGTAACTTCTTTTTCCTTTTGTTGAGCTTCAGTAGTTTGCTCTTCTTTTTTCTCTTCTTGAACTTCCTCTTGAGCTACTTTTTCTTCTTGCTTTCCCATTTTTAATAATTTTGGATTCTATAATCAACTTACTTGCCATCTTTTTTAATCTCGCTCTTGTCGGACATAATGACATTCAGTAAGAATTAAAGTCATTTATTATGATGCTATACTGAGCTTTTGACAAAAACTGGTTCAAGTTAGCTTTAGACTGGATTTGTTTTTTTATTTTGTTTGAGATGTTATTTTGGTTAACGCTTTTTCTAAGTCATGGCCTCTTAAATTTTTTCCTATTATTATTCCTGAAGGATTGAGAAGGAAGTTTGTGGGGATGCTTGAAACTCTATAAGATCTACTTAAGCTACTTTGCCAACCCTTTAAATCTGAGATATGCCAAGGCCAATTTAATTTGTCTTGATGAATAGCCATCTCCCATTTTTTGCCATTGTTATCTAAAGAAACACTAAATACTTTAAATCCTTTTTTATTTTTGATTCCTCCAAGAAATGTTTTTTTGATAGGAAAGTCAACATCCTTATATTGATGTACCATTTTGATTAGATGTCGATTATCGTATCTACAAGGTCTACACCATGAGGCCCAAAAATCAATCAGTACATATTCTCCTCTTAAGTTGTATAAATTTATGGTGTCTCCTTTTGGAGATGCTCCTTTTAAATTCGGAGCTAAATCACCTACGTTTAGACCTACTGCAATTGTTGCTTTTTTAGACGAGGCACATGCAATTAAAATAGTAATTGCTATTGATGCATAAAGTAGTTTTTTCATTAAGCGATTCTAGTGATATCAGCTCCCAATTTCTGTAGTCTTGTGTCTATGTTTTGATATCCTCTATCAATTTGTTGTATGTTATCGATTGTAGATGTTCCTTCAGCAGAAAGAGCTGCTATTAACAATGAAACTCCAGCTCTAATATCCGGTGATGTCATCGATATACCTCTTAAGCTTTGTTGTTTGTTTAATCCAATAACGGTTGCTCTATGTGGATCACACAAGATAATTTGTGCTCCCATATCAATTAGTTTATCCACGAAAAACAATCTTGATTCAAACATTTTTTGATGTATTAAAACACTCCCTTTTGCTTGAATTGAAGTGACTAGCATTATACTTAACAGATCAGGCGTAAAACCGGGCCAAGGTGCATCAGCAACTGTAAGTATAGATCCGTCTATAAATTTTTCTACTTCATATTGTTTTTGAGATGGGATTACTAAATCATCACCAACCAATTCCATTTCGATTCCTAAGCGTTTGAATGTATTAGGTATGATACCTAAGTTCTGATAGGATACATCTTTTATAGTGATGTTCGATTCAGTCATGGCCGCTAAACCAATGAAAGAACCTATTTCAATCATATCAGGTAATATTCGATGATCTGTACCACCTAACGAATCTACACCATCAATAATAAGTAAATTAGAACCAACACCAGATATTTTGGCACCCATTCTATTTAACATCTTACATAGTTGTTGTAAGTATGGCTCACACGCGGCATTATAGATTGAAGTTTTCCCTTTTGCTAAAACAGCAGCCATTACAATGTTTGCCGTTCCTGTAACTGAGGCTTCATCAAGCAACATATATGTTCCTTGAAGTTTTTTTGCCTCTACTTTATAAAATTTACTCGCAGCTTGGTATTCGAAGCTCGCTCCCAATTTTTGGAAGCCAATAAAATGTGTGTCAACTCTTCTTCTTCCGATTTTATCCCCACCTGGAGCAGGAATGTAACCTCTACCAAATCGAGCTAAAAGTGGACCTACGATCATAATAGATCCTCTTAGGCTGGATCCTTTGAGTTTGAATTCTTCAGAGATCATGTAATCTAAATTGACATCATCTGCTTGAAATTCGTAATCAAATTCATTTAATTGATTGACTTTTACATTCATGCTTTTTAGCAAGTCAATCAATTTATTTACATCTACAATATTTGGAAGATTAGTAATAGTAACTTTTTCCGGTGTTAATAAAACAGCACATAAAATTTGTAATGCTTCATTTTTTGCACCCTGAGGTGTGATTTCTCCTTGCAGACTTTTCCCTCCGTTAATTAGAAATGAACCCATGAATTATCTTATGTTTTTTTTGAAAGGTCTTTTTGGACCTTTTTTATGATTATTTGATTGTCTTTTGTTATTTGATCTTGTTAGTTTCCCGATTAACGAACCTGTGCTTTTTAATGTATGGTTTTCGCTTAACTTAAGCTTTCCGTTAGAGAGCTTACCAAGCTGTTCGAAAATCAAATCATCACTTACACTATCTCTGTTATAGAGAAGATAATTCTTCTTCATCATATTAGCTATGTAATATGTAAAGGATTCTTTTTCTAAACCATCTTCAAGTTTACTTGCTTTTTCGATGAAGCTTTCAATTGATTTGCCATAATGGCGATACTTTATACGATTGTCAGGGTAAGCAACTTTTTTTGGAGGCTTAACCAGTTCAGCTTTATCGGGAAGTGGGTAGGGAGAATCGACATCAAGTTTGAAGTCTGAAATAATGATCATATGATCCCAAAGACTCTGAATGAAGTCATCTGCTTCCTTAAACTGAGGTTTAACTTGGCCCATTACTTTTACTATCGATCTTGCAATGTGATTTCTCTCTTCTCTATCATTAACCGAGATAGCGAAATCAATCATTTTATGAATGTTCCTCCCATATTCACGTATTACTAGTGAGGAACGCGTTGTGTTGTAGTCCATATTATAATATCTCTTTCAAAGATAGTTAAAGCTAACCAACTATTTTAAGTTTGGCAAATTTCAGCAGTATTTGTTTCTCACCATGATTTTCAAATAAAATCACAGCTTTTTTACTAGGTCCAATTCCTTCTATTTTGGTTACTTTTCCTGGTCCAAATCTTAAATGTTCTACCTTTTGGCCTTCCTTAATGTCCTTGCCTTCTCTATTCATATTAGAAATAGAAGAAGGATCTGCCGATCTGGCTACTTTTTGGAGACTTACCAGCTTTTGCCCTGGAGGTATAGGGGATCTGCTCTTTTTGTTTACTTGTTCTTGGTTTAAACGTGTTCCTGCAAAATTCCTAGGAGGTCTGGCTTGAGGCATATCAAGGTAATCAAGAGGTATTTCTGTGATGAACCTACTTTGCTCCGCATAGGTAATAGTTCCGAATTTAAACCTTGTCTGAGCGTAGCTCAAAAAAGCCGATTTCTTGGCTCTTGTTATTGCTACATAAAACAACCTTCTTTCCTCTTCTAATTCTGTTCTTGAATTAACGGATAATTGAGAAGGGAATAAGTTTTCTTCCATTCCTACAATAAATACATAAGGATATTCTAGCCCTTTCGAACTATGTATAGTCATTAGCGATACTCTATCAAGGTCGTTTCCTGTGTCTTTATCGGCATCGGTTAACAATGCTACATCTTCCATGAATTTATCTAATGTTTGTGTTGGAAAGTCAGTTGCTTCTTCATTATTTGAAAATAACTTTAATCCATTCAATAGTTCTTGAATATTTTCATACCTGGAAACACCTTCAGGTGTTTTATCTCCGTGAACATCTTTTAAAAGACCTGTTTGAGAGGCAATGTAATTACCTAAGTCATAAGCGTTTTTTCGATGAAGTTCACTTCCGAAACTTAGAATCATTGTCGCGAAATTTCTTATTTTCTCTTTCGGACCATTCCCAATTCCAGTATTGTAATGGTCAATATTACTTGCTATTTCCCATAAAGATGCATTCTGACTGTTTGCCGTTAGAATCAGTTTGTCTATTGTTGATTTACCGATTCCTCTAGTTGGATAGTTGATGACTCTTTTTAGTGCTTCTTCGTCGTTTGGGTTAAAGGTCATTCTGTAATAAGCAAGCAGGTCTTTAATCTCTTTTCTTTGATAGAAAGATTGTCCGCCGTAAATTTTATATGGAATATTAAGTTTTCTTAGAGATTCCTCCATTGAGCGAGACTGCGCATTTGTTCTATATAATATTGCAAATTCATTGTTCTGTATTCTATCTTGTAGCTTAATAGAAAGGATTTTATCAGCAACTACTTTCCCTTCTTCATTGTCTGTCTTTGTCTTTATTACTTTAATTTTTGCTCCTTCCTCGTTTTGGGTCCAAACATCTTTAGGGAATTGATCTTTGTTCTTAGAAATAATAGCGTTTGCAGCGGCTACAATATTTTTTGATGATCGATAATTTTGCTCTAGTTTAAATGACTTTGAATCTTTATAATCTTTTTGAAAGTTTAAGATGTTTTCAATGTTTGCACCTCTAAAAGAGTAAATGCTTTGAGCGTCATCGCCAACAACACATATATTCTTGAATTTTTTCGCAAGCATTTTAACAATAGTGTATTGGGCATAGTTTGTATCTTGATACTCGTCAACTAGTATATATTTATATAAATTTTGGTATTTTTCTAAAACTTCAGGGAATTTACTAAATAGGTCATAGGTTTTGAATATTAAGTCATCAAAATCCATAGCCCCTGCTTTAATACATCGCAACGAATAAGTTTTATAAATCTTACCAATTTCAGGCTTACCCATTCTTTTGTCTTCAGTAAGAATGGCATTGTCTTTATTATAGGCTTGGGCCGATATTAAATTATTTTTTGCAGCAGATATTCTGTTATATACAATACCTGGCTTATATACCTTATCATCTAAGCCTGACTCCTTTATAATTGTTTTTAAAAGATTCTTAGCATCTAAAGTGTCGTAGATTGTGAAATTATAGGGAAACCCGAGTTTTTCGTGTTCTTTTCTTAGGATTTTAGCAAAAACAGAATGAAAGGTACCCATCCACAAACTACGAGCTTCTAGGCCGATGATGTTTTCTATCCGCTCTCGCATTTCTTTAGCAGCCTTATTGGTGAAAGTTAATGCAAGTACATTAAAAGCATCTACATCATTACGCAATAAATGTGCTATTCTGTATGTTAGCACTCTTGTTTTACCTGATCCAGCTCCTGCTAGGATCATATTTGGACCATAAATAGATAGCACCGCTTCTTTTTGAGAATCATTTAATTCATTAATATAGTCAGACATAAGTCAAAAATAATCAATTATCTAGTGTTGATAGAATGATGGTTTGAAAAAATATTAAATTTATTTTTACTCTTTGTAAAGTAACGGGTTACGGGGGTTATTCACATGGTTTTGTGAGTAAAAGTGAAAAAAAATCCACCAATTTACTGAAAGCCCTTGATAATTGGAAATTTCTGTATATCTTTGCCGTCCCGTTTTTTGGCGGGTATTGTGTTTTTTTGAAAGTGAATACTTAGAAATATGCCAACTATTCAACAGTTAATAAAGAAAGGAAGAGTTAATAAGCCGAGCAAGAGTAAGGCTGCAGCTCTTAATGCGTGTCCTCAAAGAAGAGGTGTATGTACGAGAGTATATACTACTACACCGAAAAAGCCAAACTCTGCAATGAGAAAAGTTGCAAGGGTGAGATTGACAAATGGAATCGAAGTTTCAGCTTACATCCCAGGAGAAGGTCACAACTTACAAGAACATTCAATTGTACTTGTTAGAGGTGGAAGGGTGAAAGATTTACCAGGTGTTAAATATCATGTTGTTCGTGGAGCGCTTGATACTGCTGGTGTTGAAGGACGACTACAGAGAAGATCTAAATATGGGGCGAAACGCCCAAAGAAATAATTTTTAACGATTTCCTGAAATGAGAAAGAGTAGTGCAAAAGAGAGAATAGTTTTACCAGATCCAAAATTTGGAGATATCGTTGTTACGAAGTTCGTAAACAACCTTATGCTTGATGGTAAAAAATCTACTGCGTTTAGTATTTTTTATGACGCGATCGATGTTGTTGCATCGAAAGTTGAAGAAGAAGAAGATGCTTTACAGGTGTTCAAGAAAGGTTTGTCTAATGTGACACCTGGAGTTGAAGTTAGAAGTAAAAGAGTAGGAGGGGCAACTTTTCAAATTCCAGTTCCAATTCGTGATAATAGAAAACTTTCTATGGGAATGAAATGGTTAATTGGATATGCGAGAAAAAGAAATGAGAAATCAATGGCTCAGAAATTAGCTGCTGAAATTCTTGCTGCTGCGAAAGAAGAAGGTGCTGCCTTCAAAAAGAAAGAAGATACGCACAGAATGGCAGAAGCCAACAAGGCATTCGCTCATTTTAGAGTTTAATTAAGGTTTAAAATCAACAAGTAAAGAAAGTCAAAATGGCTAAAAGAGATCTTAAATTCACAAGAAACATAGGTATCGCAGCTCACATTGATGCTGGTAAGACTACCACTACTGAACGTGTTTTGTATTACGCAGGTGTAAGTCACAAGATTGGAGAGGTGCACGATGGTGGTGCTACAATGGATTGGATGGAGCAAGAGCAAGAAAGAGGTATTACAATTACTTCGGCTGCTACTACTGTATTCTGGCCTTACAGAGATAATGAATACCAAGTGAATATTATTGATACTCCGGGTCACGTTGATTTTACTGTTGAAGTAAATAGATCATTAAGAGTGTTGGATGGTTTAGTTTTCTTATTTAGTGCTGTTGATGGTGTTGAACCTCAGTCAGAGACTAACTGGAGATTAGCTGATAACTATTCTGTATCAAGAATCGGCTTTGTAAACAAAATGGATCGTCAAGGAGCTGATTTCTTAAACGTGTGTAAGCAGGTTGAAGAAATGTTAGGTTCTAAAGCAGTTCCGTTACAATTACCAATTGGTGCTGAGGATGAATTCGAAGGTGTTGTTGATCTAATTAACAACAGAGCTATCGTTTGGAATGAAGCAGATCAAGGAATGACTTTTAAAGAAGTTCCAATTCCTGCTGACATGGCTGACGAAGTTGAAGAATACAGAGAGAAATTATTAGAAGCTATTGCTGAATATGACGAGTCTTTAATGGAGAAATTCTTTGAAGATCCAAACTCAATTACAGAAAGAGAAGTACTTGATGCTTTAAGAGGAGCTACTTTGGATGCGAAATTCGTACCAATGATGTGTGGTTCTGCTTTTAAAAATAAAGGTGTTCAAGCTATGCTTGACATCGTAATGGAGATTTTACCATCACCATTAGATCAAGAAGCAATTATTGGGACTAGCCCTAAAACGGATGAAGAAGTTAGTAGAAAGCCATCATCTGATGAGCCTTTTGCTGCATTAGCATTTAAAATTGCAACTGATCCTTTCGTAGGAAGATTATGTTTTACAAGAGCATATTCCGGTACGTTACCTTCAGGTTCTTATGTATTAAATACGAGAACAATGAAGAAAGAGAGGATTTCTCGAATCTTTCAAATGCATGCAAATAGTCAAAATCAAATTCCTGAGTTACAGGCTGGAGATATTGCTGCTTTAGTAGGATTTAAAGATATTAGAACTGGTGATACATTATGTGCAGAAGATGCACCGATTATATTAGAATCAATGGATTTCCCAGATCCAGTTATTGGAGTTGCTATTGAGCCTAAATCTCAAGCAGATATCGATAAATTGGGTATGGCTTTAGGTAAATTAGCTGAAGAAGATCCAACTTTCCAAGTTAAAACAGATCAAGATACTGCTCAAACTATTATTTCTGGAATGGGTGAGTTGCACTTAGAGATAATACTTGACAGACTTAAAAGAGAATTTAAGGTTGAATGTAACCAAGGAGCTCCTCAAGTAACGTATAAAGAAACAATTACAGGTACTATTGATCACAAAGAGGTTTATAAGAAACAATCCGGTGGACGTGGTAAATTTGCTGATATTCAAATCACTGTAGGGCCAAGAGAAGATGGCACTGAAGGATTAGAATTTGTTAATTCAGTAAAAGGTGGTCGTGTTCCTAAAGAATTTATTCCATCTGTAGAGAAAGGATTTAAAGAAGCAATGAGTAATGGTGTATTAGCTGGATTTACAGTAGATTCACTAAAGGTTACTTTGTTAGATGGTTCTTTCCATCCAGTTGATTCAGATGCATTATCTTTTGAAATCGCTGCAAAAATGGCATTTAGAAATGCTTGTCCAAAAGCTAAACCAGTTCTTTTAGAGCCGATGATGAAGCTTGAGGTTATAACTCCTGAGATTAATATGGGAGATGTTGTAGCCGATCTTAATAAGAGAAGAGGTTTGATGGAAGGAATGGATGATAAAAATGGAGCTAAGGTTGTAAAAGCTAAAGTACCACTGTCAGAAATGTTCGGTTATGTAACATCATTAAGAACAATTACTTCTGGTAGAGCAACATCCACAATGGAATTCAGTCATTTTGCTGAAGCTCCACAAATGGTAGCAAAAGAAGTTATTGCAAAAGCAAAAGGAATAGTAGAAGCTTAATAAGTACGAGTATAAGGTAACATTGATATGAGCCAGAAAATTAGAATTAAATTAAAGTCTTTCGATCACAACTTAGTTGATAAGTCTGCTGAGAAGATTGTTAAAACTGTAAAGTCTACAGGAGCTGTTGTAAGTGGACCAATTCCATTGCCAACTAACAAAAGAATTTTTACTGTCTTGAAATCACCTCACGTTAATAAAAAAGCGAGAGAGCAGTTTCAAGTTAGTTCTTATAAAAGATTAATGGATATTTACAGTTCTTCTTCGAAGACTGTTGATGCTTTAATGAAACTAGAACTTCCTTCAGGTGTTGAGGTGGAGATTAAAGTATAGTTTATAATTGATAAGATAACCCCCCCCCAAAAAAAAACTGTTATTCGATGTCAGGATTGATAGGAAAAAAAGTAGGTATGACCAGTTTGTTTGATGCTAATGGAAAAAATATTCCATGTACAGTAATCCAAGCTGGACCATGTGTCGTTACTCAAGTGAAAACTGAGAAAACAGACGGTTATAATGCAGTTCAAATTGCATATAACGAAAAGTCAGAAAAAAACATTGGAGCTCCTTTAAAAGGACATTTCAAGAAAGCAGGTGTTAATCCACATGCAAAACTTGTTGAGTTCAAAGGTTTTGAAGATGAAAAGTCATTAGGTGATTCAATTACTGTAGAATTATTTGCAGAGGGAGAATATGTTGACATTTCTGCAACTTCAAAAGGAAAAGGTTTCCAAGGTGTCGTTAAAAGGCACAACTTCCGTGGAGTTGGTGGTCAAACTCACGGTCAACATAATAGATTAAGAGCTCCAGGTTCTATTGGTGGTGCATCTACTCCTTCAAAAGTATTTAAAGGAATTAGAATGGCTGGAAGAATGGGAGGTGATACTGTTAAAACTCAAAACCTAAAAGTTTTAAAAGTTTTAGCTGATAGAAATTTAATCGTTGTTTCAGGAAACATTGCTGGATCAAAAGGTTCTTACGTTGTAATTGAGAAATAGGATGGAATTAGCAGTATTAGATAAAACAGGAAAAGACACAGGAAGAAAAGTTACACTTAATGAGGCTGTATTTGGTATTGAACCAAGTGAGCACACAGTTTATTTAGATGTGAAACAATATCTTGCTAACCAAAGACAAGGTACTCATAAGTCGAAAGAAAGAAATGAAATCGCTGGGAGTACTAAGAAATTGAAAAAGCAAAAAGGATCTGGTGCAGCTAGATTCGGTGATATAAAAAACCCTATATTTAGAGGAGGAGGAAGAATTTTTGGACCTCGCCCAAGATATTATGGTTTTAAATTGAACAAAAAAGTTAAAGCAGTAGCTAAAAAATCAGTTCTTTCTACTTCTATTAAAGAAGATAAAGTAATTGTTCTGGAAGACTTAAAGTTCGATGCTCCAAAAACAAAAGATTTCATCTCTCTTCTTAAAGGATTAGAGTTAGAAGGTAAAAGAGTTACATTGGTTACTTCTGATGATAACAAGAACATTTTACTTTCTTCGAGAAATATTCAAAAAGTTAAAGTTGTTGCTACATCAGAAGTAAACACTTATGACTTAATAAACTGTAGCAAGTTAGTTATATCAGAAAGCTCAGTTAAAGAAATTGAAAACATTTTAAGCTAGTAGAGATGAGTGTTATTGTTAAACCAATCATAAGTGAAAAAATGTCTATCCTTGAGGAAAAACTTGGAAGATATGGTTTCATCGTTAAAGATTCTGCAAACAAAGTTCAAATTAAGAAAGCTCTAGAGGCTACTTATGGAGTAACTGTAGAATCAGTTAATACTATGCGTTACGCTGGTAAAGCGAAAAGAAACAGAAAAACTTGGCAAATGGACGGAAGAACAAATTCTTTCAAAAAGGCCATAGTTACTCTGAAAGAAGGAGAAGTAATAGATATTTACGGTAATATTTAAGAAGAATGGGTTTAAAGAAATTAAAACCAAATACTCCAGGGCAAAGACATAAAGTAGCAGACACATTTGATGATGTTACTAAAAGTTCTCCTGAGAAGAGTTTGTTAGCAAAGAAGAAAAGTTCAGGTGGTAGAAATGCCTCAGGAAAAATGACTGTTCGAAATATTGGTGGAGGTCACAAGAAGAAATATCGAGTGGTCGATTTCAAAAGAACTAAAGTTGGCGTTCCAGGAATTGTTAAAGGAATCGAATACGATCCAAACAGAACTGCTAGAATAGCATTGCTATACTATGTTGACGGTGAAAAGGCTTACATCATTGCTCCAAACGGATTAGAGGTTGGAGCTAAGATTCTGGCAGGAAAAGGGGCTCCTATTGAGGTTGGAAATTCTTTACCACTTTCAGAAATTCCATTAGGAACAGTTGTACATAACGTTGAATTCATGCCTGGTCAAGGAGGGAAATTAGCAAGAAGTGCCGGTTCCTATGTTCAGTTAGCTGCAAAAGAAGGTCAATTTGCGACCTTAAAATTACCATCAGGTGAAACTCGACAGGTTTACGTAAATTGTTCTGCTACAATTGGTGCTGTTTCAAATTCTGATCACCAGTTGGTAGTTAGTGGTAAAGCTGGAAGAAGTAGATGGTTAGGTAGAAGACCTAGAGTTAGAGGTGTTGCTATGAATCCTGTTGATCACCCAATGGGTGGAGGTGAAGGTCGTTCCTCAGGTGGTCATCCTAGATCTAGGAAAGGTTTACCAGCTAAAGGATACAAGACTCGAGCTAAGAAGAAGTATTCTGATAAGTTTATCATTGAAAGAAGAAAAAAATAATAGTTAGAAGATATGGCTAGATCACTAAAAAAACCACCATTTGTACACTACAAGTTACAAAAGCGTGCTGAAGAAGCTCAAGAGTCTGGAAAGAAAAATGTTATTAAAACATGGTCTAGAGCATCTATGATTACTCCGGACTTCCTAGGACTTACTATTGGTGTTCACAATGGGAATAAGTTTATACCTGTTTTCATTACTGAAAACATGGTAGGACATAAGTTAGGTGAGTTTGCTCCCACTAGAACTTATAGAGGACATGGAGCAGATAAGAAGAAGAAATAACATTTTTAACACATGGGTGCTAGAAAAAGAAATACTGCTGAGGCCGCTAAAGAAGCAAGAAAAGCTCAGTACTTTGCGAAATTAAATAACTGTCCTACTTCACCTCGAAAAATGAGGCTTGTAGCTGATTTAGTTAGAGGCATGGAAGTTTATAAAGCTCTTGGAGTCTTACAATTCTCTGATAAAGAAGCTGCAGGTAAAATAGAGACACTTTTAAAGTCCGCAATTCATAATTTTGAAGCTAAAACTGGAAATGTTCCAGAAGCAGGTGAGTTGTGCATAAGTAATATAGCTGTTGATTCGGCAAGAATGTTAAAAAGAATTCAACCGGCACCACAAGGTAGGGCCCATAGAGTTCGGAAACGTTCGAATCATGTGACTTTATTCGTAAATAAAATTAATTAGTAAGTAAAGATTTAGCAAAATGGGACAAAAAACGAACCCGATTGGAAATAGATTAGGTATTATTCGTGGATGGGATTCTAACTGGTATGGTGGAAACAAATACGCTGATAAAATCCATGAAGATTTTCAAATCAGAAGCTACATTAGAGCTAGATTAGCGAAAGCATCAGTTTCTAAGATTGTTATAGAAAGAACGTTAAAATTAATTTCGATTACTATTCATACTGCAAGACCAGGAATTATCATTGGTAAAGGTGGTCAGGAGGTTGATAAGCTGAAAGAAGAAATTAAAAAACTTACTGGAAAGGAAGTTCAAATTAATATCTTTGAGATTAAGAGACCTGAATTGGACGCAAAATTAGTTGCCGATAGTATTTGTCGTCAAATTGAAGGAAGAATATCTTTTCGAAGAGCTATGAAAATGGCAGTTGCTTCTACCATGAGAATGGGTGCTGAAGGAATTAAGATCCAAGTTGCTGGTCGTTTAAATGGGGCTGAAATGGCTCGGACAGAATCAAAAAAAGATGGAAGGATTCCGTTACATACCTTTCGTGCTGATGTTGATTACTGTTGGTCTGAGGCTCATACTACCTATGGAAGATTAGGTGTTAAAGTATGGATTTGTAAAGGTGAAATTTACGGTAAAGTAGATTTAACCCCAAATCATGCGCCAAACAAACCAAAAGGTGGTGGTAAGTTTAAAGGTAAGAAAAGACGTTAATTATTCACTTGTAAAGTTTAAGAGATGTTATCTCCAAAAAGAGTAAAATATAGAAAGGTTCAAAAAGGAAAAGGAAATGAGAAGGGTATAGCTCATAGAGGCGCTCAAATTTCTTTTGGTTCTTTTGGAATCAAAACCTTAGATCAAGGGTGGATAACTAGTAGACAAATTGAAGCCGCTCGTGTTGCTGTAACAAGATACATGAAAAGAGAAGGGCAAATTTGGATTAGGATATTCCCTGACAAACCAATTACTAAAAAGCCTGCTGAAGTAAGGATGGGTAAGGGTAAAGGTTCTCCCGAATATTGGGTAGCTCCTGTTAAACCTGGTAGAGTTTTGTTTGAAGCTGACGGTGTTGCTTTAGAAATAGCAAAAGAAGCGCTTCGACTCGCTGCGCAAAAGCTTCCAGTTAAGACTAAGTTTGTAGTAAGAAGAGATTATTTAGAAGCTTAAAAAAATAAAGATGAAAGCTGCAGAAATTAGAGAACTATCCGTAGAGGATTTAAAGTTAAAAATAGCTGAAGAAACAAAGACTTTAAGTACACTAAACTTAAACCATGCCGTTTCTCCTATCGAAAATCCACAAGTTATAAAAATTACTCGTAGATTAGTAGCTAGATTAAAAACTGTACTTAACGAAAAAAGTCAAGCTTAAGCTTTATTAAAACTGTAAATTATGTCTACAAGAAATTTAAGAAAGGAAAGAGTTGGTATTGTTACAAGTAATGCTATGGAGAAATCAATTGTTGTTGCAATTGAATCAAGAAAAAAGCATGAAAAGTACGGTAAGTTTGTAAAGCAAACTAACAAATTTGTTGCTCACGACGAGAAAAGTGAGTGTAATATTGGTGATACTGTTAAGATTATGGAGACTAGGCCTCTTAGTAAGACTAAGAATTGGCGTTTAGTTGAAGTAATTGAGAAAGCGAAATAATATTGTTAAGAAAGATTAATATTTAGTCATGATACAACAAGAATCTAGGTGTAAAGTTGCTGATAACAGTGGTGCTAAAGAAGCATTATGCATACGTGTTTTAGGTGGTACTAAAAAAAGATATGCTTCAATTGGCGACAAAATCGTTGTTTCTATAAAGAAAGCAATGCCTGCAGGAAATGTGAAGAAAGGTACAGTTGTTAAAGCTGTAGTCGTTAGAACCGCAAAAGAAGTAAGAAGAGCTGATGGGTCTTATATAAGATTTGATGATAACGCTATCGTATTATTAACTGCCACTGGTGAAATGAGAGGTACTCGTATCTTCGGTCCTGTTGCTAGAGAATTACGTGATAGGAATTTCATGAAAATCGTTTCATTGGCACCTGAAGTACTATAAAGATATTTAAGATGGCGAAGTTAAAATTAAAAAAAGGCGATACAGTTAAGGTTATAACTGGTAATAGTAAAGGTTTAATAGGAGAGGTTTTAAAAGTCATTCCTGCTTCTTCTAGAATTATTGTAGCTGGTGTTAATAAAGTTAAAAAACACACAAAGCCTTCAGCTCAAAATCCACAAGGTGGTATTATTGAAATCGAGGCAGCAATACAAATTTCTAACGTTATGCTATTAGATGGTGAAACACCATCACGCGTTGGAAGAAAGGTTGTTGATGGTGAGATTAAAAGATACGCTAAGAAAACTGATAAGATTTTAGACTAATGGAACAATTCGTACCAAATTATAGAAAGCAATACGACAATAAAATTGTCGCTGCTTTAAAGGAGCAATTTAATTACAGTAATGTGATGCAAGTCCCAAAGCTAGAAAAGATTGTTATCAATCAAGGTATTGGAGCAGGTGTCGCAGACAAAAGAATGGTAGAGAATGCTGTAAAGCAACTTTCTATTATTGCTGGTCAGAAAGCTGTTACTTGCTACTCAAAGAAAGATGTTTCTACCTTCAAATTAAGAAAGAACATGCCTATTGGGGCAAAAGTTACTTTAAGAGCTGAAGGTATGTATGAGTTCTTAGAGAGGCTTGTTGCTGTTGCTTTGCCAAGAGTTAGAGATTTCCGTGGAATAAACTTTAAGTTTGATTCAAGAGGAAACTACACTTTAGGAATTAAGGAGCAAATTATCTTTCCAGAAATTAATATTGACAATGTTGATAATGTTTTAGGAATGGATATTACATTTGTTACAAGTGCTAATACAGATGAAGAAGGTTATGCTTTATTGACAGAGTTTGGTCTTCCATTTAAAAATAAAAAACACTAATTAGTCATGGCAAAAGAATCAATGAAAGCCAGAGAGGTTAAAAGAGCTAAACTGGTTGCAAAATATGCAGATAAAAGAAAGGCTTTGAAGGAAGCTGGTGATTACGATGCATTACAAAAACTCCCACGTAATTCTATGCCTATTAGGATGCATAATAGATGTAGTATTACAGGTAGACCAAAAGGTTACATGCGTCAATTTGGTTTATCAAGAATTCAGTTTAGAGAAATGGCTAACAATGGACTTATCCCAGGTGTTAAGAAAGCAAGTTGGTAATTTAATTATTAAGACTAGAAAAATTTAAGTTATGGTAACGGATCCAGTTGCAGATTATTTAACAAGATTAAGAAACGCTATTTCAGCTAAACATAGAGTAGTTGACGTTCCTGCTTCAAATTTGAAGAAGGAAATAACTAAAATCTTGTTTACAAAAGGGTATATTTTAAATTATAAATTTGAAGACGAAAATGGTCCTCAAGGAAACATTAAAATTGCGCTTAAATACGATTTAAAAACAAAGATTTCAGCTATAAAAGCTTTAAACAGAATTTCTACTCCAGGCTCAAGAGCCTATACAGGAGCAAAAGATCTTCCAAGAGTTTTAAATGGTTTAGGTATTGCAATTCTTTCAACTTCGAAAGGTGTTATCACTGATAAAGAAGCCCGCCAAGATAATGTTGGTGGAGAAGTTTTGTGTCACGTATATTAAAGAATTAGAAAATGTCTAGAATAGGAAATGCACTAGTTGCTTTACCACATGGAGTTGATGTTACTTTCAACAACAGAGTGGTAACAGTAAAAGGTAAGTTAGGCGAATTAAAGCAAGATATCCTAGAAGGTATCACTGTTGATGTTGTCGAAAACAATGTTGTTTTAAAAAGAACAGGTGAATCAAAAGACTTAAAAGCTAAACACGGATTATATAGATCCTTAATTAGTAACATGGTTCAAGGTGTAAGTGAAGGTTACACTACAAAACAGGAGTTGATTGGTGTAGGTTTTAGAGCTAAGGCTACAGGTCAAGTTTTGGAAATGAATTTAGGGTTCTCCCATAATGTAGTTTTTTCCTTACCGAAAGAAGTATCAGTTACTGCTGAGCAATCTAAAGGTCAACCTCCAATTGTTACTTTTGTTTCAATGGATAAGCAGTTAATAGGTCAAGTGGCCGCGAAACTGAGATCTTTAAGAAAACCTGAACCCTATAAAGGAAAAGGTATTAAATATGTTGGTGAAGAAATTAGAAGAAAGGCTGGTAAATCAGCTGGTTAATACAGTTAGTTATGGCAGCTACTAAACAAGCAAGAAGAACTCGTTTAAAGGCGAGTATAAGAAAAAAAATCGAAGGTACGGCTGATAGACCGAGAATGTCTGTATTCAGAAGTAACAAAGAGATTTATGTTCAATTTATTGATGATGTTTCAGGAAAGACGATTTCCTCTACTTCATCAAAAGACAAAGATTTTGAGACTAAAGGATCAAAAATTGAATTAGCAACAGTTGTTGGAAAGAACGCGGCAGAAAAGGCAAAAGCAGCAGGTATATCGCAAGTTATTTTCGATAGAAATGGATACTTATACCACGGAAGAGTTAAGGCTCTAGCTGAAGGTGCTCGAGAAGGTGGATTAAAATTCTAAAATAAAGATGGCAAATAATAACCCAAATAAAGTTAGATCTAGCGAAGACGAGATTAAAGATCGTTTAGTAGCTATCAATCGTGTAACTAAAGTAACAAAAGGTGGACGTCACTTTTCTTTTGCAGCAATAGTTGTTGTTGGAAATGAAGACGGATTAGTTGGACATGGTTTAGGAAAAGCGAATGAAGTTCCTGAAGCTATTGTTAAAGCTATAGATGAAGGAAAGAAAAATCTAGTAAAGATTCCTTTACTAAATGGTACTATTCCTCACGAACAGGAAGTTAAATACGGTGGTGCACAAGTTTTCATTAAACCTGCATCTTCTGGTACAGGAGTTATAGCTGGTGGAGCTATGAGAGCTGTTCTTGAATCTGTAGGTGTCAAAAATGTACTCGCTAAGTCAAAAGGCTCTTCTAACCCTCACAATGTTGTTAAGGCTACAATTCTAGCTTTAACTGAGCTAAGAGATCCAATTACAATTGCTCAGTCAAGAGGAATTAAATTAGATAGAGTATTTAACGGTTAAAAAAATACGAAGATGGCTAAGATTAAAATTACTCAAGTTAGAAGTGCTATTAACTACCCGAAGAAACAAAAGGATACCTTAAAAGCGTTAGGATTTTCGAAACTTAATCAAACTCTTGAAAAAGAAGGTACTCCTCAAATTTTAGGTATGGTTAGAGCCGTAGATCATTTAATAAAGGTTGAAAAATAATAAAGAAAATTAGAATGCAACTTAATAAATTAAAACCAGCAACAGGATCAACTAAGTCTCAAAAAAGAATTGGTAGAGGTCAAGGATCGGGTAGAGGAGGAACTTCTACAAAAGGTCATAATGGTGCCAAATCACGTTCTGGGTACTCAAGAAAAGTTGGTTTCGAGGGTGGGCAACAGCCTATCCAGAGAAGGTTACCAAAATTTGGGTTCAATAGTCCAAATAGAATTGAGAGTAAACCAGTAAACATATGCTTATTACAAAAATTATTCTCAACAAAAGGAATATCTGATTTCACACCTGATGTTATTGTTGCAAATGGATTAGCAACTAAAGGAGAAAAAATCAAAGTTCTTGGAACTGGTGAGTTAAATGATAAGATCAATGTAACCGCACATTCTTTTTCTATTTCTGCAAAAGAGGCTATAGAAGCTAAAGGTGGTACTGCAACTATTGCATAATTATTATGAATAATATTATTCAGAAATTGAAGAATATTTGGGCTATTGAGGATTTGCGAACGCGAATCCTCAATACTGTTATATTCCTACTAGTTTATGTAGCTGGTACACAAGTTTTATTACCTGGTATTGATAGTGATGCTTTATCCGGTTTCTATGAAAATGCCGGAGGTGGAGGATTAACAGGTTTAATTGACCAATTCTCAGGTGGTGCTTTCTCTAAAGCTTCCATCTTTGCTTTGGGTATAATGCCATACATTACTGCATCTATTGTGATACAATTATTAGGTATGGCTGTTCCTCAATTTCAAAAACTTCAAAAGGAAGGAGAGAGTGGAAGAAAAAAGTTACAGACTTACACTAAATTTTTAACAATTGCAGTTACTTCAGTTCAAGCACCTTCTTATATTGCATTATATGTTGGTCGTGCTCCTGGAGCTATTGTTGATAATAGTTTTCTTTTTACAATTACATCAGTAAGTATCATGGTTTCTGCTACATTATTTTTAATGTGGTTGGGTGAGAAAATCACCGAAAAGGGAATTGGGAATGGTGTTTCCATTTTAATAACTATTGGGATACTTACTAAACTTCCTGATGCTATAGCTGGTGAAATTGATGAAAGATTATTTAAAGCTGCCTCAGGTGGACGTTTGATTTTTTTAGTTGTTGAATTTATAGGATGGTTTTTTGTTGTCTTATTTACAATTTTAATTGTAAAAGGTGTCCGACGAATTCCACTTGAATATCCTAAGCAAATGGTTGCAGGCGGTGCAATCAACAAGGTTCAAGGTGGAGGTAGGAGGTATCTTCCTTTAAAAATTGCAATGGCTGGTGTTATGCCAATCATATTCGCGCAAGCTATAATGTTCCTACCCAATGGTTTAGCTCAGGCTGATTTTTTGGGTGAAGGTGCTAAGGGAATCATGCAACAAATTGCCAATCCAAATTCTATTTGGTATAATATTACCACTGCAATCTTAATTGTTGTAATGACTTATTTTTATACTGCAATGGTTGTTAACCCTAGACAAATGGCTGAAGACTTTAAAAAACAAGGTGCATTTATTCCTGGTGTTAAACCTGGTAATGACACGGCAGACTACATTGATAGTGTTATGTCAAAAATTATTTTTCCTGGTTCCTTATTTTTAGCAATGATTGCAATTTTACCTATGTTTGCAAGGATGGTTGATGTTAAAGATCAATTCTCATATTTCTTTGGAGGTACATCACTTTTAATTATGGTTAGTGTTGTTTTGGATACACTACAGCAAGTTGACGGTTATCTTTTAATGAGTCATTACGATGGGTTAATGAAAACTGGTAAGGTGAGAGGTGACTCATCGTTGAGTGAGTCTTCTTCTATTGGTATGGTTTAATTTATATTAATGGGAAGAGAAATTTACAAAACTCATGAGGAAATTGAGTTAATTAGAATTAGTTCTTTGCTTGTTGCTAAAACTCATGGTATAATAGCTGGTTTAATTAAGCCTGGCATTACCACTATAGAGTTGGATAGGTTAGCTGAAGAATTTATTAGAGATAACAATGCTATTCCAGCCTTTAAAGGCTATGGCGGTTTTCCTAATACCCTTTGCATGTCTCCTAATGAAGAGGTGGTTCACGGTATACCAAACGACAAACCATTAAAAGAAGGTGATATTATATCTGTTGACTGTGGCGTTCTTAAAAATGAATTCTTTGGTGATTCAGCCTACACCTATTGTGTTGGAGAGGTTGCTGAAGAAACTAAACAATTATTAAGAGTTACGAAAGAAAGTTTGTATAAGGGTATTGAACAAGCTGTAATCGGTAATCGTCTTGGTGATATCAGTGCAGCTGTCCAACAAAAAGCTCTTGAGTTTGATTATGGAGTCGTTCGTGAATTAGTTGGGCATGGTGTTGGAAGAGAATTGCATGAAGAACCTCAAGTACCTAATTATGGTTCAAGAGGTCGTGGTATAAAATTAAATGAAGGTTTAGTATTGGCAATTGAACCTATGATCAATATGGGAACACAAAAAGTTCGTTTTTTAAATGATGGCTGGAGTGTTGTTACACAGGACAATAAACCGAGCGCACACTTCGAACATACAATTGCGATTATGAAAAGTGGTCCAGAAGTATTATCTTCGTTCGCCTTTATTGAGGAGGAACTAGAAAAGAACAATTTAGAGATTTTGTAAAGCATGGCTAAACAACCTAGCATAGAACAAGACGGAACAATTATCGAAGCATTGTCTAACGCAATGTTTAGGGTGGAATTGGAAAATGGGCATATTATTACTGCTCATATATCCGGAAAAATGAGAATGCATTATATTAAGATTTTACCTGGGGATCGTGTTAAGGTGGAAATGTCACCTTATGATTTGACAAAAGGGAGAATCACTTTTAGATACAAATAAGAAAACTTATCAAAATGAAAGTTAGAGCATCTGTTAAAAAAAGAAGTAGCGATTGTAAAATCGTGAAGAGAAACGGAAAGGTTTACGTAATCAATAAGAAGAACCCAAAGTTTAAACAAAGACAAGGGTAGTCTTAAAGAATTTAAAACTATTAATTATACATAGTATGGCAAGGATTGCAGGTGTAGATATACCGGATAATAAAAGAGGAGAAATTTCATTGACTTACATTTTCGGAATAGGGAAATCGTCAGCTCAAGATATTTTGGATCAAGTCGGAATTGACCGAAACACAAAAGTTCAGGATTGGTCTGATGATGACACCAAAAAAGTTCGAGAATTAATTACTGAAAATGTTACTGTTGAAGGTGAATTAAGATCTGAAGTTCAATTGAACATAAAACGTTTGATGGATATTGGATGTTATAGAGGTGTTCGTCATAGAACAGGTCTTCCATTAAGAGGCCAAAGAACCAAGAATAACTCTAGAACTAGAAAAGGTAAAAGAAAAACTGTTGCAAATAAGAAAAAAGCTACTAAATAATAGTTAGTTTTTAGATCATATAAATAAGCATTATGGCAAAATCTACAAAAAAGATGGCGTATAAGGTGAAAGTAGACCCAGTTGGGGAAGCTCACATTCAAGCGTCTTTTAACAACATCATTATCTCTTTAACGAACGCTTCTGGTCAGGTTATTTCATGGTCATCAGCGGGAAAAATGGGTTTTAGAGGTTCAAAGAAAAACACTCCTTACGCTGCTCAACTAGCATCCGAAGATTGTTCTAAAGTTGCTCACGAGAGAGGACTTAGAAAAGTCAAGGTTTATGTTAAGGGCCCAGGAGGAGGAAGGGAATCTGCTATTAGAGCAATTCATAATTCAGGAATCGAAGTAATGGAAATTATCGATGTTACCCCTCTACCTCATAATGGATGTAGACCTCCAAAAAGAAGAAGAGTTTAATTTTAAGTTTATTAAAAAAAAATTAATTATGGCACGATATACTGGTCCTAAATCCAAAATAGCGCGTAAGTTCGGTGAACCAATATTTGGTCCTGATAAAGCTTTAGAGAAAAAGCCTTACGCACCAGGTATGCACGGAAATGGTAAAAGAAGATCTAAGAAATCTGATTACGCTATTCAATTGGCAGAAAAGCAAAAAGCAAAGTACACTTACGGAATTTTAGAAAAGCAATTCTTAAATTTATTTAAAGAAGCGTCTCGTAGATCCGGTATTACAGGAGAGAATTTATTAATGTTGTGTGAGTCACGTTTAGATAATACTATTTTTAGATTAGGTGTTTCACCTACTAGAAGCGGCGCTAGACAATTGGTTTCGCACAAACACGTCACTGTAAATGGTTCTGTTGTGAACATCCCTTCATACCAATTAAAAGCTGGAGATGTTGTAGCAGTTAGAGAAAAATCAAAGTCTCTTCATGTAGTAAAGTCTTCGATCGAAACAAATCCTAAATCTTTTCCTTGGTTAGAGTTTGACAAAGGTTCAGTTGCTGGTAAGTTTTTACAATATCCGGTTAGAGAAGATATTCCTGAGAACATCAATACTCAATTAATCGTTGAATTGTACTCTAAATAATTTGTTGAATTTTTTTAAAAAAATTATATCATGGCAATTTTAGCATTTCAAAAACCAGATAAAGTTATAATGATTGAATCTGACGATTTTGAAGGTCAGTTTGAATTTAGACCTTTAGAACCTGGATTTGGTTTAACTATTGGAAATGCCTTAAGAAGAATATTACTTTCTTCTTTGGAAGGTTTCGCTATTACTTCTGTTAAAATTGAAGGTGTTGATCACGAATTTTCTACAATCAAAGGGGTTGTTGAGGATGTAACTGAGATCATCCTAAACTTGAAACAAGTTCGTTTTAAGAAACAGATTGAAGATGCGGAAAGTGAAAAAGTTTCTATTTCAGTTTCTGGAAAAGACCAGTTAACTGCTGGAGATTTAGGTACTTTTATTTCTGGATATCAGGTTTTAAATCCTGATCACGTTATTTGTAACATGGAATCTTCTGTTAAGGTTGACATGGATATTACTATCGAGAAAGGTAGGGGTTATCTTCCAGCTGAAGAAAATAAACAAGCAAATGCTTCTATAGGAACTGTTGCTGTTGATTCTATCTTTACACCTATCAAGAATGTAAATTATAGTATTGAAAACTTTAGAGTTGAGCAAAAAACTGATTATGAAAAGTTAGTTTTTAATGTGAAGACCGATGGCTCTGTACATCCTAAAGACGCTTTAAAGGAAGCTGCAAAGATTTTAATTCATCATTTTATGTTATTTTCAGATGAGAAGATAACTTTAGACACTGAAGTTAAGTCTGCCGCTGAAGAGTTTGATGAAACCTCATTACACATGAGACAACTATTAAAGTCTAAATTAGTTGATATGGATTTATCAGTTAGAGCTTTAAATTGCTTAAAAGCTGCTGATGTTGAAACGTTAGGTGATTTGGTTTCATACAACAAGAATGATTTATTGAAGTTTAGAAACTTTGGTAAAAAGTCGCTAACTGAACTAGAAGAGTTAGTTATCAGTAAAGGTTTATCATTCGGAATGAATGTAGCGAAGTATTTAGATAAAGAATAATAAAGAACTAGGGGGAACCCATAATACTCATAGTTATGAGACACGGTAAGAAGTTCAATCACTTAGGAAGACAAAAAGGTCATAGAAAGTCTATGTTATCAAACATGGCAGTGAGTTTAATTGAACACAAAAGAATTAATACTACAGTAGCAAAAGCCAAAGCTTTACGTAAATTTGTTGAACCTTTAATTTCAAAGGCTAAGATTGATGATATGCAATCTAGAAGAACAGTTTTTAGATACCTTCAAAAGAAGGATGCTGTCCAAGAATTATTTGGAGAAGTAGCTTCTAAAGTTGCTGATAGACCAGGAGGTTATACTAGAATACTTAAGACTGGTAGAAGATTAGGTGATAATGCTGATACTTGTATTATTGAGTTAGTAGATTTCAACGAAAATTTGTTGACTACCGCTAAGCCTAAAAAGACAAGAAGAAGAAAAGCAGCTCCTAAAAAGGCAGAGGCTAAAAGTGAGGATGTTGTTGAAGACGCAACTATAGTTGATGAAAATCCAGAATCTCCGAAAGAAGAATCTGAAGAAAAAAAAGACGAAGGTAAAGCATAGCTAATGTTGGTAATTCGTTGATAAAATTTAGAAAGGATAGTGTTTTTAACATTATCCTTTTTTTATTTTTGTACAAAGTTAATTATTAAAGTACAGTGTACTAGTTTTAAAAGATTAAGATGAAATACGTAGCTAAGAAAAAAGCAGTTATTGTTTTAGAAGATGGAAAAGTTTTCTACGGAAAAGCAGCAGGGAAGATAGGTACAACAACTGGTGAAATTTGTTTTAATACAGGTATGACTGGTTATCAAGAAATATTTACAGACCCTTCTTACTATAAGCAAATCGTTGTAATGACAGCATCTCATGTTGGTAATTATGGTGTAGCGATAGAAGAAGTTGAATCAGATGGGATGAAAATTGCGGGGATGGTTTGTAAGAGTTTCTCTCCTTATTACAGTCGACCTGGTGGTAACTCATCTCTTCAAGATTATTTTGAAGAACAAGATATGGTTAGTATTTCTGATGTTGATACTAGAGCTTTGGTTAGATATATTAGAGACAAAGGTGCTATGAACGCAATAATATCATCTGATGAATTAGATATTGAAGTTCTTAAAGAACAACTTAAGAATGAACCATCAATGGCCGGATTAGAATTGGCATCTAAGGTTTCTTGTAAAGAGCCCTATTTTGTTGGCGATAAAAACGCTGATAAAAAAGTTTCTGTTCTTGATTTTGGTGTTAAAACTAATATTTTAAGATGTATGGCAGATAGAGGTGTATACCTGAAAGTTTTCCCATATAATTCTTCCTTTGAGGATTTGAAGTCTTGGGAGCCAGATGGTATTTTCTTAAGTAATGGTCCTGGTGATCCATCTTCGATGCAGGATGTTCAAATAGAGGTTAAAAAAATAATTTCTTCTGAATATCCTGTTTTTGGTATCTGTTTAGGGCATCAAATGATTGCTACAGCTCTCGGCTTATCTACATTTAAAATGCATAATGGTCACCGAGGTTGTAATCATCCTGTAAGAAACGAAATTACTGGTAAGTGTGAAGTTACTTCTCAAAATCATGGTTTTGTTGTTAAATTAGAAGATGCTCAAGCAAAAGATAATGTTGAAATAACACATATCCATTTAAATGATGGTACCTTAGCAGGACTTAAGGTTAAGGGTAAAGCTATATTTTCGGTTCAATTTCATCCAGAAGCTTCACCTGGTCCCCACGATTCAAGATATCTTTTTGATCAGTTTGTAGAAAATATAAAAGTAAAATAATCAAAATAACAAAAAAAGTATGAGTTACATTTCAAAAGTTCAAGCAAGACAAATCCTTGATTCAAGAGGAAATCCTACTGTAGAAGTAGAGGTAATTACAGATAATGGTGTTTTTGGTAGAGCAGCAGTTCCTTCTGGAGCTTCTACTGGTATTCATGAAGCCGTTGAATTAAGAGATGGTGATAAGTCTACCTACTTAGGTAAAGGTGTTTTAAAAGCTGTTAAAAACGTTAATACTGTAATTAATGATGCATTAGTTGGAAAGCATATATACGATCAAAATGATGTAGATGCTACTATGATTGCTTTAGATGGTACTGCTAATAAAGGTAATTTAGGGGCAAATGCAATTTTAGGAGCTTCTTTAGCTGTTTCTAAATGTGCTGCAGATAATGCAGGTTTACCATTATATAAATATATTGGGGGTGTAAACGCGAACACGTTACCTATTCCAATGATGAATATTATTAATGGTGGTTCTCACGCTGATAATTCTATAGATTTTCAAGAATTTATGATTTCTCCAGTTGGTGCTGAGTCATTTTCACATGCCTTAAGAATGGGGACTGAGATTTTCCACAATCTTAAAGATGTATTGAAAGGAAAGGGGATGAGTACGAATGTTGGTGATGAGGGAGGTTTTGCTCCAAACTTAGGATCTAATGAGGAAGCTTTAGAAGTTATTATGCAAGCTATCGAAAAAGCTGGTTACAGACCAGGTGAAGAGGTTTATATAACTATGGACGCCGCTGCTGCTGAATTCTATTTGAAGGATGAGGGTATGTATCATTTGCATAAATCAACTGGAGAAAAATTATCTTCTTCCGATATGGTAAGTGTTTGGGCTGATTTAGCTGCTAAATACCCTATTATGTCTATCGAAGATGGTTTAGATGAAGATGACTGGAAAGGTTGGAAAGAATTAACTGAGAAATTAGGAAATAAAATTCAATTGGTAGGTGATGATTTATTTGTTACTAACGTTGATCGTTTAAAGCAAGGTATTGACCAAAATATAGCGAATTCTATCTTAGTAAAAGTTAACCAAATTGGTTCTTTAACTGAAACTATTAATGCCGTTGAAATGGCTCATAGAGCTTCATATACATCGGTTATGTCACACAGGTCTGGTGAAACTGAAGATGTAACGATTGCAGATTTATCAGTAGCTCTAAACTGCGGTCAAATTAAGACTGGTTCTGCCTCTAGAACTGACCGGATTGCAAAGTATAACCAATTGCTTAGAATTGAGGAAGAATTAGGCTCTTCAGCTAAGTACTTAGGAAAAGATTTAAAGTTTGTCTAAACGAATTTTAAAAAATAAAAAGGGTAAGATTATTTTTCATCTTACCCTTTTTTTTATGTTAAAAAATACTTTTGAAAGTATACTAACACTACTTTAATCTTGTAGGAAAATTAGGATATGATTTCGTCTTGATAAAGTTATACTAAACTAGAATTGAGTAACTTTAGTCCATGACAAAGGGAAGACGATTTTTTATATTTTTTTCAAGTGCAGGAATAATGACTTTTTTTTTATTTTTCACTCTTGCTTCAAGGAGCGATAAGCCACTTGAGAAATATATGCAATGGACTCCAAATCAAAAAGTTCTTTCGAATATTTTGGAAAGGATAAATCCTAAAAATGAAGTTTTCCCAAAAAGAGTTGATCTTTTAGAATCCACAAAACAGAAAGTTGAAAAGCTTAATGTTACTGAATTGGAAGTTTTACATTCCTTAAGAGAGGGAGACGTTGAGTTTTTTCATAAATTGACTTTGCCTCGTCAAAAACCAAAACAATATTATATTTTAATTGAAATTGGAGATATAGAATACTTTGCTCTTATCAAAGTACATCAAAATTATAGTGATATTATTGATTTCGGAATAGTAGAAGATTAATTTGATGAAAAATATAGGTTAATTTCTCCTTTTATGTATTCAATTTAAGCATATTTTTACAAAATAATAACCTTCTAATTTCCTTATTCTGACATGCTTTTAAGAAGTTTCTTATACAAGAATAAGTTCAAACAGATTTTTCATTTTTCAGTGAGATATTAATATAAATTAGTACTATCTCACTTATAAGTATCTTGCTTAATGCAATTATTACTTATTTAAATTTAAGGATTAACATTTTTATTTTCCAATAAAGATAAGTTTACAAAACTATGACTACTATTTCTCTTAATAAGTGATAATTTTGCATCAAATTCATAATTTATGACTTACCATAACGATCTTATTATTAGAGCTGCAAAAGGTGAATTAGTTGAAAGGACACCAGTTTGGTTAATGCGTCAAGCAGGAAGGATTTTAAAAGAATATCGTGATGTACGTTCTAAACTTTCTGGGTTTAAGGAGTTAGTAGAAACACCTGAATTAGCGGCAGAAGTTACTATTCAACCAGTTGACTTATTAGGTGTAGATGCGGCTATTATTTTTAGTGACATTTTAGTTGTTCCCGAAGCAATGGGATTAACATATGAAATGATTGAACAAAAGGGACCACATTTTCCTAAGACGATTCAAACAGAAAAAGATTTAGATGCTTTAATTGTTCCTGATGCTTATGAAAGTTTAGCATATACATTAGATGCAATTAAAATCACAAAAAAGGAATTAGCAGGTCGAGTTCCAATTATCGGATTCGCAGGAGCACCTTGGACAATTTTCTCTTACATGGTTGAAGGTGGCGGAAGTAAAACCTTCTCCAAGGCAAAGAAAATGTTGTACACAAATCCAACACTTTCCCATACTTTATTAAATAAGATCACACAAACAACGATTGCATATCTTAAAGCACAGGTCGTATGTGGGGTTGAAATCGTTCAAGTTTTTGATAGTTGGGCAGGAATATTATCAGAAGAGCAATACAAAGAGTTTGCGTTACCGTATATTAAACAAATTTGTGATGCTATTAATAATGTTCCCGTAACTATTTTTGCAAAAGGAGCATATTTCGTTAGAAAAGAAATCGCTGCATTAAATTGCAGAACAATTGGATTAGATTGGAATATGGATCCAATTGAGTCAAGAAAAATTATTGGTACCGATAAAACACTCCAAGGAAACCTTGATCCATGTGTTTTATATTCAGATTTTAAAACAATTGAAAGGAAAACAAAAGCAATGCTGGATCAATACAAAGGTGGTCCTCATATCGCTAATCTTGGTCATGGAGTTTATCCAGATATTACACCAGATGCTGTTCGCTGTTTTGTTGAGACAGTAAAAGCATATTAAATTTAGGAGAAATTCCGTTTGTTAAAATGACTAGTTTTTGTTTTTTTAAAAAGAACTGAAATTCTCTGTGAATTAATTTTTTATATCTTAAGCAATGGCGAACAATATATCAAAACAAAAGCAAATTAAAGGATGGGTGATGTTCGATTGGGCAAACTCAGCCTATAATTTGGTTATCGTTTCTACAATATTCCCTGGAGTTTTTAAAAATTTCTTACCTAAGGAAGTTTCGTTTTTAGGGATACATTTTGAGTCTTCAGACTCACTTTATACTTACGCCCTTTGTTTTTCTTACTTAATCATTAGTATAATGACTCCTATACTTTCAGGGATTGCTGATTTTGGAGGTTATAAAAAGCGTTACATGCAATTTTTTAGCACAATGGGATCATTGGCATGTATTAGTTTATATTTTTTTGATAGTCAAAATGTTTGGATTGGAGTGTTTGGAGCTATTATAGCAAGTATTGGTTTTGGTGGAAGTTTAGTTTTTTATAATGGGTTTTTATCTGAGCTCGTTCCTAAAAAATTACACGATAAAGTTAGTGCTAAAGGTTTTTCATTTGGATATTTAGGGTCATCTTTATTATTGATAGTAATTATTGTTTTGTCAAAACTTAAGGGACTTTTTAATGTTGAAGCTATTGAGATATTTAGGTTTGGTTTCGTATTAGTTGGATTATGGTGGTTTGGTTGGGCTCGTTGGACATTTAGTGTTTTACCAAACGGAGTGAAAAGTGATTTGCCGAAGACACAACTAGCAAAAAAAGGTTTCAATGAGTTAAGAAAAGTTTGGGGTCAAATAAAAGAGCTTCCTAGATTGAAACGATTTCTGTCCGCATTTTTCATTGTAGATTTAGGAGTTCAAACAATTGTAATTATTGCGCCATTATTTGCAATAAACGTATTTAAATTAGACAGTAGTGAGTTGATTATAATTGTTTTAATAATGCAATTTGTTGGTATTGCTGGAGCTGCTATTTTTTCAAAAATATCGAAAAATAAAGGTAATATTTTCAGTTTAAGCACTGCAACTGTGGTGTATTTGTTTTTATGTGTATTAGCCTGTGTAGCAAACCAAAAATGGATGATTTACCTTATTGCAGGTCTGATTGGATTTGCGATGGGAGGTATTCAATCCTTATTTAGATCAACATATTCCAAACTTTTACCAGAAACTGATGATCATGCATCTTTTTTCAGTTTTTATGATATAACGGAGAAAATTTCGATTGTAGTAGGGACATTTGTTTATGCAAGTGTTGCCATTTTAGCTTCTGAAATGAATAGTGGATTTGCTGAACGAATAGGAGTAGCAATCTTGGGGGTGTTCTTCATTATAGGTTTAATCTTACTAAGGAGGCTGAATAAATTTAAATCTTTAGATCCACTCGAGGAACTAATATAATTTGAGTGATCGCTCAGATTTTGCAATTTTTGGAGCTGGAATTTTAGGGATATCATCAGCTTATAAATTGCAAATACAACATCCTGAAATAACTATTGTAGTCTTTGAAAAAGATGCTATTCTAGCAGATCAATAAACAGGGAATAACCTAGGATTGATTCATAGTGGATTGTATTATAAGCCAGGAAGTAAAAAGGCTGAATTTATTCAGTTCCCAATCCTGATTTTCCTTTTCTTGGACCACACTTTACAAGGATGGTAACCGGGAGGTTTGGAATGCGGACCAAATGCTGTTATCACGTTTAAACGAGAAGGAAATAAATGGGATGATTTTAGTTTGACTGATTCTTGTTATTCATTGACTTAGAAAGGTTCGTGAAAGTTTTCTGGCCGTCATTGGGAACAAGGATTAGAAGAGTATAAAAGAGCCTATTCAAAAAAGCTATTTTTAGAAACGCTTCAAAAGATGATTCCATCATTAGAAATGGATGACATCCAATCCGCAAGATCAGGAGTAAGAGCTCAAGCGTTAGATGTTGATGGAAACTTAGTTTACGATTTTAAAATTGAAGAAAACGGTAATCACTCCCATGTATTAAATGTACCATCTCCCGCGGCTACTGCATGCTTAAGTATCGTAAAGTATATTTGCGATACAGTAAGTGATAAGGTTAATTCGTAAGTTTACTCACTAAAGTAAGAAGGAGAATTCCGTCAGCAAGCCCTCCAATGGTAGTTTCCATTGTTTGAAAGTCTGTAGCATCATCAAAAAAAACGACTTTTTTTGTGTTGAATATTTCCAAATCGTAACTCTCTTTTGATAAGTCAAACCATTTAACATTTTCTAAATGGCCCTCTAAATCTCCAGGACCTTCTGCTATTGCACCAGTCGGAAAAAGTTCAGGTTGTAGGTAATAAGTTTGAGAGTAAATGTTTTGAATCGAATTAGGAAGTTGATTTGAGGCAAGAAACGATACCCCCCAGTTGTTTTTACCAAATGTGTAATCAATTACGTTATAAGCCATATCTAAGTATGCGCTGTCTTTCACAATATCATTATGCAAAATAGAAGCAGAGGCAACTCCAAAAAAGGAATATAAAGATCCCCAAGTATAGGCATGAGGAATCCTCCAGATATTATTCTCTTGTTTAGCTGTTCCAGCAAATCCATTTAAATCTGAAATTAGAAATTGTTTGCTTCTAGGGTAGAATTCGCTTGATCTTGCATGAGCCACCATATTAAAATCAGACCAAGAAGCCCAATATCCAACTCCAGCCATCGAACTATAATATTTAATTTTTTGAACGTAGAAATCGTTCTGTGTAGTTTTAGCTAACTCTGCTGCTGCTAATAGTAAATTATCATATCCGTTTTTATCAGCATAAAAAATCTCATGTCCTTTCTGAAACCAATAAGACTCTTTATATTTTAGAGCAAGTTTAAATAGAGCTTCAGACTTGTTTAAGTACTTTTTAGATAGTGTAGAATCAATTCTCATAAAAACTCTTGAGGCAATAGAAAAAGCAGCTGACGTGTAAGCTAAATGCGGTTTTGATAAAGAAGTGTATGCATATCTATGCGGGTTTGTATCATCAATAGGTAATCGAATTCCAAGCTCATGGTCTCTGTTATCTCCTATTTGAATTACAAAAATTGAATCATTCACGTAACATCTTTCTAAAAAATCTAATCCAAACTTAGCTTCGTCTAAAAGGTCATTTAAGTCGGATTTAGATTCGTTTTTAAACTGTAAAACAGCAGGATTCTCCTCATATGCACTCAGCAATAAGTATGTAGTATAGGCATTCGTTAAATTGAATTTTAAGTAATCCCCAGCGTCATACCAACCACCAATTACGTTTGCAGTCTTTTTTTGAGGATGCTCATACCATTTATTTTTTTCTTTTACTTGTAAATAAAGCGTTGAGGCACTGTCTGATAAATGCCCTGGTTTTTTGTCAACCACACCAAAAGAACCGCTTCTTTGTTGTCTTAAATATCTTAAAACATCTGGTATAAAGATAGCGTATGGATTTTCGTCAATTTTAAAATGATGTATTTGATCATCTATTTTGAAATCATAATCTCCTGATTGTTCAATTGACGAAAAATTAACAGTATAATTAAAGTTGAAACTCGTGTGATCACCTTTTTTGGTAATGGATTTTAGTAATTGACCATTACTAATACTTGAATCACCTTTTAAAATTTCCCATTTTAAACCATTTAGAGAGTAGTCTGCATTAATGATAAAGTTCTTTGGAGCTTTATTCATATAGCCAGCCTGATTATATCTTACGTATATTTTTTGTGCATTTATTGAAAACGTTAATATACTTAAAATGAAAACATACGATATGAATTTCATAATTATTGAATTATAAATGGAGTGTGAAGATATTAAAAAGTGTAAATTTCATGACTCGTAATACAATGTGTAAGACAAATGTCATGCTCATTAACGTCTTTAATTTCAATAATGGGATCAAAAAGAGATAAACCTACTTTATAAGACTTAGGATTTATAAGATTGAAAAAACGATCGTAAAAACCTTTACCATATCCAACTCTGAATCCATTTAAATCAAATGCTAAGAGTGGAGTGATCACAAAATCTATAATTTCATCGTTCACAATATTAGGGTTGGTAGGTTCTGGAATGTTATATTTTTTAACAGTGAGCGGTGTGTTGAAATTAAAATTAGCCGATTTCATACTGTTATCAGAAAAGTTGGTTACGGGAACTACAACTTGAATGTCTTGAGATAAACAAAACTCAATTATAGGAAAAGTATTTATTTCCAATTTTGATTCAATTGGTAAAAAGCAATGAACACATTTAGGTTGAACTTGAGTTATTAATTCAATTGTTTTTTTAATTAATAATTTTGTTCTTTTTTCAAAATCGTCGTAATTCAGCAAATTACGACGGTTAGAAAAAGATTTTCTGATCAATTCTTTTCTCAATTTGACTTTTTTTAATCTAAATATAAAAATACTTCAATAATTTTGTTTTTATCACACTTCTTTTATTACATTATAGGAGTGATATTTTGACAAAAATCCTGTCAAGCCTAAAAAAAGAAGAATGACTGAATTAAAAGAGGGAGATAAAGCCCCAGAATTTAAAGGAGTAATAGAGAACGGAACATCCGTATCGTTGGCTGATTATAAAGGGAAGAAGTTAGTTCTTTACTTTTATCCAAAAGATAATACACCAGGATGTACAGCTCAAGCATGTAACTTAACAGAAAATCAAAGCGAATTGCAAAAAAACGGTTTTGAAGTCTTAGGTGTAAGTGCAGATACCGAGAAAAAACATCAAAACTTTATTGCAAAGTATTCTTTAGGATTTTCATTAATTGCAGATGAAGAAAAAGAAGTGATTAATGCTTTCGGTGTTTGGGGACCTAAAAAGTTTATGGGACGTGAATATGATGGAATTCATAGAATAACATTCGTAATCAACGAAGAGGGAATTATAGATAGGATCTTTAAAAAAGTAAAAACAAAAGATCATACAAATCAAATTTTAGAATCATATAAATAAAGGATCATGGCAACAGACGTTAATAAAGAGAAGTTAAAAGCATTACAAATGACGATGGATCGTTTGGATAAAGCATACGGTAAAGGAACTGTAATGCGTTTAGGAGACGATACGACTCAAGATGTTGAAGTTATTTCATCTGGATCTATAACAGTAGATTTAGCATTAGGAATAAGAGGTTTACCAAAAGGAAGAATTGTAGAGGTTTATGGACCAGAATCTTCTGGAAAAACAACATTAGCGATTCATGCAATTGCCGAAGCACAAAGGAAAGGAGGTATTTGTGCCATTGTTGATGCAGAACATGCGTTTGACAGGTCGTACGCAGAAGCATTAGGTGTAAATACTGAAGAGCTTTTAATATCTCAACCAGATAATGGAGAACAAGCTTTAGAGATTGCTGATAATTTAATTAGCTCTGGAGCAATTGATTTATTAGTTGTCGACTCTGTAGCTGCTTTAACTCCTAAAGCGGAGATTGAAGGTGATATGGGTGATTCAAGAATGGGTTTACAAGCTCGTTTAATGTCTCAGGCGTTAAGAAAGTTAACAGCAACTATTAAGAAGAGTGGAACTTGTATGATTTTCATTAACCAGTTAAGGGAAAAGATAGGAGTTATGTTTGGTAACCCTGAAACAACTACTGGTGGAAATGCATTAAAGTTTTATGCTTCGATTCGAATTGATATTCGTCGAATCGGTCAAATTAAATCCGGTGACGAGGTTGTTGGAAATAGAACCAGAGTTAAGGTTGTTAAAAATAAACTGGCAGCGCCTTTTAGAAAGGCTGAATTTGATATTATGTTTGGAGAAGGATTCTCTAAAGTTGGTGAAATCATTGATATAGGAGTTGAAAAGGAGATCATTAAAAAATCAGGATCTTGGTTTAGTTATGGTGATACAAAACTAGGTCAAGGAAGAGATTCCGTAAAAGGATTGCTGAAAGATAATCAAGAATTAGCGGATGAATTGGAGGCTAAGATATTTGAAGCAATTGAGAAAGGTGCATAATTCATTTTAATGTAATATTTTTGGAAGGCGTTCAATTTGAACGCCTTTTTTACTGCACTATGATAAATAGTTTAAATTATAGTTTTTTTAAAATTCCCATTTTTTTTAGAAGTCTTCAGGATCTTCCCATTTCGCCGTTAAAAACATTTAATATTATTATTGTAGTATTTTTTTTAGTTGGTTGTTCTGATGAGGCGGAGATTAAAAAGGTTAATCAGTTTTACATTGAAGGAAGTCAGTTTTTAGAAAAAGGAATTATAGATTCAGCATTATATTCTTTTAAATCGGTCTTAAAAATAGATTCTAATCATTTATCAGCAATAAACAGTTTAGCAGAAATTCATTTTAGAAAAATTGAAATACGGAAAGCATTAGATCTTTTTGAGAAATCGGTTTTGTTGGATTCAAGCAATGCAGAGATATATTTAAAAATTGCAGAGATCAAACTGTTTATGGGGGATTATAAAAAAGTCTTTGAGAACATTAATAAAGGCTTACGATTAAACAACCAGTTGTCACAAGGTTATTTTATGAAAGGAGTGGCCTATAAACATATTGGTGATACAATAAAGGCGATTTCTAGTTTTAAAACAGCGGTTGAATTGAACGATCAATTAACAGCAGTATATTATGAGTTGGGCTTAATTCTTACTTTGAAAAAAGACAGTAGTGCAATATTTTATTACAAGAATGGATTAGAGGTGGATCCTGTTAACCTAGATTTATTGTATAGTTTAGCTTGGAGCTATTCTGAATTTGGAAAATTAAAGGAAGCTGAAGTAGTATACCAAGAATTGTTAACCCTTGATAAAAATCATTCATCTGCCAAGTTTAATTGGGCTATCATTAAGATGAATAAGTTGGAACATGATACTTGTCTCATATTGTTAAACGAACTTTTAGTCGCTGAGCCTTTAAATGAAGAATTTTTAAACGTTAAAGGTAAGACTTTAGAGTATTTAGGTCTATACGATGAGGCAAAAGCTGTTTCAAAACAATTAATATCTTTGAAGAAAGCAAAGTAACATATTGTTCTTCGTTAATCTAAATGCTTATTTAATAAATTGGTTATTTTATTAATTCTATTGCACCCATTTATCTTTTGTAATCATTAAAGCTTCTTGAACAGTAATTCTCGTCCCGTTATTGTAAGCAGTGACAAATGGTCCTTTAATTTGCTTGTTATTTCTTATATCTTCTCTGTGGTCTCTAGCTGCTACATATTGGTTAAAGTTACCAACTGTGTATTTATGCCAACCCTTATGCATGTTTAAGTAGATGTTTTCATTAATTTGATGGCTTTTAACAAAATAATCTGTTGTAACTTTTTTTCTTAATGCGCAAATCTGAACTCTATAATTAACTTGTCCATTCGCAATAGCAATATTGTTATTAGTTGATGTAGTTATGTTTTGAGTTGGCTCAGAATCAGTAATCATTGGCTCCTCAACTACCGGTTCAGCTGCAATAGGATTAGCATTAATTGGCTCTTCATCTACCGGTTTCGCTACAATAGGATTAGCATTAATCGGTTCATTAACTACCGTTTCAGCTACAATAGGATTTGCGTTAATAGGTTCCTTAATTACTGGTTCAGCTGCAATAGGATCAGTCTTAATTGGCTCATTAACTATTGGATTAACCGCAATAGTATCTACAGTAATTGTTTCCTCAACTACTGGTTCAGCTGCGATAGGATCAACACTAATAGGTTTATCATCTAAAGTTTCAGCTGCAACGGGATTGATTGTTGTATTTGTAATATTAATAGTACTGCCTTCTATTAAGTAATTCTTGGTTTCACCTCCTTCTAGATAAGACATTTTACCATCAATTATTTTGTTTCCGTCTAAATCATTCGACACATTAATCTTGTATGAAACTGTGAATTTATCTTCTGCAGGTAATGTCATCCAAAGAAATTTGACTTCATTTCCTTTTTGACTGAAAATAGCACCGTTAGCTTCAACTTCCCCAGCGACAAAGCCTTCAGGTAAGCTTTCTATTATTTTACCAACCCCAGAAACATTACTTTTATCAACTTCGATTTCAACTAAGAAGGTTTCTCCAGGAACAACTTGTTTCAAATTAAATTTTCGTTTACACGTTAGCTCTCGTGATTGTGAAACCGTATTTATCGGTTTTTTTGCTGGTTCAGAAGAATTTGCTACTGGACTAGGGTCCTCATTACCTCCCGTATTTGGAGCAATTGTTAAATTTGGGGTAACTAGTGCACTACTTTTTCTATCACCATCAATTACGTAAGATATCTTTCCATTGAAGTTAAAATCACCCTGTATAGTAGATTCAGTATTAACTTTAATTTGTACAGTAAACTTTGGATCTTCGGGAAGTGAAATCCAAATTAATTTTATTTTTTGATCGTAAAAAGTAAAGGTACCCCCTTCCCCGTTTAAAAGTTCAGCTGTGAAACCTTCCGGTAGAGTTAGTTGTAGTTTTGCGAAATTCGAAATATCACCTTTGTCTATTTCCATTTCCATGATGTAAGACATCCCTCCAACAACTGATTCAGGAGATTTAAATGTAATATTTACTTCTGATTGAGTAAATAAACCCGCAATACTTAAGATAAGCACTGACGAGGCCATTAATAAACTTTTCATATAAGTCGTTTTTGACCATATAGAGTTTCAAAAGATAGCTGACACGCAAATGCATAATCTGCAAAATTCTAATAAAAAGCATATGGATCTATGATCCCTAACAAATGTAACTGAGTAAGCTTGATTTTATGAACATTCTTTTTGATTGTTCTTCACATAGTTATGTGAAAAAGTGTTAGTAACTTAATGTTTAACCTCGCTTATTAAATTAGTTTTTTGGAGAACTTTAAGTAGGAACTTATAAAAATATAAAAGGAGCTATCGTTAAATTAACAACAAAAGTTAGCTGCATAAAAAAAGGCTGCTATGAAGCAACCTTTTTGATAATATTTTGAAAAATATTAAGCTTTTTCTGCAACAGCTTCAGCTAAATCTGGATCTACTAAAATTCTACCACAGTGCTCACAAACTAATACTTTTTTTCTTAAGCTAATTTCTAATTGTCTTTGAGGTGGGATTTTATTAAAGCATCCTCCACAAGATTCTCTTTCTACCGAAACAACAGCTAAACCATTTCTTACAGAGTTTCTTACTCTTTTGTAACCAATGATTAATCTGTCGTCAATTAAAGCTTCAGCTTTGGCCGAATCAGCTTCTAAAGCTTTTTCTTCTTTTTCAGTTTCGTTAATAATACTTTCAAGCTCATCTTGCTTAAGTTTAAGCTCATCTTGCCTAGCGTTAATTTTAGATTCATTTTCAGATAAAATATCTTTCTTACCGTCAAGCTTAATTTTAGCTTCTTTAATTCTTTTATTCGCTAATTCTATCTCTAAAGTTTGAAATTCTATTTCTTTGGATAAAGAATCATACTCTCTGTTATTTCTAACATTATTTTGTTGCGACTTATATTTCTCAATACCAGCTTCAGCATCGATAATCAAGTTTTTCTTTCCTGAAATTGTATTATCTAAATCAGAAATTTCTTCATTGATTTTGTCAATTCTAGTTTGTAACCCAGTAACGTCGTCTTCAAGGTCTTGAACCTCTAATGGTAACTCCCCTCTAACGATTCTGATTTTATCAATTTTTGAATCTATAAGTTGTAACTTATAGAGTGTCTTTAACTTGTCTTCAACTTTTATTTCCTTAGCTTTTGCCATGATAATCTATAAATAGTTAATCGGATTTGTATTCACTGCCGAAAAATGAGTGGCAAATGTAGTAAATTTATTTTTTAGATAATCATAAATCAATTGCTGAGTGCAAATTTCAGCTTCAAAATGCCCTATATCAGCAATTACAAGCTTTTCTTCCGCATCAAAAAACTGATGATACTTAAAATCACTCGTTAAAAACACATCCGCATCTGCCCCAATTGCATTTGATAAAAGAAAACTTCCACTTCCACCGCAAACGGCTATTTTTTTAACTTTTTTATCTAGTAGTTTGGTGTAACGAACACAACCAGCCTTGAATTGTTTTTTAATTAATTTCAAGAAATCCAATTCATTCATTTCTGTTTTTAAATAACCAACCATTCCTGATCCAACTTCATCTTCAAAATTTCGCGGATTCAGAATCGTTCGGTTTTCTAAATCTAACAAATCACAAATTTTAGAATTCACCCCAGTCATCACAGCATCTAAATTGGTGTGGCAAGCATAAATAGCAATATCGTTTTTGATGGCTTTAATAATCGTTCGCTCAATATAATTACTTCCATTAAAACGTTTTAACCCTGAAAATACAATAGGGTGGTGAGCGATAATTAAATTCGCGCCCTTTTTAATGGCTTCATCAACCACGTCTTCTGTACTGTCCAAAGTAATTAAAACACCCGTGACTTTTAATTGAGGATTTCCTACAATTAAACCAGCATTGTCATAACTCTCCTGATAATTTAATGGAGCCCATTGCTCCATAGCATCAGTTATATCTTTAATTAAGGTCATGTTGTAAAAATAAAGGAATTCTTGTAGAAGGTTGAATTTATTCTAATTTAGGTTTTTTTCGCATACTTTTCACTTGTGATCTTTTTTGCTTGCTGTCTTTAGTTCGTTTTACCGATCCCTTTGTAGGTTTAGTCGCAATTCGTTTTTTAGGGACAATTAACCCTTTGGTGATTATGTCAAAAAATCGAGTAATTATTTTGTTTTTATTTTGAATCTGACTTTTACTGTCATCGCAAGCAATAATCAAAGTTTCCGAAGAGGTTAATCTGCTCGCTAAAGCTTTTCTTAAAAGCCTTTTTTCTCTTGTATTCAAACCTTCAGAGTTCGTAATGTTAAATGATAAAACTACCTTCGAAGACACCTTATTCACATGCTGCCCTCCAGCACCCGAACTTCGAATAGCTTTAAAGAAAAACTCTTTTAAAATAAGATCCTTATTCATTAAATAAAACTTATTTCAACTTTTTAAAACGAAAACAATCCTTCAGAAAGTTAAGGTGTCCTAAAATTCCTTTTTTCCGAATAAACGTACCTGAAACCTCAATAATATCATTTTTATTAATCGCTTCTAAAAAATCCTTTGGTATTCCACTGCACTCAATTGAGGCGCCAAAAGTTTTGGCTTGTAAAATCAATATACCTTCTTTGGTAACACCACTAGTTCTGCCTTTTATTTTTATTGTTTTGTGATTGTATTTTTCATTCGCTTTAACCAAGTTCTTTATAATGTTATACTCTTTTAGTAAATCGCTTAAATCAACAGTAATGTCAGCTTTTTTAATAGCCTCTACATTTTCGGTAATTTTAATTCCTGAATTAGCAGAATTTGAATCAGTCGAACAAGAGGCCGTGACTAATAACGTTAAGAATGGGATAATATATTTCATAAAAACTTAATTAATATTAATTAGAATAATAAAGTGTTACTTACTTTTAAAAGAGCTTAAGTCCCACAAAAAGTTTGATAACCATTTTCGGACGAAGGAGGTTGTTGGTATTTATCTGAAGTATAATGTTCGAAAGGCGATTTTAGTTTAGTAAGTAACTTGTTAAAAGGAATCATGTTTTCGTTTTCGCTAGCTTGTGTTAGCGCTTCTTCAACTAAATGATTTCTTGGAATTATGGAAGGATTGTAATCTTCGAGGAGGTTTTCGTAATTATCTACCGAACTTACTCTTTTTAGCCATTTGGATTTCCAAGTCTGAAAATTGGAATGGTTAAAAATGGGGTCTTTATGTAAATGAGGATCAACTAATCCACGAAAAGTGTTGGTGAAATCAGGTTTAGCGGTTTCCATCCATGCGAAGAGTTCGTTTAACAAATCTTCATCTCCATCTTCTTCTTTTATAATCCCCAATTTAGCAAGATGATTTATTTTCCAAATGGTTTGAAAGTTTTCATCAAATTGATTAAATTCTTTTTGTGCGAGTTCCAACGATTTTTTTTCATCGGAATGAATGAGTGGTAACATCGTTTCGGCTAATCGCATTAAATTCCACTTTGCAATTTTGGATTGATTGCTATATGAATAACGTCCTTGTTCATCGATAGAACTATAGACAGTGCCTGGATCAAAATGATTCATGAAAGCGCATGGTCCATAATCGATTGTTTCACCTGCAATACTCATGTTGTCGGTATTCATCACACCGTGAATAAATCCAACTTTCAACCAATCGTTTACCAATTTTATTTGTGATTGGATCACTTCCTGTAAAAAACTCAATACAGGATTTTCGGTGTCGAATACATCAGGGTAATGCCTATCAGCAGTATAGTTAAATAATGTTTCAATAAAAACGGGATTTCCCATTCTTACTGCTAGTTCAAAAGTTCCCACTCGAATATGACTTTCAGCAACTCGGGTAAGAACGCCTGTTTGATGAACAGTTTGCCGGTAAACAGGATCGTCACTTCTAACAATAGCTAAACTTCTTGTTGTGCTGATGTTTAATCCTGCCATTGCTTCGCTAATTAAATATTCACGCAACATAGAGTATAGAGTCGATCTTCCATCCCCTCTTCGGGAGTAAGGTGTTTGTCCGCTCCCTTTAAGTTGTATGTCAAAACGCTCTTCATACGGGGTTATTATTTCTCCAATTAATATTGCTCTACCGTCACCCAGTACGTTAAAATGTCCGAATTGATGACCACCATATGCTTGCGCAATCGAGGTGGTAGATTTCGGCACATGATTTCCGGCTAAAACATTTGTCAAGTATGCTTTGTTTTTTGCTAGCTCGGTTAGCCCTAATTGTTTTCCTAAATTATTGTTGTAAAGTAATAATTCAGGATTAGATATTGCTGTTGGACTCGTTTCTGAAAAAAACACAGAAGGAAGAGAAAGGTAAGAATTGTCGAATTTCCAGGTTGAATCTTGTGCCATAACTGAAAGATAGAATTAAGGATCGGTTTTCGAAATGAATACTTATTGAAATTGTCTTTTAAGGGATAGACGGTTTTGGTAGTTAGTTACGCTTAGATGACCTTTATTTAATGATGTAAAGGAGGTTAGCGCTATTTTTTTTAAAAAAGCAATTAAATGTAAATGAGGTACGTCTTTAAATTGTTATTTTCTCGTTAACAACTCTTCTAGTTACTATATCGTGTAAGCCTATTTTATTTATAAATTTGCATCATGTTTTTAGTACGTGTACTCTTATTGCCTTTTTCGTTTCTATACGGATTGATAACATCCGTAAGGAATGTTCTTTTTAATTCTGGCGTGTTAAAATCGCGTGAATTTCAAACGAAATCAATATCTGTAGGAAATATTACCGTTGGTGGAACTGGGAAATCTCCTCATATAGAATACTTAATCAGGCTTTTAAGAACAGATAAAAAATTAGCTACATTAAGTAGGGGATATTTACGAAAGACAAAAGGTTATTTAGTTGCCGATGAGAAATCGAGTTATAAGGATTTAGGAGATGAGCCGATGCAGTTTCATTCCAAATTCAAAGACGTAACCGTTGTGGTTGATGAAGATCGTCGCAATGGGATGGAGAAAATCGAACAAGAAATTAATCCTGATATTATTTTATTGGATGATTGTTACCAGCATCGTTGGGTTAAACCTCAATTGAATATTTTATTAATTGATTATTCAACGGTTGGGTCAAAGCAATTTATGTTGCCATCTGGAGAGTTAAGAGAATGGAAATCGGGTGTTAAAAGAGCTGATGCAATTGTTGTGACTAAATCTCCAGAGTTACATTCACCAATTGAACATCGTAGGATTAAGGAATTGATAAAGCCCTTAAGGTCACAAAAAACGTTTTTTAGCTACATCGATTACAAAACGATTACTCCTTTTAACGAATGTGCAAACTTACTTTGTAATGAAGGTGTTATGAAACTAGGAAATTTTAAAACAGTTGTTTTTGCAGGAATAGCGAAGATTACACCTTTGGTGGATTATTTAAAGCAAACAGCCAAAGAGGTTATTGTAACTGAATTTAGTGACCATCACAATTTTGAACCTGTTGATATTGTAAGATTAACGAACACTTTTAAAGCGATTATTTCGAAAGACAAAATTTTAATTACAACAGAGAAAGATGCAACGCGATTAAAGGATTCAAGACTTTTTCCGCTTTTGGAGCAATTTCCTGTTTTTTATTTACCCATAGAAGTTAAATTTCATAAAGGTCTTGAAGATGAAGACACTTTTGATGAAATGATTAATAGTTATGTTCAAGCAAATTAAAAAGACTGCTGATTTCTTAATTGATAAAACAGTTGATTTCAAACCTCAAATTGGTATAATACTAGGAACTGGGTTAGGAGGTTTAGTATCTGATATAGATGTTAAATTCGAATTGAGTTATGCCGATATACCTGCATTTCCACTTTCGACCCTAGAATCGCATAAGGGAAATTTAATATTTGGTTACATCAACAATAAGCGTGTTGTAGTAATGCAAGGGAGATTTCATCACTATGAGGGATATACTTTAAATGAAGTTGCTTTTCCTGTGCGTGTGATGAAGTTATTAGGGATTGAAAAACTTTTAGTGTCTAACGCTGCTGGTGGTATAAATCCTGATTTTGAGAAAGGTGATTTAATGATTTTAACCGATCATATTAATCAGTTTCCAGGAAATCCCTTGATAGGGAAAAATATCGATGAATTAGGAAGTCGATTCCCTGATATGTATCAGCCTTATTCTAAAAAATACGTTGCACTTGCAAAAAAAGTGGCAAAGGATTTAGACATTAAAATACAAGAAGGAGTTTATGTTGGTCTTCCAGGTCCAATGTTAGAAACTCCCGCGGAATACAAGTTTTTAAGAATAATTGGCGCTGACGCTGTAGGTATGAGCACTGTTCCTGAGATTATAGCTGCGAAACATATGGAATTGTCTTGTTTTGCTTGTTCAATTATCACGGATGTATGTTACGGTGAGATTCAACCTGTAGATATTCAAGATATTATATCAACAGCTATGAACTCCGAGCCCAAATTAACTGCATTATTTAAAGAATTAATTAATAGAATATGAGCATGAAAAACCTAACCAAATTATTATTAGTTTTAACCATATTTGGATTTTCAAGTTGTGAAGAATCGAAAGGTTTTAAAGAAGGGAATATTACAGTATTTGTAAAATTGGATGAAATTTCCAAAGGAACAGCTGTTTTAGAAGTATTACCATCAGGGCCTAAAAGATTACAATTAGATACTGCCAAAATTGATAAAAATGGAGTTGTTTCATTTGCACATTGGGCTAGTAAAACGGCATTTTATAGTGTATATATTCCTGGTTATGAGGGAGAAATTAAGTTCATGGCAAACCCTGGAGATAGTATCGAAATTTCAGGAAATGTTAATGCGCTTTATGCAACGTGTAAAATAGGTGGCACACCGGAGAACGAAAGATTAGATTCATTAGTGACTTTCCTTAAAGCAACTAAGTATTATACGGATTCATTACAACGTGTTTTTAAAGCTGCAGAAGCAAAACAATTACACCATACTTTGATGAATGAGTTTCAGCAATTATATGAGAATGTAAAGCGTAAAGAAGAGACTTTTGTTAATGGTTATATTAGTCGTAATTTAGGACAGTACTCTAATTTAATTGCAGTAAAATCCTTAAATAAAGATCGTAATAAAACAACTTATTTATTGGTTGATAGTGCATTGCTGAAAAACCACCCAAACAATGAAGTTGTGTTGAGATATCATGAAGTTGTTGCTCAGGTGTTTGCTTCTTCAGTTGGTGGAATGGCTCCTGATTTTAGTTTGTTGAATTTGGGAAATAAACAAGTGCGCCTTTCAGATTTTAAAGGTAAATACGTACTTCTGGATTTCTGGGCAACATGGTGTGGTCCATGTATAAAAGAAATCCCCAATTTGGTTAATGTCAAAGAAGAATTTAAAGATCAACCATTCGAAATTATAAGTATTTGTATTGATAAAAACTCTAAATCTTCTGTTAAAAGCTGGCAACGAATTATTGAGAAATTTAACGGTGATAGTTGGGTTCAATTATACGATACGGAAGGAAAAGAAACAAGAAGAAAATATAACATTCAACATTTCCCCACTTTGTTATTAATTGATCCATCTGGAGAAATTGTGGAAGCGGGGAATCACTTAAGAGGTGAAAATATTTCTTACGTTCTTAAAGGCTACCTAGGGAATGAATAAAGTTTGGTCAGTTGCATTTTTGCTAAGTTGTTTAGTCTTGAATTTAAAGGCTTATTATCAGCAAGAAGTCAAATACGATATTAAAGTTTTCTTAGATGACCAAGAGCACACGCTTCATGCATTTGAAGAGGTTATTTACATTAATAATTCACCCGATACTTTAAATGAGATTTACATGCATCTTTGGCCTAATGCCTATCAAGCGAATACTGCTTTAGATAAGCAGTTGGTTGAAGATCGAAATATGTTACTTTATTTTGGAGATCAGGCTTATAAAGGTTTCATAGATAGCCTGGATTTTAAGGTAGATGGTAAAAAAGTAATTTCATTAGAATCGGAGCATAAAGATTTAACAAATTTCAAATTGAATGCGGGCTTGTTACCTGGAGACTCAATAGTTATAACAACTCCATTTCGAGTTAAAATTCCTTACGGTGAGGTTTCTCGATTGGGACATTTGGATGGTTCGTATCAAATTACCCAATGGTATCCAAAGCCTGCCGTTTATGATGGAGAATGGCACGCGATGCCTTATTTGACACAAGGTGAGTTTTTCTCAGAGTTTGGTTCGTTTAAAGTAGCGGTTTCTGTGCCTGAAAAACATGTGATTGCTGCTACTGGGAATTTGATTAGTAAATCAAATCACAATGGCATAAAAACAGAGGTTTATTCATTGGATAAGATTCATGATTTTGCATGGTTTACTGACACAAATTGGATTGAAACGGAGAGCGAAGTTACTTTGCCTAATTCGGGACGAAAGGTAAAGACGTATTCGAAGTATAATCCGGAAAATGCTTATATATGGGATGGGTCTGAAAAATATATTGACAGTGCATTATATTATTATAGTTTATGGATCGGAGATTATCCATACGATGTATGTACTGCTTTAGACGGTGGCTTGACAGCCGGTGCAGGAATGGAATATCCAACGATTACAGTTTTGGGCGGTCAAGTTAATAGAAAGGAATTAGAGGAAGTAGTTTTACATGAAATAGGACACAATTGGTTTTATGGAGTTTTGGGAACAAATGAACGTGTTAATCCTTGGATGGATGAAGGTATAAATAGTTACTATGAAAGAAGGTTTTATGAAGAAGTTCGATCGGATTTAAGAATTGGTGATTTTTTTCCGATTATTCGAAAAGTTGTGAAGGATTTAACGCCAAAGCAAACGGAGTTTCACCATATGAATCATGACTTAGTGAACACGAGGAATTTAGACTTGCCAATTAATTTACCATCAAATGAATATTCTTCAATTAATTATGGAGCTATTGTTTATTCTAAGGCTGCTATTTCATTTAATTATTTGGAGAAATATTTGGGTAAAAAACTTTTCGATCAGTGTATGCAAAAATACTTTGATGTGTGGAAGTTTAAACATCCTTCCCCGGTTGATTTAAGAAAGATATTTGTTGATGAGGCAGGTATGGAACTGAAGTGGTTTTTTGATGATTTACTTCAAACGAGTTACCCATTAGATTATAAAGTACATTTTGCTGGTTATTCGTTTGATAATAAAAGTTTTGATGTTGTGGTTGCAAACGTTGGCGACATAGCATCTCCAATTGTAATATCCGCTTTAAAAAATGGAAAGGTTGTTAAAACAGCGTGGTACGAAGGTTTCTTTGGTACGAAAAGTTTAAGTTTTCCCAAGGGAGATTATGATGAGGTAGCGATTGATTATTATCACGATATGCCGGAGTTAAACAGAAAGAATAATCGTTATATATTATTTAGTTTATTTGGACGTGTAGAGCCTTTGGAAGCAACGTTTTTTTTCAATTTTGAAAAGGATGACAAAACCCAAATTTTCTTTTTGCCAATCGCGGGTGTTAATTACCATGATAACTTCCAATTAGGAATGGCGGCTTACAACTCATTAATCAAGGAAAAGAAATTTAGGTTTTTAGTAATGCCGCAGTTCTCTTTTGGAACTCAAAAGCTAGTAGGGTTTGGGCAAGCTGTTTATTCTTTTTATCCGGCGGAATATTTTCAAAAAGTTAACGTGAACCTATCTGTGAGGAGACAAGGATTAGGTTTTGGTGGAGCAATTGGTGAAATTCAGAAAATAGAGGCGAGCACTAACTTTATCCTTCAAAGGCCAAATGATCGTTCGAAAATCCGTTCCAGTTTTGAGGCTAAACTAAGTAACGTATCAGTTGAATTTGACCGTAGAGGTAGTAAGTTAAAAAACTACATAACGTTTGATTATAATATTGAAAACAAAAGAGCAATTAATCCCTTTGATTTTAATTCCCAACTACAAGCTTTTGATCAAAACTGGAAATTGCAAGGAGAGTTTAATTATAGCTTAACGGTTAATAATAGACTACAATCTATCGATATTCGTGGGTTTGGAGGGTTGTTTTTACAAAGTGTAGATGTTGGAACGGAACGTTTTCGTGTAACAGCAGGCAATGGTACATTGTTGGGGACTCCTGACTTAGAGCAGTTTATTTATCATACGCATGATTACTTATTTGATCAAGCTTTTTTGGGCAGATTCATGACTGATGCTAATTTATTAAGCAGTCAGCAAGTTTATTCAAATGACGGAGGCTTTAAAAGTGGAGTTACTCCTGGCTTGGCGAGTTCTTGGTTAGGAGGATTAAATGTAGTAATTCCATTACCTGTTAAATTTCTCTCATTTTATACTGATTTTGCTATTTACGATCGTATTTGGGACGATTTCAAAACAGGAGGTATTTCAGCGCCTTTGCTATATGATTATGGTTTACAATTGAACTTGAAAAAAGATTATTTGGAGGTTTATTTCCCGTTAGGTTTCTCGGAAAGTATTCAAAGTAACTATGATGTAAATGGAGTGGATTCTTACATGAATAAGATCAAATTCATGTTCAATATAAACGAAATATATACGATCCTTCAATAATGGAATCAGGTAAGAAAATATATTTTGCTTCAGACTTTCATTTAGGAGTTCCTAATTATGAAAGTAGTAGAAAGCGGGAGAAGATTTTAGTGGATTGGTTGGATTCTATTAAAGCTGATGCTCAGGAAGTTTATTTAGTAGGAGACTTGTTTGATTTTTGGTTTGAGTATAAATTCACGGTACCAAAAGGTTATGTTCGATTCTTAGGGAAAATAGCAGAGTTTACAGATTCGGGAATTCCGGTTCACTTTTTTACAGGAAATCATGATATGTGGATGTTTGATTATCTACCCCAAGAAATTGGAGTAGAAATTCATCGAGATAATATTACAAGAGATTTTAATGGGAAGCGCTTTTATATCGGTCACGGTGATGGTTTAGGCCCTGGAGATAGAACGTATAAGTTTTTAAAAAACTTTTTTGCTTCAAAAACTTGTCAATGGTTGTTTGCCCGTATTCATCCTAATTTAGGAATGGGCATCGCAAATATGTGGAGTAAGAACTCCCGAATTTCAAATATAAAAGATGGTGAAGAGTTTTTAGGAGATGAAAACGAATGGTTATATATATATAGTAAAGAGATATTAGAGAGAGAATATTTTGATTTTTTTATCTTTGGTCATCGGCATTTAGTATTGGACCTACCGATAAAAGGAACAACATCTCGATATGTAAATTTAGGGGAATGGGCAACAGGAAACGCTCACTTTGCTTCTTTTGATGGGGAAAGCTTAACTTTACAACCGGTAAAAAAATAACAACTGTGGAATTAGAAGAAAAATCAGATTTAGTTTTTGGAATTCATCCAATAATCGAGGGATTAGAGTCGGATAAGACTTTTGATAAAATTCTTATATTAAATACTTTGAGAACACCTCAAGCAAAAGAAATTATGGCTTTAGCTCGAGAGAAGGGAGTTTCTTTAAATAAAGTTCCCCAGCAAAAGTTAGATCGTATTACTCGAAAAAATCATCAGGGCATAATCGGTTTTATTGCGCCTGTCGAATTTCAAAACATTGAAGATATTTTACCAACGCTTTTTGAGCGAGGTAGAAATCCATTTATATTAATTCTTGATCGTGTTTCCGATGTAAGAAATTTTGGTGCTATTGTAAGAACTGCAGAATGTGCTGGAGTTGATGCGATAATTATCCCAAAGAAAGGAGCTGCTCAAATTAATGGTGAGACAATAAAAACGTCTACCGGAGCAATTTTTAATATTCCAATATGTAAAGTGCCAGGAATAGAATCTATTATACCATATATTAAAGATTCTGGCCTTCATTTGATTGCTTGTACTGAAAAGACGGATGTTGATTATACCGAAGTTGATTATACAGTTCCTATCGCAATTATGATGGGTGGAGAAGAATCAGGGATAGCAATTTCAAACATTAAAAAATCAGATTCAACTGCAAGGTTGCCTCTAATGGGTAAAGTACAAAGTCTAAATGTATCGGTTGCCGCAGGAATTATTATGTATGAAGCTGTTCGTCAGAGAGGGTAATTTCTCTTTCTCTTTACTTTCCAGTTATTTAGTGGTATCTTTGTTGCCGATTAGGTTAAATCACCAGTTGTCAAGAGTTTTATTTCGAATTTTCTTTGATTGATTCTTGTGATTGGAAGTTATAGTTAATTAGATTACAATTATTATTTAGAACATTTATGGGTAGGTCACAAGAAACATTTGGTAAAAAAGAAAGAGAGAAAAAAAGACTTAAAAAGAAGCAGGAGAAGGGGCAGCGTAAGGAACAAAGAAAAGCAAATGCAACTGGAGGGGATTTTGAAAGTATGCTTGCCTATGTTGATGAGAACGGTCATATCGTTGATACCCCACCGGATCCATCAAAACGAACTAAAATTAAAGCTGAAAACATTAGCTTAGACTATTCTAAAGCTGCTAACGAAGTAGATGAGGAGACTGAGTTAACAGGTAAGGTTTCATTTTTTAACGATTCGAAAGGATACGGATTTATTAAGGATAAGAATTCTAACGAATCATATTTTGTTCATGTTAACGGTACGATTGATGAAATTACAGAAGGAGATAAAGTTACTTTTGAACTAGAGAAAGGTCCTAGAGGATTTAATGCTGTTAAAGTAAAAAAGATACCATAAGACGAACTTTTTATTCGAAATTAAAAAGGGTTGCTGTATAGCAACCCTTTTTTTATTCATCTTTTTTAGGAGGATTGTAGTTTCTAGTCCTACTCTTTGATTTCTTTTTTTCCTTTTCGGGTTTTGACTGCTTCTTTTCTTTTTGCTTTTTTCCTTCTTGTTGAGAGGGATCATTGTTGCTAATTTCATTTACGCGATTCATGAAAGAAAACGAAATTCCAATTGCAAGAATGAAAAGAGTGAAAAATTGTTTGAACTGCTTCATTATTAAATCAACTGTTTATTTGTATTTTTGCGCTTTGTAATCCGAAATTGAAGATTGGATTTAAAACGCTCTAAAGTAGCAAAAATTATTCCAAAGGTATGGCGAAGAATTTTACAAGCAGAGAACAGGATTTTTCTAAATGGTATAACGAGTTGGTGATTAAAGCTGACTTAGCACAAAATTCAGATGTAAGGGGTTGTATGGTTATTAAACCATACGGTTATTCAATCTGGGAAAGTATGCAAGCTGAACTAGATAAAATGTTTAAAGAAACAGGCCATAGTAATGCCTATTTTCCTTTGTTAATTCCTAAATCATACTTAAGTAAAGAAGCTGAACATGTTGAAGGGTTTGCAAAAGAATGTGCAGTTGTTACTCATTATAGATTAAAGAATGATGAAAACGGTGAAGGACTTGTTGTTGATCCAGAAGCCAAATTAGAGGAAGAACTTATTATTCGACCAACATCAGAAACTATTATTTGGAATACCTACAGAGGGTGGATTCAATCTCATAGAGACTTACCGATTTTAATTAATCAGTGGGCCAATGTGATGCGTTGGGAAATGAGAACGCGAATTTTTTTAAGAACTTCGGAGTTTTTATGGCAAGAAGGTCATACTGCGCACGCTACAGAGCAAGAAGCAGTTGATGAGACAAAACGAATGTTGGATGTATATGCTGATTTTTCGGAGAATTATATGGCCGTCCCTGTGATTAAAGGTGTTAAAACAATCAATGAAAGGTTTCCCGGTGCTATTGATACTTATTGTATTGAAGCGTTAATGCAAGATGGGAAGGCGCTGCAGGCAGGGACATCACACTTTTTGGGTCAAAAGTTCTCAAAAACATTTGATGTTAAGTTTACAGATACAGATGGAAAGCAAAAATTTGTTTGGGCATCTTCTTGGGGCGTGTCTACTCGGTTAATGGGTGCACTAATAATGAGCCATTCAGATGATGACGGATTAATTGTCCCCCCAAAATTAGCGCCAATACAGGTTGTAATTATTCCTATCTATAAAGGAGAGGATCAATTAGAAGCTATTTCTGAAAAATTAGCACCTGTTATAAAGGAATTAAGAGATAGGGGTGTTAGGGTTAAATTTGACAATAGAGATAATCAACGTCCAGGTTGGAAATTTGCGCAGTATGAGTTTCAAGGTGTGCCAATCAGATTAGCGTTAGGGAACAGGGACCTTGAGTCTGGTAATATTGAAGTAGCAAGACGTGATGAAAAAACAAAGGAGGTAATTTCTTTTGATGGAGTTGTTGATTATGTAGACAATTTATTAATAGAGATTCAATCAAACTTATTTAATAAGGCTAAAACTTATCGCGATGATCGGATTACAGCAGTTGACTCTTATGAAGAGTTTAAAAGTGTAATTAATGATAAGGGTGGTTTCATATCAGCTCATTGGGACGGAACAACTGAAACCGAATTAAGGATAAAAGAAGAAACAGCAGCTACAATTAGATGTATCCCATTAAATAATGTTTTAGAGGGGGGTAAATGTATCTTAACAGGTAAGCCATCAATTCAAAGAGTATTGTTTGCAAAGGCGTATTAGATGTCAATTTAAATAGCTGAAAAACAAGTGTTTAAATTTATATCTAATATTTTATCAATTTTAACTTGTTAGAAAAGAAAAAAGATTATACATTTGCAGTCCTTAAAATAATGAGGAACATTTTGGCCCGTTCGTCTAGGGGTTAGGACGCCAGGTTTTCATCCTGGTAACAGGGGTTCGATTCCCCTACGGGCTACTTGGACAATTAAAAGAGGTTCGCCTCTTTTTTTAATTTAAAAATATTATGGCAAATAACGCTTCAGCAAAAAAGAGAATTAGACAATCTGAAAAAAGAAAAGAGTCTAATAAGTATTACCATAAAACTATGCGTAATGCTATCAGAAATATTAAAGGTATAGAGGATAAAAAAGAAGCTGAAGGAGCTTTAGTTAAAGTTATTTCTTTAATCGATAAAGTTTCAAAAAGAAATATTATCCACAAGAATAAAGCGTCTAATTTAAAAAGCCAAGTTGCTAAGTCTGTTGCTGCATTAGCATAAGATTTTATAAATCAAATTTATTAAAAGGTTATCCGTTTTGGATAACCTTTTCTGTTTTCAACCATTTTAAACTTAAATTGTAAATTACTTCGTCTTAATGCTTTTAGTTTTGTTGTATGGAAATAAGTAATACTATTAAAAACTGGAATTTAGATGATCGTCCTCGTGAGAAATTAATAAATAAAGGTGCTTCAGTTTTAAGTAATGCGGAACTTATGGCTATTATTTTAGGAAGTGGAAGTAGAAGTGAATCAGCAGTTGGCTTAGCGAAAAGAATTTTGCAGAAAGCAGATAACAATTTTGCTAAGTTAAGTAGAATGCAGATTGAAGACTTTAAACAGTTTAAAGGGGTTGGGGAAGCTAAAGCGGTTAGTTTATCGGCAACGTTTGAATTTGCACGACGAAGAAAAGAAGAAGTTGATGTGGTGACTAAGATTGGAGCTAGTTCGGATATTTTTAAAGAAATGAGTTCAAATCTATCGGATTTGAATCATGAAGAGTTTTGGGTTGTTTTTTTAAATAGAGGAAATCGGATTATCAAAAAAGAACGAATTAGTTCTGGAGGAATAACAGGAACAGTAGTAGATAATAAGATAATCCTAAAAAAAGCATTACTTCATTTAGCTTCATCTGTTATTTTAGTCCATAACCATCCATCGGGAAATTTAAAACCAAGTCCACAAGACCATAAAGTGACTCAAAAGATCAAATCAGCATGCGAATTGTTAGAAATTAATTTGTTAGATCACCTTATTATAGCAGGAAATTCTTATTATAGCTTTGCAGACGAATTAGATCTTTAATGAAGAAAATTTTGACGGTTATCGGACCACGTCCTCAAGTTATAAAATCAGCTGCGATAACGAGAGTTGTACGTGATGTTTTTAGAGGAGAACTTGAAGAAGTAGTTGTGCATACAGGTCAGCATTTCGATGCCAATATGAGTAGCGACTTTTATGCTGAAATGTTTTTACCAATTCCAAGGTATCAATTTGAAGTTAACCCTTCAGAACCACTGCCAATTAATCAAATGATTCAAAATATTCAGGTCGCTGTCAAGAAAGAATCTCCTGATGCATTAGTTGTTTATGGAGATACTAATTCTACATTAGCTGGTACAATTTCTGCCCTAATTGAAGATATTCCGTTAATCCATGTTGAAGCAGGAATGCGATCGTTTAATATGTTAATGCCTGAGGAAGGTAATCGAATATTAACAGATCATTCGAGTGATTTATTATTTTCTCCTACGAAGATTGGTGTATTAAATTTAAAGGAGGAAAAAATAAACTTAGATAAGGTGAAGTACTGTGGAGATGTGATGTTTGACAACAGCCTGTTTTACGAAGCGAAAGCACGCCAACAATCAACTATCTTAACAATGTATAATTTAAAACACAATGAGTTTAATTTATTTACGTGTCATAGAGGTAGTAATACTGACGATGCTGTAAAGTTAAGAGCTATTCTTGAAGGAGTTATAGAAATTAAACTTAAATCAGGGAATGAGATTGTATTCCCGATGCATCCAAGAACTGAAAAGATGATTATAAAGTTTTTTGGATCGTATTATTTAGACCAATTAAAATCTAAAATATTAGTAATACAACCTGCATCTTATTTAGATATAATAATGTTAGAGTGTAATTCTAATATTGTAATTACTGATTCTGGTGGTATTCAAAAGGAGGCTTATTTTTTTAAGAAAAAGTCATTGATTTTGAGGGAGGAAACAGAATGGGGTGAAATCCTGGATAATAAAGCTGCTATTTTATTCAAATCAAATGAAGGTTCTTTGATTCAGGCATATGAAAAAGTATTAAAACTTAGTCCTAATTTTAAGGATATATATGGAGATGGTAAGGCGGGAGAATTTATTTGTAATGAGATTTTAGAGTTGTTAAAATGATATATGTTTTTACCCATAAAATAACAAGCAGAGTTAAATATGCATTTAATCTTGTCTTTAGAGATGTAATGCAAACAGACTATAAGTTAATTTCTGATCGAAAGGAATTTGAGGTTTTGGAAGGTGTGAAGATTGCTTACACTATTAATCCTATTGATAATGCTTTTTTTATAAGGAGTAAGCCTCTTTTGTTTGAAAATGGAATAAGTGATCAGGAGATTAACGTTATGCCATTTGATCGAACAAAAGCCTTTTTTGGGGTAGGCGGTAATAGTATGTTTCCCTTTGATGTATTTGCGGCTTCATTTTATTTGGCGGCGCGATATGAAGAGTATTTACCGCATAAGAAAGATTTATACAATCGGTTTGATGCACCGCAAAGTTTAGCCTTCAACGAAGGGGTTTTACATCAGCCTGTCATTAATATTTGGATTTCAAAATTCGCGGATTTTTTAAAAGAGCTCTATCCCTTATTTATTATGCCCGAGCGGGAGTATAAGTTTATCACCACGATTGATGTAGATAACGCTTATGCTTATTTGGAAAAAGGATTTGTACGTTCGTTAATGGGCTACAGTAAATCTATTTTAACATTGGATTTTAAAAGTTTTAAAAATAGAACTAAAACTCTTTTGGGGTTACAAAAAGATCCGTACGACACATTTGAATATCAAGAAAACTTGGTTAAGAATCAAAACTTAACCTTTATTTACTTCTTTCTTTTGGGAGATTATGGAATGAATGATAAAAATATTCCAGTAAGTAGTAGGAGATTTCAATCGTTAATTAAATCAATTTCCGATCATTCAAAGATTGGAATTCACCCCTCTTTTGCTTCAAATTATAACTTCAAACAACTGGAAAAGGAAGTGACTCGACTGAGTAATGTAATAAATCGAGAGATTTGGAGAAGTCGTCAACACTTTTTAAAGTTACTACTGCCTGATACATATCGCAATTTGATAGAATTGGACATTACGGATGATTTTACAATGGGGTATGCTTCTAACTATGGTTTTAGAGCAGGCTTGTGTACACCGTTTTATTTTTATGATTTGGATTTGGAAGTTGAAACAAACTTAAAGATTCATCCTTTTGCAATTATGGAGGGGACTTTAAAATATTACATGGAAATAGATCCGGAAGCTGCAATTCCTCATTTCAAACGATTGATTGATGAGGTTAGGATGGTGAATGGGGAGTTTATTTCGCTTTGGCATAATGATAGTTTGAATAACAGCGATTTATGGAAAGGATGGAAAGCTGTTTTTGAAGAGATGATTGCATACGGTAAAGAATGAAATTATTAAAAAAGGCAGATATTGATATTGAGAAATGGAATGCTTGTATTACAAGTTCCGATAATCCTTTAGTATATGGCTTGATAGCTTACTTGGATATCGTGGCAAAAGATTGGCAGGGGTTAGTTTGGGAGGATAACGAACAATATGTGGCTGTTTTCCCTTTGCCTATTCGAGTTAAGTATGGATTAGAATATATTTATCCGCCATTTTTTATTCAGCAGCTAGGACTTTTCACAAGAGGAAATAATCGTGATGAATTAGAGAAAGAAGCTTTTGATTTTTTAAATGGGAAAATAAATTTTATTGAACTTTATGTTAAAGGTAAAGGTGTACTAGGGACTAAACGAAGGAATTGTACTCTTTTATTAAATAAATCTTATGATTCTTTAAGGTTGAATTATTCTTCCAATCATAAAAGAAATTTAAAAAAAGCACACAAGTCAAATCTTACGGTTGAATGCAATGTTAATATAAGTCAAATCATAAATTTATTTAGATTGGATAAGGGAGCCCATCTTGATATATTACAAAATCAAGATTATGAAAATTTACAAAGTATAGCAATTGGACTAGAATCAGATTGCTATGGAGTTTATAGTGACGGAAAGCTTATTTGTGGTGGATTATTTCTGAAATTTAAAGACCGAATAACATTTTTGTTTTCGGGTAACACAGTTGAAGGCAAAGATAAAGGGGCATTGTTTTTTTTATTAGATTATTTAATATCTATTAATGCCAATAAACAAATGGTTTTTGATTTTGAAGGAAGTGAAAATGATGGTTTGCGAAGGTTCTACCTTGGCTTTGGAGCAGAGCTTGAAATTTATAGATTTATTAAAGTGAATAACCTAAAATTCCCATTCTCATTATTCAAGAAATAACACCCTTCTATTGATCATTGTTTTGTTAATACAAAACCTTTAAAAGTATCGCATAATTAACATTTCATTCTTAAACTTGCACATTAGTAAAAAGAGAGAATATGTCCATAAAATTACCTTCAAAATGGATTAACCGAGAAATTAGTTGGTTAAGTTTTAATGAAAGAGTTTTACAAGAAGCTGAAGACGCTACGAACCCTACTATTGAACGATTAAAATTCTTAGGAATTTTCTCTAATAATAGAGATGAGTTTTTTAGGGTAAGAGTAGCAAATATCAAAAAAGTAGCAGAAATAAAAGGGAACGCTAAGCTTTCGTCTGGTGAAAATCCAAAGGTTATTCTTGATAAAATATTAAAGCAGGTTTTAAAACAACAGGTTCGATTTGACAAGGCATATAAAAATCTTATCAATGAGTTGAAAAAGGAGAATATCTTCTTTGTTAATGAATTTCAAATTGCTGGTGAACAACAACAATTTACCAAAGATTATTTTTCAGATAAAGTAAGAACTAATTTAGTTCCAATTTTAATTGATAAAAAGAAGCCTTTTCCATTTATGAAAGATGCTTCGACTTATATGTGCATTAAAATGTACAATAAGGAGAAGAAGAATACTAAGGTAGAATACGCCTTATTAGAAATTCCTTCGGATAGGGTAAATAGAATTGTTATTCTTCCTAGTATCGAAAAAAAGAAGTATTTAATGATGTTAGATGATATTATTCGATACAATCTCCCATCGGTGTTTTCGATTTTTAATTATGATACAATTGAAGGTTATAATATTAAATTAACTAGAGATGCTGGTCTTGAAATAGATGAAGATTTATCTAAAAGTATTGTTGATAAATTAACACAAAGCGTAAAAGACAGAAAGGTAGGTGAGTTAGTTCGTTTTGTTTATGACGGAGATATGCCTGAAGACATGAAGGCTCTAATTGTTAAGAAGATGAAGCTTCAAAAGAGTGATAACTTAATACCAGGAGGTCGTTATCATAACTTTAAAGATTTTATAGCGTTCCCTGAAATAGGCTCTGCCAAATTGCTTAATCCAAGTTTGCCTGCTTTGCCTCAAAAAGATTTAGAGGGAGTTTCGAGTATTATGGATGTGATAAATAAAAAGGATGTAGTGTGTTTTTATCCTTTTCAGAAGTTTGATTATGTAATTGATTTCTTACGTCAGGCTGCTATTGATCCTAATGTTACGACCATTAAAATTAATATTTATAGAGTTGCTAGTAATTCAAGAATTATAAATGCATTAATTAATGCTGTTAAAAACGGAAAAGACGTTACTGTATTAATTGAATTGCGGGCAAGATTTGATGAGCAAAATAACATTAAGTGGAGTAAGGTTTTAGAAGACGAAGGAGTGAAGGTTCATTTTGGTTTACCTGGATTGAAAATTCACAGTAAATTAATTTTGGTAAAGCGATTGGAAGGTCGATCGGAAAAAAAATATGTGCATGTTGGTACAGGGAACTTTCATGAAAAGACAGCTAAAATTTACTCTGACGCTTCATTGTTAACTTCGGATAAAAGAATTACGAATGACATTGAGAAGGTATTTGAATTAATAGAACGTCCTTACATTAATAAGCGATTTACAAATATTATTATTTCACCTTACAATACGAGATCTAGGTTTTCAGCCTTGATTCAAGGCGAAATTAAAAATGCTAAAAAAGGATTAAAAGCTAAGATTATTATAAAATTAAACAACTTTAATGATCCCGAATTAATCAATAAGCTTTACGAGGCTTCTTGTGAGGGAGTTGAGATTAAGTTGATTATCAGAGGTGTTTGTACTTTGGTGCCTGGAGTAAAAGATTTAAGTGAAAACATAGAAGTAATTAGTATAATCGATCGTTATTTAGAACACATTAGAATGTTTAATTTTCATAACGCTGGAGACGAATTGTTTTTTATTGGTTCAGCCGATTGGTTGGGTAGAAACCTAGATAAAAGAGTTGAGGTAACTACTCCGATTTATGATAAGGACATTAAAACTCAAATGAGAGAGTTTTTAGGTTTGCAATTAAAGGATAATGTAAAGGCTAGGATAATTGATGAGAAAGGACGGAACAAATACGTTCTCAAAAAGACAAAGAAAATACGTTCTCAAATTGCCCAGTATGATTACTTCAAATCATTATTGGATACCTAATGCTCAAAAAAATTATTAGTTGGACTTTATTAATTTTTATTCCGGTTACTTTTATAATTGGAATAATCGCAGTTGTGGAACTATACTGCGGATATTCTTATTTTAAATATCGAGATACCCTAAAAAATGAACTAAATGCGATTCGTTTGAGGGAGCCTTTTCATAATCAAAATAATTCACCTCTTCACCATGGTGAAGAGGTGCTTTTTAGAACTGACTCAGAGGGTTATATTCTGCCTTATAGAAACATAGACTCTTCTAGTCATACAATAGCTTTTATAGGGGGTTCAACAACAGAATGTCGCCTCGTTAATGAGAATATAAGAGTTCATAGGTCTGTTGAGCGTATTTTAAACGCTAAAGGAAATCGAGTTACCTGTTTAAATATCGGGAACAGTGGAAATCATTCGATGCATTCGCTAAATATTTTAGCGAATAAAGTAATGAAACATAGCCCTGAGGTTGTTGTTGTGAATCATAATGTGAACGATTTAAGTATTTTATTAAATACAGGAACCTATTTTAATAAGCATCCGCAACGTTCGTTGTTACTAGAGAATACGGAAAGCTTGTATGCGTATAAGGTTGGTTTACCTAAAAACAAATTTGTAAGGAATTTCATTCCCTATATCTCATTAGTTCTACTACCAACTACTTTTGATGGTGAACATTTAATTGAGCAAGATGAGTTTCCTTCTGGGCCAGTTAGTTTTGATTTAACAAAACAGTTTTTAACAAATGAGTTTAAAAAAAGTATCACAGGTCTTATCGCTTACGCAAAGGCTTGGCAAGTAAAGCCAATATTAATGACGCAAGGGAGTTGCTTTTCGTACGGTATAAAAAATATCGATAGATATGATGGTTATGATTTACTATTGTTACATCAAGAGTTTAATAAAGTAATAAGAGAGGTGGCTATAAGTGAAGCGGTTGAGTTAGTAGATGCTGAACTTTTAATGAAAGGCAACAAATCTTATTTTTTTGATTCCGTTCACTACACCGATTCAGGTTCTGTTTTTATATCTAAATATATTTCTAATCGTATTCAAAAATTAATTGACAATTGAAGGTATTAGGAATATCTGCACTTTATCACGATTCGGCGGCTTCAATCGTAATTAATGGCGAAATAATTGCAGCGGCTCAAGAAGAGCGATTTACCAGGGTGAAACAAGATGCCTCATTTCCGGTAAATGCAATTCAGTTTTGTTTGGCTGAAGCGGGAATTCAATTGAGTGAATTGGATGCTGTAGTATTTTATGATAAGCCTTTATTGAAGTTTGAACGTTTATTAGAGACTTACTTCTTTTATGCTCCAAAAGGGATACTTTCTTTTGTGAAGTCAATGCCGGTATGGATTAATGAGAAAATGTTTTTTAAAAAGTTACTTAAACATTCATTTAAAAAAATCGGAGAATTAGATTGGAATAAAACTAAATTATTGTTTCCTGAACATCATTTGTCACACGCTGCAAGTGCTTTTTTTCCTTCTCGATTTGATGAGGCTGCAATTTTAACAATTGATGGAGTAGGAGAGTGGGCAACAGTATCGATTTCTAAAGGAAGTGGAAACAATATTAAAGTTTTAAAAGAAATTAATTTTCCAAATTCCTTAGGATTACTCTATTCTTCTTTCACATATTTTTTAGGATTTAAGGTCAATAGTGGCGAGTATAAGTTGATGGGAATGGCTCCTTATGGAGATTTGAATAGTAAGGAAATTGACAATTTCATGTCAATTATAAAAAAGGAATTAATAACACTTTTTCCCGATGGATCATTTAGATTAAATCAACGTTATTTTAACTACGCTACGGGTTTAAGAATGGTGAAAGATAAGAAGTGGCAGAGGTTGTTTGGAATTAAAAAACGACAAGCAGAATCTGAAATTTCTCAACAGCATTGTAATTTAGCAATAGCAATACAAAAAGTGACAGAAGAGGTTGTTCTACTTTTAGCAAAAGAGGCCAAAAGATTAACGGGTCTCGATAGTATATGTCTTGCCGGAGGGGTAGCGTTAAATTGTGTTTCTAATGGGTTTTTACAAAGATCTGGTGTTTTTTCAGAAATGTATATTCAACCAGCTTCAGGTGACGCAGGTGGAGCATTAGGTGCTGCATTAGTGGGTCATTATATATATTTCAATAAGGAACGGTCTGTTGCTGAAGTTAAATATGATAGGATGAAGGGGTCTTTTTTAGGTCCATCTTTTTCGAATAAAGAGGTTAAAGGTGAGCTGATTAAAAGGGAAGCTGTATTTACGGAGTATGAAGACGTTGAATCTTTAGTAAGAGAAACAGCGAAACTAATCGATAAAGGTAAGGTCATTGGATGGTTTCAAGGGAAGATGGAGTTTGGACCAAGAGCTTTGGGCAATCGTAGTATTATTGGTGATCCACGGAATATGCAAATGCAGCGAAAAATTAATTTGAAAATTAAATATAGAGAAGGTTTTAGACCATTTGCACCGTCTGTTTTAGAGGAGGATGTCTCTATTTGTTTCGATTATAAAGGGAAGTCTCCATACATGTTAGAAGTCCATTATTTAAAACCCGAACATAAAGTTGCCTCCAATTTAATTTCGGGTCATACGACATTAAAAGAGAGGTTGGATAGCAAGAAATGTACCTTTCCTGCTATAACGCATGTTGATGATTCAGCAAGGATTCAAACTGTATCAAAAGAAAAAAGTCAGCGGTATTGGAAGCTTATAAATGCATTTAAGTCTTTAACTGGGTGTCCTATGGTGGTTAACACTAGCTTTAATGTTAGAGGGGAACCAATTGTTTCTAAACCTTTTGATGCTTACTGTTGTTTTATGGAAACTGAAATGGATGTATTAGTGATAGGAGACTTTTTAATGCATAAAGATGACCAACCTGAATGGAAGTCTTTGAATTCTAAAAAGTTTAAATTAGATTAGATATATGAGTGCAGTAAAAGATTTTTGGATGTTTATGAAAGAGCGTAAGAAGTTTTGGCTTGCTCCAGTAATTATTGTTTTTTTATTACTTGGCTTTGCAATTGCATTCGCAAGTACTTCATCAGCTGGAGCATTTGTTTATACCTTGTTTTAATGAAGTTAGATATTGATTTTCAAAAAAAAAGAATTGAGACGATATTAACGATCTCTGCTGGATTCTTTGTAATAGGAGGCTGGAAAAGTTGGAGTGCCAATGAAATAGTTTATTGGCCACTTTATGTTATTGTCCCAACATTGGTGTTAGGTTTAAGCATCAAACCAGTTGGTGTTTTAATAACTAAGACTTGGTTTAAGCTTTCAGAATTAATGGGTTTTTTCTCGTCTAAGATTATTCTCTCTTTACTCTATTACTTTTTTATTACCCCTTATTCATTCATTGTTAGACTCTTTAATAAGGACAAGTTTCGGGTAACAAAAATGGAAAGTACTTTTGTCACCAGGGATAAAGTTTATGAATCAAAAGATTTAGAGAATCCTTGGTAATAAGTAAAAAAGCGAATACGAATGGTGATGCGATTAATAATCCATCAAATCGATCGAGAATACCACCGTGGCCTGGCATTATTTTACCCGAATCTTTAACATTCATACTTCTTTTGAACAAGCTTTCGGCTAAATCCCCCATAGATCCGAAAACGGAGATGATTAAGCCGATAGAAGCCCATTTCCATAGAGGTAGATCCGTAAAGAACATTCCACAAACAATTGCAATTCCTATTGCTAAAACTCCTCCTCCGATACTTCCTTCCCAAGTTTTATTCGGAGATATCCTTTCGAATAACTTATGTTTCCCGAAAGCCTTTCCCGTTAAATAAGCACCGGTATCGTTACTCCATAAAATAAAGTAGAAACCTAAAATTAATTCACTTGAGAACTTCTCTGGTGAACTATTTGTAAACATTGAGTTGGATAAAATTAACAGTCCAAAAGGTAATGCAACATAAATTAAAGGGAATATTGTTTGAGCAATATTTGAAAACGGATTTGGTTTGTTATTGTATAACTCAATTAATGGAGTTGCAAAAACTGAAAACATCAATGCCCCAATAAAAGGAAGTGAACTTAAGTTAAGTATGCTTTCCGAAGTAAGTGCTAAAAATGTAAAAGCACTTAGGATTAAGCCAAGCGTTACATTGGGCTGGAAATTTGAATGTATAGAAAGGATGCTCAAGTATTCCCAAGTCCCGATTAACACAAAAATAAAGTAAAGTCCAAATAAAGAAAACTGGCTCAGATATGTGCTGAAAATTAATACAACTACAAATACCGAACCCGTTAATGCTCTTGTTAACATAATTAATCTATGCTATTTTTTGATTCACCTTCTTTGCTAACATCGCTAGATGTTTTATTCTCTGTTTTCTCGGTAGTTACAGTTTCTGTAGGATTTTCTAATTCGGTATCTTTAGAATCATCGCTTTCATTAGTAACAATTTCTGCTCCTGCTCCTGCTCCTGCTTCTTCTTCTTCTTCTTCTTTCGAACCAGGTCTTCTTCCAAATATTATTTCAAGGTCTTCTTTAAAAATAACCTCTTTTTCTAATAATGCTTCCGCAAGTAAGGTTAACTTTTCTTTGTTTTCAGAAAGAACTTCTTTTGCTTTAAGATATGCTTCTTCAATGATTTTACTAATCTCTTGATCTATAATCTGAGCAGTAGCCTCGCTGTAAGGTTTACCAAATGAGTACTCACTTTGACCCGATGAATCGTAATAAGATATGTTTCCAATCTTATCATTTAATCCATATATCGTTACAATAGATTGAGCTTGTTTAGTAACTTTTTCTAAGTCACTTAAAGCTCCTGTAGAAATCTCTCCAAATATAATTTCCTCTGCAGCTCTTCCCCCAAGTGTTGCGCACATTTCGTGGAACATTTGATCCTTCGTTGTGATTTGTCGCTCTTCTGGTAAATACCATGCAGCACCTAGAGATTTCCCTCTTGGAACAATTGTAACTTTAATAAGTGGAGCAGCATGTTCCATCATCCAACCAACTGTAGCATGACCGGCTTCATGAAAAGCAATGGTTTTCTTTTCTTGTGGTTTAATTATTTTATTCTTTTTCTCTAGACCTCCAATTACTCTATCAATTGCAGCTAAAAAATCATCTTTAGATACAGAAATTTTATCCTCCCTTGCAGCAAATAATGCTGCTTCATTACAAATGTTGGCTATGTCAGCTCCCGAGAAACCAGGTGTTTGACTAGCTAAGAAATCAACTTCAACAGTATCATCTGTTTTGATGGGTTTTAAATGAACACCGAAAATTGCTTTACGTTCATTCAAGTCAGGCATATCAACATAAATTTGTCTATCGAAACGTCCTGGTCTTAATAATGCCTTGTCTAAAATATCCGCTCGGTTTGTTGCTGCCATTACAATAACTCCACTGTTAGAGCCAAAACCATCCATTTCGGTAAGCATTTGGTTAAGTGTGTTTTCTCTTTCGTCGTTTGATTGTTGAGCTGGATTTTTACCTCTTGCTCTACCAATCGCATCAATTTCATCGATAAAGATGATACAAGGCGCTTTTTCTTTTGCTTGTTTAAATAAATCACGAACTCTGGAAGCACCAACTCCAACAAACATTTCTACAAAATCTGACCCTGATAATGAGAAGAATGGAACTTTAGCTTCCCCGGCAACAGCTTTAGCTATTAATGTTTTCCCTGTTCCTGGAGGACCTACTAATAATGCTCCTTTAGGTATTTTAGCACCTAATGCAGTATATTTTTTTGGGGTTTTTAGGAAATCTACAATTTCCATAACTTCCTCTTTTGCCTCTTCTAATCCAGCTACATCTTTAAAACTTACATCTACGTTCGTATCTTTTTCGAAAAGTTTAGCTTTCGATTTCCCAATATTGAAAATCTGACCACCAGGTCCACCACTTCCACCACCCATTCTTTTCATCATAAACATCCAAATTCCGATGATTAATCCAAAGAATAGAATGTAGCTAAGAATTCCGTCCCACATAGATGGCTGTTTATTTTTCTCAATAATGGTGAAATTGTCCCCGTTGTCTGGTCGGTTTTTGGCAAGCTCTTTCATTTGCTCTTTCGAATCACCAGTGTCTAAAATGTCAAACTGATAATATCCTCCATTTTTTAGTTTTTGATTGTGTGGAGGTTTAGTCATTAAAGAATCAAAAATAAAAGCCTCACAATAAGCATAGTCACCTTCTTTTATGATTACCACTTTTCTTATGTCACCATTTTCAACATACTCATAACCTTCGTCTGAGCTAATTTTAGATGGACTATTAAACATTTCAAAAAATTGAAAACTTAATATTAATCCCCCGATTACAACATAAATCCACCAAATAGGGATTATTTTAGTTGATTTTGGGCCTTTACCTGTTGGTTTTTTATCGCTCATAATTAATAGTTGTCTTCTATTACAGTTGTTTCGGCATCTGCCCACAATCCTTCTATGTTATAAAAATCTCTTGCTTCTCTTTGAAATACGTGGACAACAATAGATGAGAAATCAACTAAGACCCATTCTCCATTGGTGTATCCTTCTTTTTTCCAAGCGTATTCTCCTAGTACCTCTTTTGCTTCTTTCTCTACAGAACCAGCTGTAGCAGAAACATGAGTTCGCGAGGTACCATGGCAAACAATCATGTACTTGCAAATAGCATTTTCTAAACTTGTAAGATTCAAAATATGGATATCTCTAGCCTTATTGTTTTTTAACCCTTCTAATATAACTTCAAGTAACTTGTCTGATGATGTATTCACGATTCTTTTGTCTATTTTACAAGATAATATAGGCGCTAAAGTAACTAAATTCTACCATTTAAAATGTGAAAAACATTACAAAATGGGATATTTAAATGAGGTGTGGAAGATTACCTTTATAAACGTATGATTTACATTGGTAAAAATAGGATTCATTATTCTGAAATTGATTCTACAAATTCGGAATTAAAAAGGATTTACTCAACTGAAGAAATTACAGAAGGAACACTTTTGACTACTAATTTTCAATCGTCAGGGCAAGGACAAAGAGGTGAAAGTTGGGAAAGCGCTCCAGGAGCTAATTTTTTAGGGACCTATTTATTGACTCCTAATATTAATCCGAGAGAAGTGTTTGTTTTGAATATTATTGCCAGCCTTGCGGTAAAAGAGACAATAGCTGAATTAACTCAATCAGAGGTAAGTATTAAATGGCCAAATGATATTATTGTTAATGGTGCTAAAATAGCAGGGATTTTAGTTGATAATAAAATAATTTCAAGTAAAATAGTTACCAGCTTTATTGGGATTGGTTTAAATATTAATCAATTAGAATTCAGTGATTTTCCTAGGTCGGCAACTTCAATAAGGAAGTTGATTCATAAAAAGGTAAAAAATGAATCTGTTACTCAAAAATTGAATTTTCATATTCAACAATTTTATTCATTGTATAATTTAAAAGGTTTCGAAACATTAAACTTCCTTTATCATCAAAATCTTTATTTAAAAGGAGAGAGCCAATTTTACGAAGTAGAAACGGGAACAAAGAAATTTACCCTTCAATCTGTAAATAAAGAAGGTTGTCTTCAGTTATTTAATAACTCAGGAGAGATAGAAGTCTTCGGTATTAAGGAGATTACTTTTTTGAAGTAGGTTTAATTGAAGTAGGTTTCAAGGTTAAGAGAAATTGCTTTTATCCAGGTATTCATTTTTTTTTCAAGTGTAAAATCAACAACTGGAGATGTATCCGTTTCAGCATGTAGAATTATAGAGCTACCTGTTTTTTCATCACGAATATCAAATCTTATAGCAGTAGAAAACTCAACATCTTTTGTAGATTCAATTAATAGATAATCTTCTGTGATTTTTGAGATAACAAAATTAAAACGAGCGGCCCATTTAATGATAAAAGTGATTAAGTCACCCTCTACTTTTAAATGACGAGTTTTTTTGTAAGAAATTATTTCTGCCATTTTATTCGGATCGCTTAAAAATTTAAAAAGCTCTTTAGAAGAGCTTTTTAAATTTATTTTTTCTGTTGAAATATATATCATTAGACAGATGGTGACCAACTTGCTGGATCAAATCTCCAAGTTTTAATTAATTCTACATCATTTTCTGTAATGTATCCTGAATTTACCGCTTGTTTAACTAAGGCGTCATAATCAGATAAGGTGATTAGTTCACAATTAGCGTCTTTAAAATTGTTAAACGATAGTTGGAAGTTGTAAGTGAAAATAGCAGCCATGCCTAAAACAGTAGCCCCTGTTTCTTTTAGTGCCGCTACTGCTTTTAAGCTGCTTCCTCCTGTTGAAATTAAATCTTCAATTACAACAACTCTTTGCCCTGAATCTACTTTACCTTCGATAAGATTACCTAAACCATGTGCTTTTGCTTCAGATCGAACGTATGCAAATGGAATTCCTAATTCTTCAGCAACTAATGCCCCTTGAGCTACAGCTCCTGTTGCAACGCCTACAATTACATCTGGCATTCCGTATTTTTCAACAATAGCTTTTGCTAATTCTTGACGGATATAAGTTCTAATTGGCGGAAATGACAACGTTATACGGTTGTCACAGTAAATTGGAGATTTCCATCCAGATGCCCAAGTAAATGGGGTTTTTGGTTGTAATTTAATCGCCTTTGCTTGTAATAAATATTCTGCTACTTTTGCAGCAGTATCCAGATTCAAAATCATAGTGCAAATGTATAAAGTTTTTATTTACGACAAACCAGTTTTAATTGACAAAAAATCAAAAAAGAATGGAAGTTATGAACAGTTAAATTCAGTAGGTAATGTTGCGGATCTTATATCTCTTTTGGAACATGATGAAATAGAGGGAGTTGAGATCGTTTGTGAGAATCCAAAAAAAGAATGGAAGTTGTTTAAGGCATATTTTAAATTTATTATTGCTGCAGGCGGCACTGTTTTTAACGATCGTAAAGAGTTATTGGTCATTTATCGCCTTGGTAAATGGGATTTACCAAAAGGAAAGCTTGAAAAAGGTGAAGATATTCCAATATGTGCGAAAAGAGAAGTGGAGGAAGAATGTAATGTTGATGGGTTGAAAATAATTAAAGAAGTATCGAGTACGTTTCATTGCTTCAAAACTAAAAAAGGAAAGTGGGCATTGAAAAGAACATATTGGTATAAAATGAACACTCATTTTATGGGCAAATTAATACCTCAGTTAGAAGAAGGAATAGAAAAAGTTGAATGGGTTAAAAAAAATCAAATAGAAAGCTTGAAAAGGAATACTTATAAATCAATTATTGATGTTTTTGATAGTATATATTAAAGGCTACGCTGATTTTTAATAACAGTCATCTGTCTTGTAGTGAATTTTTTTTGTCAATAAAAGGAAATAAAAAGTTGCATTATTTTTTAACTTTTTTCATTCTTTCAGGTTTGGGGTTGCACTGAATTCAATGAATGTGGTGCCTTCAGATAAATCATCAGGCGTTCTTTAGACTGCCTAAAATCAATCATTAGTAGTGTTTTCGTGGATTAAAGGAACATTTAAAACCTTAGGAGGCTATTTTTTTTAGAATTTATTGTCTTAGGCATAAGACTTAGAGTGCTATGTTTTAGAGTGTGAATTATTGAATTTCGGCAATTGTGTATTACTTTGCATTATTTAAATTTATTCTCCTGCAGAGCTGCCGAAATGTCTGGTTGAGAAGGCTTTTTTTGGGTGAGACGTTCGTGATCCTCTTTTTTTTAACAATTAAAATTTATTAAAGAAATAGGTCAATAAAAAAATAATTTTAACTGAAGCAATATTTAAGTTGCTGATAATGACAATTTATTGAGTAAAGGATTTATAATGACGGTAAATCAAAATAAAGCAGTATTAGTGTTTAGCTGGATTATAATCTTGTCCTATGGTTTGGTTGCGATTTTCATCCACCCCTATGCTGATGATTTCACGTACGCCTTGAAAGGCCAATCAGCAGATTTAATTCAAACAGTCTTGAATGAACGATACACTTGGAATGGTAGGTATATCAGTAATTTTATTTTAATATACCATCCATTAAATTGGGGAGGTATTTATGGATATAAAATAATGGCTGTGATTTTGTTGCTTTTATCTTGGTTCGGACTTTATGTTAGTTTTAGAATTGTTCAAATTAAAAAGACGTTAGTTTTATCTTCCGTCGTTTTTGTGATCATACTTTCTTCTATTCCAAACATAACCGAGGCATTTTATTGGGTTTGTGGAGCGTGGACTTATCTGCCAGCTTCAATTCTGTTGTTTTTGGTTTTTACTCATCTTTATAAAAATAACTTTACTCCTTCTAATTTGCATTCAATACTGATCTTAGTTGCACTTTTTATTGGAAGTGGGTTGAACGAACTTTTTGCCCTAGTAAGTTTAGCTATGTTTTTTTTAAACTTTAAAATAAACTGGAGGGTTATAGGACTGATCTTTATTCAATTATTATTGTTTTATTACGTTTTGTCTGCGCCAGGTAATCATATACGATCAGGTTTGTTTTCTAATAATCATCAAGTTTTTAATTCAATTAATTTGACAATTCAATATACTATTCGATTTATCGGAGAATGGTTATTGAATCCCACTTTATATCTCTTTGTGTTGTTATTAATTCAAGACGATAAAATTGAGTTGAAGTTACCTCTTTTGAAAAAATGGAAAAATATAGTTGGTTTAACATTACTTCCCATTTCTTTAGCTTGTTTTGGACCTATTTGGAGTACTGGGATTTTGGGGCAGCATAGGACTGCTAATTTCGCGTGTTATTTGTTTTTTGGGTTCTTATTTTTTATTCTATTAGTCAATAAAAATAAAATTCGATCAATAATTAGTTTTAATTCGAAGTTTGTCTTCCCTTTGTTCTTAATTTGCTTGTTAACGTGGAAAAATAATTACAATTTATTCAAAGAGTTAAGTAGTGGGGAATTAAAAAGGATGGACGAACAGCTTACGAAACGGGAGAAGATATTAACTAATTGTAAGTTAGATAGTTGTTTTGTCCCTGTAATTATGGAGATGACTAGTACTTTTGAGATTTACCCTTTGTTGCAAGATCCCAATCATTGGAAAAATAAATGCTATCAATTATATTTCCAGTCAGGACTAGTTCTTCCAGATAAGCATCGATGATTTTGTCAAAAAATCTATTTTACTACTTTCTTCTGAAAGCATCAACTATTTGTCCAATGAAACCCTTTGGATAAAGCTCATCTTTTTTAAATCCCAACTCTATTTTTTCGCCGTCACAAGGGATGAATTTAGTGTTGAAAATATAATCCCAAATAGAGAGCGTCAAACCAAAATTAACACCATTTTGGTGAATTGTAGGCAGTGTTTTTACATGATGCCATATATGCATTTGAGGAGAATTAAACACGTACTTTAAAGGTCCGAGTGGTATGTTGATATTTGCATGGTTAAAATGACCCCAAGTGATTGTGAATAAGTGCAAATAGAAAAAATCTTCGATTCCAAACCCAATAAAAAATAGAGGTATAAAAGTAATTGATTTATAAATGATTGATTCCATCCAATGAAACCTTAAGTGTGCAGCAAATCCCATTTGTTTTACAGAGTGATGGACTTTATGAAAACGCCATAAGAAAGGTGTTTTGTGGAGTAATCTGTGTATATTCCAGTGTGTAAAGTCTTGGATTACAAGCATTAATCCGAATTGTATCCATATTGGCCATTTTATAATAGAAATAGTAAATTGATCAATGTTTAAGAAGTGCGCCGTTCTTGAAAAAAAAAATGAAGAAAAATCTCCCAATCCTGCAAATAGAGCAAGATAGAATAGAAAGAAATTAAAATACATGTAAAAAAAATCCAGCCAAAAATCTTTTCTGAAAATGGGTTGATTTTTTCTCCAAGGAATCACAATTTCCAAAATGAAAAAAACGATTGAGATAATCGCTAAAAACCAAAAGTAGTTTCCATATAAGGATCCTGACTCAATTGTTGCCTGCCCGATAAACCAATTAAAATAATCTGATGTAGATGAAAGGTATGTTTCTAGTATATTCACAGTATTAAATATATTTAATAAACGGTAAACCTTTTGTTAGATGAGTTACAATTTAAAAGAATATCTTTTTTTAAATAGGTGTGGTTTAGTCTTGAAACTGGTCTGTTACGCTCTGGGATTCATAGATAATATGGTGATGTCAAAATTTATTCAATAACAATCCTTAAAAAAGCTTTGAAAAACCAAATTTACCTTTATCTTTGCACCAAATTTTAGCTATCAGAAATGATGTTATACGTGAAAAATATATCGAGAATCATAACAGTTGCGTTATTTGCATTGTTATCCCTTCTACCAAGTAATGCCTCTGCGACAATAGTCGAAGGGACAGTTAACTCATCTAAGGAATTAAATAATTTTATTACGCACCATGTGAAGGATGCGCATTCTTGGCATATTTGGGGTGAAAATAAAACTCAGGTTAATGCTGATGGAACAGTTAATGTTTTGTCATCTACGGCTATTCATATTGGACTTCCTGTTATTCTTATTGATAATGGCTTGATTACAGCAAACTCCGACGACTTCAATGAGCTTAGATGGATTGAGCAAGGTGGTGACACAAATTATTACGCTCAAGGGAAAATAAACGAAACAGAATACATAATGTTTCATGAAAAGATTTATCACTTGGGTTCTGGATTAAAATTGGATGAAAAAGGTCACCCTACAAATTCCCGTCCTTTAGACTTTTCTCTTACACAAAATGTTATGTCAATGCTACTTTCGGTAGTGATTTTAATGTTACTCTTCTTGCCTGCTGCGAAAAAATACAAGAAGAAAGGGATTGTATCTGCTCCAACAGGTCGTCAAAATTTTTTGGAAATTTTTGTTGTATTTGTAAGAGACGAAATAGCAAAGCCAAATATTGGTGAAAAGAAGTATGCTCGTTACATGCCATATTTGCTAACGATCTTCTTTTTTATCTGGTTAAATAACTTACTTGGTTTAGTGCCGTTTTTCCCTGGGGCATCTAATGTTTCTGGAAATATTGCTTTTACAGCCGTACTTGCTGTAATTACTTATTTAGTTACCCAATTCTCTGGAAATAAAGATTATTGGAAACATATTTTATTGCCTCCAGTTCCAAAGGCATTGTACCCAATTATGATTCCAGTTGAGATTATTGGAACTTTAACAAAGCCATTTGCTTTAACAATTCGTTTGTTTGCAAATATTACTGCAGGTCATATTGTTGTTTTAGCTTTTATGGGAATTATATTTTCAGCAAAAAATATTGGTTGGGCTGGATTATCAGTTCCAATGGGACTTTTTATTAGCGTGTTAGAATTGTTAGTAGCATTCTTACAAGCGTTTATTTTTACGATGCTATCAGCTTTATTCATAGGTACTGCCGTTGAAGAGCATAGTCATCATTGATTTGTTTATTAACTTTTAAATTTTATAACTATGGTTATCCCTGCTGCAATCGGTGCTGGATTAGCTGTTATTGGTGCCGGAATTGGTATTGGTAAAATTGGTGGGTCTGCAATGGAAGGAATTGCAAGACAGCCAGAAGCTGCTGGAAAAATTCAAACTGCAATGATTATCGCTGCTGCTCTTATTGAGGGTGTTGCGTTATTTGGAGTAGTAGTTTCAATGGGTTAATCCCAGAGAAGCTCTGAAGAAATAAAAAGAGATAGGTAGCGATTGGCTACCGTCTCTTTTTGAAAGTTAAAAAGTAAAAACTGAAATCAATTTAAAAGATGGATTTAATTATACCTAGTGAAGGGTTGTTATTTTGGACAACCATTGTATTCGTTATTCTTTTGGTTCTTTTAAGAAAATTCGCTTGGAAACCAATTTTAGGAGCAGTTCAAACAAGAGAAGGAAATATTCAAAAAGCTTTAGACTCTGCGAAAGATGCTGAAGAGAGAATGAAAACATTAACTGCTCAAAACGAAGATTTGTTGAAGCAAGCTCGTGAAGAGAGAAATGTTATTCTTCGTGAAGCAAAAGCAGCAGGAGAATCTATGGTTGCTGAAGCTAAAGAGTCTGCTCAAAAAGATGCAGATAGAATTTTAGTTTCTGCAAACGAGCAGATCGCAAATGAAAGAATGAAAGCAGTGGTTGAGTTGAAAAATCAAGTTGGTAAATTATCTCTTGAAATCGCTGAAAAGATTTTGAAGTCAGAATTAGATGACAAGGCGAAGCAAGAATCCTTAGTAAATCATTTAGTTGAAGACGTAAATTTAAACTAAGATGTCATACGGAAGAGCTGCTGTACGTTACTCGAAATCACTAATTGAGATTTCTTTAGAACAAGGAAATCTTGAAGCAATTAAATCCGATATGGAATTAATTCGTGTGACTTGTGCTGAATCAAGAGAACTTGTAAACCTTTTAAATAGTCCAGTTGTAAATAGAGATAAGAAATTATCTGTATTAAACGCAGTTTTTGGAGCTCATGTTTGTGAGTTAACCAAGAAGTTTATTGCACTATTAACTGATAAAGGAAGAGAGTCTTTATTAGACCAAGTTAGTACCGCATTTGAAGATCAATACTTAGAACACAAAAATATCTTAAGAGTTGTTATTAAATCAGTTGATGGAGTTAATGACTCGTTTAAATATAAAGTTGCATCCTTAATTGAAGTAGCTTACCAAAAAGATTCTCTCATTCTTGAAGAAAAAGATAAAAATTTAATAGGTGGGTTTGTCTTAACAATTGGAGATAAACAAGTTGATGCTAGTATTAGCAGACAACTAGCTGATCTTGAAAAAGAATTTAGCGAAAATAAGTACTCAAAAGAATATTAATTTTACAATAGCTTAAACTTAATTATAATGGCAGAAGTAAAACCAGCAGAAGTTTCATCAATTTTAAGAGAGCAATTAGCGGGCTTAAAAACTGAAGCAGAATTACAGGAAGTTGGTACTGTTCTTCAAATTGGAGACGGTATTGCTCGTGTATTCGGTTTATCAAACGTTCAATACGGAGAATTAATTGAATTCGAAAACGGATTACAATCAATGGCTCTAAACCTTGAGGAAGACAATGTAGGTCTTGTTCTTTTAGGAGACGGAAAAGGAATAAGAGAAGGCGCAACAGTTAAAAGAACTGGGAAAATTGCTTCGGTAAACGTTGGAGAAGGTATCGTTGGTCGTGTAGTTAATACACTAGGAGAACCAATTGATGGAAAAGGACCTATCCAAGGTGAATTATTCGAAATGCCAATCGAAAGAAAAGCACCAGGTGTAATTTACCGTCAACCAGTAGGCGAACCAATGCAAACTGGAATCAAGGCAATTGATTCAATGATTCCTGTAGGAAGAGGTCAGCGTGAGTTAATCATTGGTGATCGTCAAACTGGAAAAACCACAGTTGCTATCGATACTATTATCAATCAAAAAGAATTTTATGACGCTGGTGAACCAGTTTCATGTATCTATGTTGCAATTGGTCAAAAAGGTTCTACAGTAGCTGGTATTGTTGCTACTTTGGAAGCAGCAGGTGCAATGGCTTATACAACTGTCGTTGCAGCAAATGCATCAGATCCTGCTCCAATGCAGTTTTTTGCCCCATTTACTGGTGCAGCAATTGGAGAGTATTTTAGAGATACAGGTCGTCCTGCATTAATTGTATTTGATGATTTATCAAAGCAAGCAGTTGCATACCGTGAGGTTTCTTTACTATTGAGAAGACCCCCGGGACGTGAGGCCTACCCAGGAGATGTGTTTTTCTTACACTCAAGATTATTAGAAAGAGCTGCAAAATTAATTGAGGTTGATGAGATTGCTGCTCAAATGAATGATTTGCCAGATTCGTTAAAAGGTAAAGTGAAAGGAGGTGGTTCTTTAACTGCTCTTCCAATTATCGAAACACAAGCTGGTGATGTTTCTGCATATATTCCTACTAACGTAATTTCGATTACTGATGGGCAAATTTTTTTAGAGTCTGATTTATTTTTAGCTGGAGTACGTCCTGCAATTAACGTTGGTATTTCTGTATCACGTGTAGGGGGAGCTGCCCAAATTAAATCAATGAAAAAGATTTCTGGTACATTAAAGTTAGATCAGGCTCAATATCGTGAATTAGAAGCGTTTTCCAAGTTTGGTTCAGACTTAGATGCTGCTACTAAATCCGTTATTGATAAAGGAGCTCGAAATGTTGAGATCTTAAAGCAAGCTCAAAATTCTCCTTATCGAGTTGAAGATCAATGTGCAATCATTTTTGCAGGAACAAACGGTTTAATTATGGACGTTCCGGTTAATAAGGTTAAAGAGTTTGAAGCAGATTATCTTTCTGTTTTAAAGGCAAGTCATAGTGATATATTATCTGCTTTAAAATCAGGTAAACTAACGGATGAAGTTGTTGACACTTTAACTAGGGTTACTAAAGAGGTAGCTTCTAAGTTCGCTCAATAAAAAGAATAACTAGCGCTAGCTTTTTTTAGCTTCGCTTTTTTAATTTGAATTAGCATAATGGCAAATTTAAAGGAAACTAGAAACAGGATTACATCGATAAGATCTACGATGCAAATTACCAGTGCTATGAAAATGGTGTCTGCTGCAAAATTAAAAAAAGCAACTGATGCGATAACTCAAATGAGGCCATACGCTGAAAAATTGCAAGAGATTTTAGAGAATCTTACTTCTGGAACTGAAGAATCTTCAGATGGGATTTATTCTGTAGTAAGGTCTGAGGAGAAGATCTTAGTTGTTGCTGTTACTTCTAATCGTGGTTTGTGTGGGGGCTTTAATTCCTCAATAACAAAGGAATGTTTATCACTTGTCTCCGGAGAATACGCTGACAAGAACTTGTCGTTTTTATGTATCGGAAAGAAAGGTGGTGAATTTTTAGCAAATAAAGGTTTAAATGTTGCTAGGACTGAAATTGAAATTTTCAATGATATGTCTTTTGAAAACGTTGCAAATATTGCTGAACAAGTTATGGCTGAGTTTGTAGAAGGTCAATACGATAAAGTTATATTGGTTTATAACCAATTTCGAAATGCTGCTGTTCAAGATGTTCAAAATGAACAATTTTTACCTTTAGTTGCTAGTGAGTCTGAAAACTTATCTTCTAATTCAATAGATTATATCTACGAGCCAAACAAAGAGGATATTGTTACTGAATTAGTTCCAAAGTCTCTTAAAACCCAATTTTATAAAGCAATCCTTGATTCGATTGCAGGTGAACACGGAGCTCGTATGACCGCTATGCATAAGGCAACTGATAACGCGAAAGACTTGGCTGATAAGCTAACATTACAATATAACAAAGCTCGTCAAGCAGCAATTACGACTGAAATTTTAGAAATCGTTGGAGGTGCAGAGGCATTAAACGGTTAATTGAGTAATTCATAGTATTTTAGAAAGGTTATTAGTTTTTACTAATAACCTTTTTTTTTAAGGTATAATTTTTGACAAATAGATTTTTTGGATAAGTTTAAGAAATATAATAAGTACCTCATTGTTTTGGGCTTACTAACAATCCTTTTTTCTGGACTGTTTAAGAAGTATTACCAAGATAGAGATTGGGCTGTAAATCATCAGGTTGATCACTTTAAAAAGTCGTTATTTCAATTTGAAGATCAACTATCTACTGAGATTAAATATTATCAATCAATTACTGATACAGGAGGTTTAGTTTCATTGCTAAATAATGGTGTAGATTATCATAAGTCTTTAGAGGAGCAGGCAATCGGAATTTATATTTATGAGGATGAAAACCTTAAATTTTGGAGTTCAAATAAGTTAGTGATTCCTCCTGCTGATATTAAAAATGGCTTTATTAAAACAAATAATGGATTTTATCTTATTCATTCCAAAACTAAAGGTGGGCTACGTTTCATAGCTCAGTTCTTTCTGAAAAAAGAATACGATTTTGAAAACAGCTATGTATCCAATTCATTTAATGAAGAACTTTTTTTAAAAAAAGGCTGGAAGATACTTGCCGAACCAGTTAAAGGGTCTCTTGAGATTATTTTAATGAGTGGAGATTCTTTTCATCTTTTGCCAACCTTATCATTTATTCCACCACTTAATTACTTTTTAATTTGTTTGGAGATTCTAGGTTTAATAGCTTTTTTACTTGGAATGCTTTTATTGTCAAAATACTTATCTGCTAAATTTAAATTTTTAATTCTGTTACCCATTTTTATACTAATTCGATTCTTACTATTGGAGTTCACGTTTCCGTATAATTTGAATAAATTAGAAATTTTTAATCCGAAATTATTAGCATTTTCAAAAATGGTTCCTTCATTGGGGGATTTTTTAATGTACGTTGTTTTTATTTTAACCTTGACTTTTTCTTTTTTAAAGGGATTAGATTTTAAGCTTAATCATTGGTTGAAATTCAGAAACCCTTTATTATTAATCTCTTTTATTGTTGTTCATCTGCTAACTTGGGCTATTATAGAAACCGTTGAGGGATTGGTTTTGTACTCTGAAATCCCACTTGATTTATCCAAGATATTATCGGTTGAATACACAACTGTAATTGCTCTTTTTTGTTTGTCTGGAATTCTTTCAATTTACCTAATTATATGTTGGAAATTAATTGATCTCATAAAATGTTTAGGTTTTAATTTTATACAATTAATAACAATATTTATTTTCACAACAGTCTGTTTTATAAGCTTAGGATATTTATTTAGTTTCTCTGATACATTAGAATTAGCTTGGTCTTTACCTATATTTATTCTCTTACTAATTAGTTACTTTAAGAGTGGAAAGAAAATAACCTTCAAAGTTTCTATTTCTTTAATCTTCTTGTTTTCTTTAATGATCACGCAATCTTTAAGGGATTATAGTGATTTAAAAAATATAGACGAAAAAAAGATTTTATTGTCAAAGCTTGGAAAGGAGAAAGATCTTATCGCTGAATACTTGTATAAAGGCATTCAATCGGAGATGATTTGTGATGAAAAGGCGCAAGCAATCATTTCGGATTATTCTATTTCAGATCAAGACTTGTTTAAGTTTTTTAAAAAGAACTATTTTTCGGGATTTTGGGATAGGTTTGATTTACAAGTTAATCCATGTTTAAAAGAGGATAGTATTCTTTTTGTTAATACTCAGTACCCAATTTCTTGCCAGTCCTTTTTTGATCGGATTATTAAATCGGTTGGTCAAGAAGTCTCAGAAGGATTATATCTGTTGAAAAATGATAATGGCCGGATCAGTTATTTGGGATTAATTGAATTTGAAAACAATGCAAAGGTTTACTTTGAACTTGATTCAAAATTTAAACCAGATGGTGTTGGATTTCCAACTTTACTATTGGATAAGCAAGTTGAACGTAAGTCTTTAAGCTCAAAGTTTTCTTTTGCACATTTCAAAAACGGAGAACTACTAAAACAAAAAGGGAATTTCCTATACAGTACTAGTTTAGATTATTACAAAGGAACAAAAGAAGATTGGACTTATTTTGAGCAAAATGAAACAGCACACTTAGTTAAAAAAGAAGGAGAAGATATTTATTTCTTAAGTGAAAAAATTACAGGGATTTGGGATCAAATGGCGTTTTACTCCTATTTATTTGCTTTCTTTTCAATATTAACAATTGCCAGCTTATTGCTTTACCGATTGCTGTATGGCGAGTTTAATCAAACTTCGAGTTTTAAAACAAGGTTTCAATCGGTAATTGTATTTATACTATTTTTCAGTACTTTATTTATCGGGATTGGGTCAGTTTATTATTTAAAAAATCAATACAATCAAAAAAACTTTGATGCAATTTCTGAGAAAATTAAATCGGTTAAAATTGAAGTAGAACATAAAGTGGGAGGTAATGAAAAAATAGAGGATGTAAGTCAGGATTATATTCAATTGATCTTAGAAAAGTTTTCTAAAGTATTTTTTACTGATATTAATTTATATGATGTAAATGGGAAGTTGATTTCCTCTTCACAGAATAAAATATTTGAAAAAGGTTTATCTGGTAAGCGAATGAATCCATTAGCGATGTATCAAATGCTTTATAATTCGCAATCTCAATTTGTTCAAATAGAAGATATAGAAGGAATGCAATATCTATCTGCATACGTTCCATTTTTCAATAATGAAGGTCATTTGTTGGCTTATTTAAACCTTCCTTATTTTGCTCGGTCAAACGATTTGAAAAATGAGATATCAAACTTTATTGTAGCCTTATTAAATATTTATGCTTTATTGATTGTTGTAGCAATGGTTATAGGTTTAATGCTTACTAATCGTATCACCGAACCCCTTCGTTTAATCCAGGAAAAAATGGGTAAGATCCAGTTAGGGCAAACAAATGAGCTAATAAATTATAAAGGAAAGGATGAGGTAGGAAAGCTTGTGAAAGAGTATAATAGAATGGTTGTTGAAATAACTGAAAGTGCTGAACGAATGGCCGAAAGTGAACGTGAAGATGCTTGGCGTGAAATGGCAAAGCAAGTTGCACACGAAATAAAAAATCCATTAACTCCTATGAAGTTGAGTGTTCAGCATTTACAAATGCGTTGGGGCTTATTTACGGAAGAGGAGAGAAGTGAACGATTTAGGAATTTCGGGAAAAATTTAATTACTCAAATCGACACACTTTCAGCTATTGCAACAGAATTTTCTTCGTTTGCTAAACTGCCCGAAACAAGCTTCTCTAAAGTTAATATTAACGACATTATAAAGAGTTCGGTTGACATCTATAATGGAACAGATAATGTCCAAGTAAGGTTTGATTTTGAAGGTTTGATTTTCGTTAATGGTGATAAAGATCAGTTAATAAGAGTCTTTAATAATTTGATTAAAAATGCTATTCAAGCAATTCCAGAAGATAGAGATGGGTACGTACTTCTCCAAAGTGATTTTGCGGATGAAAAGGTAAAAGTTACGATTCAGGATAATGGGAAAGGTATCTCGAAAGAAGATTACTCGCATATATTCGTTCCTAATTTCACTACGAAAAGTTCAGGAATGGGGCTCGGTTTGGCTATGGTGCAGAAGATTATAGAAAACATGGGTGGGGAGATAAGTTTTGAATCGAAATACGGAATAGGGACTACTTTTACTGTTGTTTTACCTTTAAATAAAGAATAGTTTTTTAAAAATTTTGATCATCCTTGTGAAATTACTTCAAAGAATTCGTGGAAAAGGAAATTGTGAAACTGATAATTTATTTGAATCGGAATCGCAATGTTGGTAAAGTCTTTTTAAAGAATCTCAAGCTAAAATAGATGGGATTATAGTTTCAGAAATCGAATTATAAAGTTTAGTTTTTTATTACAAAGGCTAGCTTTTTCATAAATTTGGATTTATGAAAACCAGTACGATCAATCAAATTCTTTCAGGACCAATAAGTAATCAGGAAATTGTAATCCAAGGCTGGGTACGATTTTTCCGAAATGATCAATTTGTAATTGTTAACGATGGTTCAACCATAAAAACAATTCAATTGGTTTTGAACGCGTCTGATTATGAAGCTGAGTTTTTAAATAAAATAAACGTAGGTGCTGCAGTTCGTGCAAAAGGAGAGTTGGTTGAGTCTTCAGGTAGAGGTCAAACTTGCGAATTAAAAGTCAAGAGCTTTGAAATATTAGGAGAATCAAATTCAGATGAATTTCCTATCCAACCTAAAAAGCATTCATTAGAATTTTTAAGAGAAAAATCACATTTAAGAGTTCGTACAAATACGTTCGCTGCTATTTTTAGAATTCGTCATGCAATGACGTTTGCGGTTCATCAATTTTTCAACGATCGAGAATTTTTTAATATCCATACTCCAATTATAACAGCTTCAGATTGTGAGGGTGCTGGAGAGATGTTTAGAGTTTCAACTTTCGAACCTAACAAAGCACCTTTAAATGAAGAAGGAAATATAGACTGGGAAAAAGATTTTTTCGGAAAGGAAGCTAGTTTGACGGTTTCTGGTCAGTTGAACGGTGAGTTGGCGGCAATGGCTCTAGGTAAGATTTATACTTTTGGTCCAACCTTTAGAGCCGAAAATTCAAATACTTCAAGACATCTTGCTGAATTTTGGATGATTGAACCAGAGGTTGCTTTCCATGACTTAAAGGATAACATCGATTTAGCGGAAGAGTTTATGAAGTATTGCCTTCAGTATGCTTTAGATAAATGCAAAGATGACCTTGATTTTTTAGATAATCGATTAGCGAACGAAGAGAAGTTATTGCCACAAAATAAAAGACAAGAAATGACTTTAATAGAAAAGTTGAAGTTTGTTACTGAAAATAAATTTGCTAGAGTTACTTATACTGAAGCTTTTGAGATCTTACAAAACTCCAAACCAAATAAGAAAGGAAAATTTGAATATCCAGTAAAAGATTGGGGTATAGATTTACAAAGTGAACATGAGAAGTTTTTGGTAGAAAAGCATTTTAAAAAACCAGTCGTTGTTACTGATTACCCTGCTGATATAAAGGCTTTTTACATGAAGCTAAATGATGACGGTAAAACTGTTGCAGCTATGGATGTTTTAGTTCCAGGAATAGGCGAAATTATAGGGGGTTCCCAAAGAGAGGAGGATTTGGATAAATTAAAATCTGCGATAGCTAAATTTGATATTCCAGAAGATGATATTTGGTGGTACCTAGAAACTCGTCAGTTTGGAACAGCTGTTCATAGTGGTTTTGGTTTAGGCTTCGAAAGACTTTTACTTTTCGTTACAGGGATGGGGAATATTCGAGACGTAATACCCTTTCCAAGAGCTCCTAAATTAGCAGATTTTTAAGGATGTTAGATTTTTTACAAAATTATGTTTAGGAAACGTTGATGTTTTTTTGTGAAGTAGTATGAATAATAAAATCTTAATTGGATAGTTTTAACCGCGCTTTTTTTATCCGAAAATTTGATCTTAATTATGTGAAAAGATGATGGATTTAGAATTTTTTAATTTAATGTGGTAAATAGGAAATTAATTATCTAGTATAAAAGCTCAAAGAACTTGTATTCTTTTACCATTGAAGTAGTTGATAGAAAGAAGGCATTATATTTTGTAATTGAATTAATCAACTAACAAAAAATAAATTGTTTGGAGAGAAAATACTTGTAAAATTCCTGTTGAGATGGGTTTTAAATCTGTTGAAATTGATAATTAATTGTCGAAATAAATCTTCAAAAGATATTAGATGATTTTTATCTTAAAATCTGTGTTAACTAATTGTTTCAGCTTATTTTTGTAATCGTATAAATATCGTTTACAGCATGAGCAATCTTACAAATTCACCTTCTTGGTTAGCCCTAGAAGAACATTTTAACAAAGTGCAAAACATTCATCTTAAAGATCTTTTTAAGGATGACAATCGGTTTAATGAATTTTCGGTTGGATTAAATGATATTCTTTTAGATTTTTCTAAGAACAGAATAACTTCTGAAACATTTAAATTATTGGTTGGTTTGGCAAAAGAAACCGGTGTTGAAGTTGGGATTAAGGCAATGTTTTCAGGGGATGAAATTAACAACACAGAAAAAAGATCAGTACTTCATACTGCATTAAGAAATCGATCAAATACGCCTGTTATTGTCAACGGTAAAGATATTATGCCTCAAATAAATGAGGTGTTAAACCAAATGCGCCTTTTTACAAAAAAAGTAAGAAGTGGTGAATGGAAAGGTTTTTCTGGGAAATCAATCACTGATGTAGTTAACATTGGGATTGGAGGTTCTGATTTAGGACCTCTAATGGTTTCTGAAGCTTTAAGACCCTACGGCGGAGATCAACTTAAAGTACATTTTGTATCCAATATTGATGGGACTCATATTTCAGAAACATTGAAACATATTAATCAAGAAACAACACTTTTTGTAATTGCATCAAAAACATTTACAACACAAGAAACTTTAACCAATGCTAGTTCTGCAAAAGATTGGTTTTTACAATCAACTGCAAATGAAACGGACGTAGCTAAGCACTTTGTAGCTTTGTCTACAAATACCGAAGGAGTAGCTGCTTTTGGAATTGATACTCAAAACATGTTTGAGTTTTGGGATTGGGTTGGTGGTAGATATAGTCTTTGGAGTGCAATAGGATTAAGCATTGCTTTAGCGATTGGATTCGAAAATTTTGAAGAAGTATTATTAGGAGCACACGAAATGGATAAACATTTTGAATCAGCTCCTTTCGAAGAAAATATACCTGTGATTTTAGCGATATTAGGAGTTTGGTACAATAACTTTTTTAACGCAGAATCTCATTGTATTTTACCTTACGATCAGTACATGCATCGTTTTGCAGCTTATTTTCAGCAAGGAGATATGGAAAGTAACGGTAAATCAACAACTAAGCAAGGCGGTAAGGTAAATTACAGTACTGGCCCCATTGTATGGGGTGAGCCAGGAACAAATGGTCAGCATGCTTTTTATCAATTAATTCATCAAGGAACAAAGCTAATTCCATGTGATTTTATTGCTCCTGTGAACTCTCAAAATCCTATAAGTGACCATCACTCTAAATTATTGTCTAATTATTTTGCGCAAACAGAAGCGTTAATGAGAGGCAAAACAAGTCAAGAGGCGAAGGAAGAATTACTATCCAGTGGTATGGAAATGGAAGCGATAAATGAATTGTTACCTCATAAAGTTTTTGAAGGAAATAAACCAAGTAATTCCATCATGGTAAAGAAACTTACTCCTAGAGTTTTAGGAAGTTTAGTTGCGATGTATGAACATAAAATATTTACTCAAAGTATCATTTGGAATGTGAATGCATTTGATCAATGGGGAGTAGAATTAGGTAAGCAATTAGCAAAAGCTATTTTACCTGAGTTAAAAAGTAATAACAAAATTAATAGTCATGATTCATCAACGAATGGATTAATTAATTTTTATAAAGAGAATAGACTGTAGATGGGAAGTGTGAAGTTTGATAGAAAATTCTTAACGGATTTTAATAATTCAAGTAAACGAGAGTTTATTGAAACAAATGATTTGGGAGCATATTGCAGTTCTACTCTGGCGGGAGTGAACACACGAAAATATCACGGTACGTTTGTCGTACGTCAACCCCAAATAGATAGTCATAGTTATGTGCTTTTAAATGTATTGCATGAAGTTGCTGAGGTTGATGATCGTATTTATGAATTAGGTGTTCATCAATATTCATTTACTGCTTACCCTAGAGGATTTGTTTTCCAAGACTCATTCGAATTGGCTAAAATTCCAACTTGGATTTACGAATTAGATAGGCATAAGATTAAAAAAGAAATACAATTCACTCCAAATAAGAATCAGTTACTTATCAAATACACCTTAATTAAAGGAGATAATATTCGCTTTGGTGTTCGGCCGTTTTCATCATTTAGAAGAATTCATAAGTTGCGAACTGTTGATTCCTCTGATGTTGAAGTTGGAACTATTAAAAACGGAATAAGTTATAAGTTAGAAGCACATTACGATAAATTACATATCCAAACTTCTATTCCAAATGAATTTTTAGGCAACGGGAAGTGGCATTATCAAGCAGAGTATTTAGAAGAATTAAATAGAGGTTACGATTTTAAAGAGGATTTATACTCTGTAGGATTGATTTCGTTTGATTTAAAAAAGGATGAGCCTGTTGTAATTTCAATTTCAACACAAGAAGAGCATGTTGAAGGGATAAACGCAAAATTTAATAAGGTTTTAAAGGACAAACCTGTTTTAGATTCTTTAGGAGCCTATTTAGAAAAAGCAGCAGATCAATTTATTTCTAAAACAGAAGATCATGGTGTTGAAATAGGAGCAGGTTATCATTGGTTTGGTAGATGGGGTAGAGATACTTTTCTAGCGCTTCCAGGTTTAACACTTTACCGTGATAATCCTCAACCTGAAGTTTGTAAAAACGTATTAAAAACTATGCTCAAAGATCTTAAAGGAGGTCTTTTAACAAATATAGGAGTGGGTGCTACTGCTCAATATAATTCAGCCGATGCTTCATTGTGGTTTTTTTGGGCGTTACAGGAATATGCTGACGCAACTAGAGATTATATCGAAATTTGGAAAGATTTTAAAAAAGAGATTGTTCACATTTTAGAGAATTATAAAACTGGAACATTATTTAACATCCATATGAAAGAAAATGGATTGTTATATGGTGGACAGAAAGATATTGCCTTAACATGGATGGATGCTGTAGTTGACGGTGTTCCTGTTACACCTAGAGCAGGTTATGTTGTTGAACTTAACGCTTTATGGTATAACGCAATTTGTTTTTCATTAGAGTTGGCAGATAAATCCGGAGACCATGAATTTTTTGAAAAATGGAGTGCCATTCCTAAAAAGTTAAAACCAGCTTTTAAGGATATGTTTTGGGATGAAAAAAGAGGGTATTTGGCCGATGTTTGTGAAGAAAATTCAAAAGATTGGAGTTTCCGTCCTAATCAAACATTTGCAACAGCATTAAAATATAGTGTCTGTGACGAAGAGATGAGTAAGTCTGTCCTTATAAATGTTAAAGATAAGTTGTTGACTTCTAGGGGGTTGATGACGTTATCTCAAGATGACGATAAGTATATTGGCATTTATCAAGGTGACCAGAAAACGAGAGATAGCTCATATCATCAAGGAATTGTATGGCCTTGGTTATTAGGTCATTTTACTAAAGGATATTTATCTTTATTCGGAAAATCTGCCGTAGATTTACTGAGCGAAATTTACCAAGGTTTTGAGGAAGAGCTTTATAGCTACGGAATTGGGACAATTGCAGAGATTTATGACGCAGAGCCACCTTTTAAAGCAAAGGGAACAATTTCACAAGCTTGGAGTGTGGCAGAATTAATTAGAATTAAGGCGCTGTTAAAACAGCAAAAAAATATTAAATAATAATTATGGAACCAAAACCATTGAAAGTATTAATGTTTGGATGGGAATTTCCACCTGAGATTTCTGGAGGTTTAGGAACGGCCTGTTATGGATTAGTTAGTGGACTAATAGATAGCGGTGTTGATGTAACTTTTGTTGTGCCAAAACTTTATGGTACCGAAGAAACAGATAAGTTTAGATTAGTTGGGGCAAGTGATATTAATGTTAATTTCTCAAACGATCACTTCAATAAAAATCTAGAAAAAGTTAAATACTTACAAATTCATTCACATATTTTACCCTATGTTTCTCCACAAGAGTTTTTGGAACGTACAGAGTTTGATGTTGAAAGTCTGAAAATTGACTCTACGTTTAGCACAGCTAAATTTAGTTTTGGCGGTAAGTATGGGAAAAATCTGTTAAGTGAGGTTTCTAAGTACGCCGTTGTTGCTATGCAAATCGCACAAGACCAGGATTTTGATGTAATTCATGCACATGATTGGTTAACTTTCCCCGCTGCTATTATGGCTAAAGAAGTTAGTGGTAAGAAGTTAGTAGTTCACATCCACGCTACTGAATTTGATCGATCTGGAGAGGCTGTAAACCAAGAGGTTTACGATATGGAAAGACAAGGTTGTGAGGCAGCGGATCGAATTATTTGTGTTTCAAGATTAACAAGACGAATATTAATGAACAGGTACGGAATCGATGGGTCTAAAATATCTGTTGTACATAATGCGGTTGTTCCAAAGCCTGCTATTATATATCCAAAGAAGAATTTAGTAGACAAGAAAATAGTGACGTTCCTTGGAAGAATTACTTTCCAAAAAGGACCTGATTATTTTGTTGAAGCTGCAAAAAAAGTTCTTGAAGTAATGCCGGATGCACACTTTGTTATGGCTGGAAATGGGGATATGTTTTTAAACTGTTTAGAAAGAGCTGCAGAATTAAAAATCAGTAAAAGATTTCACTTTCCAGGGTTCTTAAATTACTTTGAAACCAACAATCTTTTTGGAATGACAGATGTTTATGTTATGCCTTCGGTTTCAGAACCATTTGGGATTACACCACTTGAAGCAATGAGAACTGGGGTTCCAGTTATTATCTCTAAGCAATCTGGAGTTTCTGAAGTGTTAAATAATGCTATTAAAGTTGATTTCTGGGATGTTAACGCATTATCTGACACCATCATTGGTCTACTAAAACATGAAGAAGTTTCTAAGCAATTGGCTGGAGATGGGACAGATGAAGTGCACGAGATGAAGTGGGAATATGCGGCTTTAAAGGTGAGAGAAATTTATAACAAAACGATTGATAGAAGACGAAGTGTTCGTGTTTAATTATTTAATAATCAAAAGATAAAAAATGAAAAAGCTTTGTTTTTACTTCCAAGTTCATCAGCCGTTTAGACTAAAGGATTATAGATTCTTTGACATTAGTTGTGACGATGATTATTTCGATAAGAAATTAAATCATGAAATCATGCGCAAAGTAGCCGATAAATGTTACTTGCCAATGAATCAATTGTTATTGGAGCAAATCCAAGCGCATAACGGAAACTTTAAAGTTTCGTTTTCTATATCAGGAATTTGTATTGAGCAATTTGAATTGTACGCTCAGGATGTTTTAGATAGTTTTAAACGATTGGCCGATACTGGTTGTGTTGAGTTTATCGCCGAAACATACGGCCATTCATTGTCTGCTTTAAAGTCTCCAGAAGAGTTTAAAGCTCAGGTTGCAAAACAAACTGCTAAAGTAAAAGAGCACTTTGGTCAAACACCAACAACTTTCCGTAATACAGAGCTGATTTACAATAACCAAATCGGAAGCCTAGTGCACGAGATGGGTTATAACACAATGATTACTGAAGGCGCTGATCATATAATGGATTGGAGGAGTCCAAACTTCATATATAATCATTGCCAACACCCTGACCTAAAGCTCTTATTAAAGAATTATAAGCTAAGTGATGATATCGCATTTAGGTTCTCAGAACGATCATGGGAATCTTGGCCATTACATGCTGAAACTTTTGGGCAGTGGGTAAACTCTACAGCTTGGAATCAAGAGATTATTAACCTTTTTATGGATTATGAAACTTTTGGAGAGCATCAATGGGCCGAAAGTGGAATATTTGAATTCATGCGAGAATTGCCAAATCAAATCATAAATCATTCACAGTTTGATTTTGTAACACCTTCTGAGGCTGCTGCTCAATTAAGTCCTGTTTCTGATATTGATATTCACAATACAATATCTTGGGCTGATGCTGAACGTGATTTAACGGCTTGGTTAGGAAACCCAATTCAAGATGATGCTTTTGATTCCTTATATGAATTAGAAGAATTAGTTAAGAAGGTAGATGATAAAAAAATTAAAGACGACTGGGTAAAGCTACAAACGTCCGATCATTTTTATTATATGTGTACTAAATTTTGGAGTGATGGTGATGTGCATAAGTACTTCTCGCATTATGAGTCTCCATACGCTGCGTTTATCAATTACATGAATGTATTAACCGATTTTGAAGAGCGTGTTAAAAAAGCCGCTGGTTATACTCCTGAGGAAATTAAAATTGATCAAGGAATAATAGAGAATTTCAAAAACTATTTACCTTATAGCGTTGATTTAAAATAATTTACAAAACAATAAAAAAAGGGTGCAACATTTGTTTCACCCTTTTTTTTATCCAAAAATGAAGTTTGTAAATAACTCCCAAATATAGAATAGATAAGGAGTGAAGAATGTCATAATTAATAGGGCAACAGTAACACCTGCGGAAATAGCTAGGAATGATTTTTTGTAATCCATTTGAAGAACAAAAGCCGCTATCGTACCAGAATAAGCACCTGTTACAGGTAGAGGTATCATTACAAAAACCAATAAACCCCAAATTCCATATTTCTGAATACTCGATTGCGTTCCTTTTTTTGCTTTCCGAGTTAAGAAAACAGCACTCTTTTTATAACGTCTACTTTTCCATAAATACTTATTTGAAAGTTTTAGTACTTGAGAGAATAGAGGAAAAACTAATAGATTTCCAGCTAAAGCTACAATAAAAGCAATCATTGGATCTATATCTTTACCAATGGCTATAGGAATGCCAACTCGTCCTTCTCCTAAGGGAGAAAGGCTGAATAAGAAAGTAATGATTAAGTCTGCGATCATAAAATAGAGCTAATCGAAATAGGATTAGAATACAAATTTCGCCATTAATATTCAGTAAACATACTTTTTAAGACTTTTTAAGTTTTAAGGAGCACAATAAATTCAAAATCCTAAAAACGCAATTTTTCTGTTACATTTTAAAATCCGTTCGTTATGAAGAAAAATGTACGTTATGAGAGCAGTTACCTTAATTATTTTTATTTCAATTTCTACAATTGTTTTTTCTAAGAATTTAACTCGAGAAGTAAAGTTAGAGTTTCTTAATAACTGCGTTAAAGTTAGTGAAGAAAATAAAAATATAATCATTGATGAATATTTTAAACTTGGTGCAGGAGATTGGCTTTATTTCACAACAATCACACAAAAAGAGATGAGTGAAAATAACTTCTTAGCATATAAATTTGCTAAAATTAGAAACCGGGCGATAGGTTCTTTTTTAAAAGAAAACGGCATACTAGGAAGACAATTAATTTATAAATATTCCATATTTGAACAAGTTTGGGTTCACAAACCACGGAAGTTAAAAAGTTCAGTTTCGTTAAATGAAATTCAAAACAATAAAGAAGTCTTAACCTATTCTTTCCTAAATAAAAATGGAGTTTCAGTTCAGTTGCCATCTGGGAATGTTTTGGAATTTAAACCACATAGTTTTGAAGGATTAATGAATGACTTAATTACGATTAAGATTAAAGAGTACACCTCAAAACAAGACTTTGTGAAATTTGGAGTGACTGCTTTAGGAAGTCATGGAATGCTAGAAACTCAAGGAATGTATAATATTGAGGCTTTTAAAAATGATCTAAAAGTAAAATTAAAAAGAAACGCCAGCTATAATTTGAAAATATTAGATGGGAAAACCTCAGAAGATTTTTATTCTTTTTATGCTGCTGATAGAAATGGGGAATTAGTTTGGAAGAAGAATCCAAATCAAAAATTCATAAAAAGTGAAGGCGCTGAAATCACCGAAGAGATTAACATTGAAGAACCGCTTAGCATTGATGAAACATCAGGAATGTTGGGGAAGTTTGGTGAGTTTTATGAAGATGCAGACGGGAATTTACAAATGGCTTTAGCAACTAGTCCTAATGGCATGACTTACACGGAACGATCATATATTGAGGGAACTTTTTTAACTGGAAAGTTTAATCAGTTGGGTTGGATTAATTGTGATCGCTTTTATCAAGCAGATGAAACAATTACCATGAAAATTAAAATAGACAAAGGGATAAGTGTAAAAGCTTACTGTGTTTATGTTGTTTTTAATGATATAAATAGTGTGCTTCCTGTTTACCAAGTAAGTAATGGAACATATTTAGTATATGATATTCCAAAAGGGGTAAATGTCACTTTGGTTGCTGTTCAGGCAGTTGATCTAGATAAATTCAAGTTGGCTTTTTCAGAATTAAAAACGCAAGAGGAATCAGTAATTAACTTAAGTTCTGCAGGTGTTAATAAAACTAGATTAAATCAATACTTGGATGATGTGATTTATTAGATATTTTTGTGAAAGAATTGCAATTCGAATTAACCTTAAATTATTGAAAGCTTTCATTTAATTAGCTTTCGTACTAGAGCGTTTATTTAAGAAGTTTTCGAGTTGCCTAATTTTAAGTAAAATGAAAAGAAAACATCAAGCATTATTCATTATTCTATTACTTTACGTTTCACTGCAAGCCATTTGGTGGTTGTATAATATTTATGAACTGTCAGTACAGGTAAAACCTGCACAAGACATGAATAGAAATTTTTACATGATAATGGGTGAAGGAGGCGTTTTCTTTTTGATTCTTACTACAGGATTTTTTCTAACCTATCGATCTTTAAGAAAAGAAATAGAAGTAGGAAACCAGCAGAAAAACTTTTTATTGGCGATTACCCACGAATTAAAAACTCCCATAGCGTCTTTAAAACTGTATTTACAAACTTTGGTGAAAAGAGATTTACCACAAGAAAAGCAAAAGGAAATTTTAGGAAAGTCTATAAAAGATGCTGATCGATTAAACGAATTGGTTGAAAATATTTTATTGGTGACAAAAATTGATGATAATGGACTTCCCTTAAGTTTAGAAGAATTAGACTTATCGCTGATGATGGAAACAATCACACTAAAAATGTTGGAGTCATCTGGTAAAAAAGTCACAACAGAATTTTTTATTCAGCCAGATGTACAATTTAATGGAGACAAGGATGCCTTTCATTCTATTATATCCAATTTAATAAGTAACGCTCTAAAGTACACTCCGGAGAAGTCATCAATGTGCGTAACCTTGGTTCAAAAAGATGGTGAAACAGCACTAAGTATTTCTGATGAAGGCGTTGGGGTTCCGATGCAGGAATCGGAAAAGATATTCGAAAAATTCTACCGATCAGGAAACGAAGAAACCAGAAGTCAAAAAGGAACTGGCTTAGGTTTATACATCGTTAAAAAAATGGTGGAACAGCATAACGGAATGGTTCAGGTAAAAGCTAATAAACCCAAGGGAAGTATTTTTGTGGCATCTTTTAGATGATCAATAGTTTTGATGTTAATTGTTGGAGTGGAACTTTTTAGTCGTTTGTTATTCTGTTTAATACGCATAAAATAATGTTTTTTTACATATTAAGGTTATAGACTTATAAGATTGTTCAACAGATTTGAATATTCGAAATTATGATAAAAACATATAAGCTCCTCGTTTCGACTGAAGGAGATTTTGGCACAATTCATTATGAAAATTCAGATTGTGTAATTAAAAACCAATTTTGATAATGAATAGTTGGAAGTGCTTGAGACGATAAGAATGTAACAAGATTTTTATTAAATTTGAGTAGTGATTACTTCGGAGAGTGTTAAAACCTACAGGCAGAAATAAGAACGTTTTCGAAATTAATATAAGTGAAAAGCCCTTTAAGAAATTAGAGGGCTTTTCATTATCTTTGCATTTTAATTACGATTTAGAATAAAAACAACATATTATGGCAAATAAAAAAGTAGCCTTAATCATTTTAGATGGTTGGGGACATGGAGATAAAACAAAGTCGGATGCTATTCACAATGCAAACACGCCTTTCGTAGATAGTTTATATACAAAATATGCATACTCTACTTTAATAACAAGTGGTGAAGAAGTTGGTTTACCTGACGGTCAGATGGGTAACTCTGAGGTTGGTCACTTAAATATTGGTGCTGGTAGAGTTGTATATCAAGATTTAGTAAAAATTAATTTAGCAGTTAAGGATAAATCAATCTTTGAAAACGAAGTATTGGTTGATGCTTTAAAGTATGCTAAAGAAAGTAATAAGTCTGTTCACTTTTTAGGATTAGTTTCCGAAGGAAGAGTGCATTCATCACAAGCGCATTTACATGCTTTATGTGATATGACGAAGCAATATGGTGTTAATGATGTTTTCGTTCACGCTTTTACAGATGGAAGAGATGTTGATCCAAAATCAGGATTAGGATATATTTCAGATTTACAAAAACACTTAGAAACTTCAAACGGAAAAATAGCCACTATTACAGGTAGATATTTCGCAATGGATAGAGATAAGCGTTGGGAAAGAGTTGCTAAAGCTTACAACGTAATGGTAAAAGGAGAAGGAACAAAAGCTCAAGATCCTGTTGCTGCTATTCAAGCTTCTTACGATGCTGGAGTTACAGATGAATTTGTAGAGCCAGTTTCGATGGTTGATGCTGACGGGAATCCTGTTGGACTAATCAAAGAAGGAGATGTTGTTATTTGTTTCAACTACCGTACAGATAGATGTAGAGAAATCACGGAAGTATTATCACAGCAAGAATTTCCAGCTGAAGGAATGAGTACAATTCCTTTGCATTATGTCACCATGACTAAGTATGATGAGAAGTTTAAAAACGTAAACATCGCTTACAAAAAGGATAACTTAAAAAATACAATGGGTGAGGTTTTGGAAGGAGCCGGAAAAACTCAAATTAGAATTGCTGAAACTGAAAAGTATCCGCACGTTACTTTCTTTTTCTCTGGTGGTAGAGAACAAGAGTTTAAAGGTGAAACTCGTTTAATAGCAAATTCTCCAAAGGTTGCTACTTACGATTTACAGCCAGAAATGAGCGCTCCAGAAGTGACGA
>Ga0209666_1000039_pt1 | contig 102736 bp, 94 predicted proteins | sample SaaInlV_125m_DNA_FD_184679 | JGI IMG/M metagenome (GOLD analysis project Ga0209666, IMG submission 184679) | Marine microbial communities from expanding oxygen minimum zones in the Saanich Inlet - Saanich Inlet SI037_S3LV_10m_DNA (SPAdes)... | ecosystem: Environmental > Aquatic > Marine >...
CTCCTGACTTATTGAAAACATGTGAAATGTCTCTCCTTTATAAGGGAAAATAAATTTCATACCCGTCTTTTTTTGTCTGATGATTTTACCAGCGAATGTTAGGGAGTCACGTTTTAAATAATCTAATTTAATATTAGCTTCTGCGAGCTTCCAATCACTCCATCTTATTAAAAAAGTGTCATTTTCATATACTTGAAGGTATAATCGTTTTGGAAAGCTTTTGTTCTCTAGTTTTTTTTCTTCTAGGTTGTGCTTGTTAAAGCCATCGGCAAATACAAAATATTTTAATTGTGGAACTTTTCTGATTTTGAAAACGTGTTTTTGTGCCGAAATTGAACCGCCTAGGAGAAAAATAAATAATATGTATAAAGTCTTTTTCAAATTATTATTTTCCGCAGGGTTTATTTAAACTTATTGTAGAAATGGGTGTTATGTTTTTTAATTTTTTAAAAACTTCTTTACTTTCCAATTCCAGTAAATATTCTACTTTTTTCGATTGAAGAGTTTTAATGCTTACTTCACAGCCCAGTTTAACAATCCATTGGGTCTTATGGTTAGACTTTATTAGGTAGTTTTTCACACCAAACCTTTCATAGTGATGTAAACTGGTAGGGAATTGTTTAATTGTGTCAATCTCTGTGAAAGCTTTAGAACAACTACCTATTAGAGTCTTAAAAACGACCTGTGAGTCATTATTAAAATAAGTGTAATGTTTTTCGGTATAATATTTAAACCTATTATCAATGATACTCTCAATATTTCCGATTGGAACTGTTGATATTATAGCTTTTTTCTTTCGGCAGTCCGCAGTGTCGTTGAGATCTAACTGTATCGTTTCAATGTTTCCTCCCCAAAAGAAGTTTTGATTACAGTTTTTACTGAAGATACTTCCCTCAAAAATTTGCATTTGATGTTTATGCTCTTCCTTTTCCATCTCTGTTTTGGCAATGATAAATGAGCCTACATTCCAATTGTCAGTCTGTATAATGGTATCACTATGTACTAGGAAAAAAGTGCTAGATCTATACTTTCCAAGTAAATAATTTGTATCCGTTTTTACGGGAACAGTAATAATTACTTTTTCACTACTGCGTTCCATTTGGTAGTATGCTTTTTGATACGGAAAGTCTTCTTGTTCCCTTATTAGTTTATTATAGAATTCTTCTTCATTAATATTAGTTCTAAAAATGTAAATACTTCCATCTAATGCAAAGTAATACATTGTTTTAATCGGATTATTCTCAGTATCAGTAAAAAGCCCTTCAATTCTTTTTTCGGGTGGTCGAATTTTAAATATTTGAACAGGGTCGTTTGACTGACTAAAAAGAGACGAAGAAAAAATTATTAAAAATATTAAAGCTCTAACCATTCCATTAATTGTGCTTTTGATTTTGGTACTCCTTTTACTGTAAAATTCAATTCTTCTTTGCTTGTGTGGTTTAAAATACCGATTTGATTCTTGCTTATTCCTATTGTGATTGTTGAATTAGCATATTGATTTAAGACTTTTTTTTTTCATTGCTATGCAACTATATATTCCATTTGTTTGCTGGAAAACATCAATAACGACAACTTCATTTACTTCCTCTTGAAATTTAATGTTAGTGATAGTAGATTTTTTGTTAGCTCCGGTTGCTATTGCTTTATCACAATTGAATACTCCAAAATTTGAAGCTGAAAAATATCGAGTTACTTTTTCCTGTGTCTTTTTATTTTGCAATTGAATTTTTTGAACTGTTGCACGTTGTTCTAGTCTAGCCAATTCGTCCTTATTCCTCCTTTCCAGTTGTGCAAATGCAATCCGTTTCGTTCTGTCTAGTTTGGCTTGGATAAATGCTTTATCGATTGATTTAGTTTTGATTTCTCTTTGTAAGTATTTAATTTGTTGAGTAACTTTTTTAAGCTCATTTCGCTTTTTATTTATATTATTTACATTGGTTAAGTAAGCTTTATGAGCATTCTCAAAAGCTTTTCCATCTAAAACAGGAATTGCTTTGTATTGTATTTCCTGATTCGAATTTAACTTTGAAAAAGTAATTAAAACTTCATTGTCTTCTCCTTTTTTAATATCAACATTATTCCAGTTTTGATTGGTATGTTTAGGGTTAATTGATTCGCCAAATGCTAATTCAAACTGAACATCTTTGTAAGAAACCAACTCAGGGTTTTCCTTTTCTAGGATGTCTAGGCTGAACTTCTCTTTTTCTTTGTCTGCCTTAATAGTTTTGGTAAGGGAAATAGCGTTTAACTGTCTTAAGTCTTGTAGTATTTGAAATTTTCTTTTTTTTCTTTTTTTGTATTCTGGAATACGTTGTAACCGGGCCTTAAGTTGTTTGTTGGAAATTTGAATATCTTTTTTCTGAATTTCAGGATATTTCTCTTGTATTTGTTTTTTAAAGGCTTCTTCTGCATGATTAACAACACTATCTTTTCCTAAGTAGTCCCAACTTTTTTCTTCTTCGTTTAAACAGTAAAAGTTATATTCTGTTCCACTGTATGCCGATTGCATTTCTATTTGAATAGGCTCTTGAGAATTAAGGTTAATAGACGAGTCGCCAATAAAACCCCTAATCTCAACCATTCCTGCTGAAGAAAACATGTACTTAGTCCCCGCAGAATCATACGTCATAGGTATGCCGGATATTATTTGATCTGCAACATCTTTGTACTCAGTAAATCTTATTTCAACAGTTTGATCTTTAATTGTCTTTCCATTTTTTCTGGAAAAAGCAAAGGCAGGTATTTTGATAATACTTCCAAACCTACTTTTAAAAGTTCCTCCTTTGTTTGCATCAACTTCAAAAGCATCTGCTTTAACCCTTAAATTTTTGAAAGGTGGTTTTATAAATAGCTTCTCGTTTACGATTTCGAATGTCTTGTTATCAACGGGGTTCTTTGAATTGTTTTTACCAGAGGAGATCATCATAAATAAGGAAACGATAATTACCGATGCTAATCCAGTGCTTTTCCAAAACCAATTTTGTTGGTAAAATGCTTTTGATTGCGCTTGAAACTTTTTGTGAAATGCATTGAAATCTTTTCTCTTTTGGATTTCTTCGCTTGAAAGTTGTTTGCCGTCTATGTCAAATTTATAATCGGTCATTTTAATTTTTTCTAAGTGAATTTTTTAGTTTTTCTAGTATTCTGTAAACCTTCATTTTTACAGCTGATTCCTTCTTTTCTAAAATATCAGCCATTTCTTTAAAAGGTCTACCTTCAAAGAATCGCATTTCTATTAATTGCATATCATCTCCTTTTAAGGTTTTTAATGCTTTTAATAAAGCAGGTTTAAGCTCTTCGAAGTAACTATTGGCATCTTCCGATATTAAGTTCTGTAAATGTTCGGTTTCTAATCGAACAACTCTTTTGTCTTTGCTTTTTCTAAATGCTTTAAAGGTTTCGTTATGAGCGATTCTTAACACCCAGCTTGAGAAGGGTAGTCCTCTGAACTCATATTTATGTAAGTTTCTTAATACTTTGAAAAACACATTCGAAACAACTTCGGAGGTTAAATTCTCGTTACCCGTACGTTGAAAAACGAAACGGAATACGATTTCATAATACTGATTATACAATGGCTTAAAATCTTTTGAATTTGCTTTTGCGTATTCAACCAGTTGTTGTTCAGAATATGTTTGCTCCTTCGTTTTATGGTATTGAGGATTTATATTCATTCTTGCTAATTTCACTTTTGGTTTCCTAATTTATCTACATAACACACAAAAAACGATTCGTCACATTTTTTATTGGTTTTTTTTAAGTTTTTGTTTCGTATTAAGATGTTTACGGATATCTAGAATTACGATTTTAGTTTATTGGAGCGCTTGTGAATGCGTAAATTCTAGAGGAAAGGGAAATAAGACAGGTTTGTTTTTTGAATTTATTGGTGACTAATTGTATTTTAAAAAGATAATCCGAATTTTTTTCTGAGCTCATCTACTTTAGGGTTTTTTTCAACGAGTTTTTTGTATTTGTCTTTTTCGGTGAAAACACCTTTAGGTTCTTTTGATTTATCGATAACTAAGTGAAGATCTAGAATTGTATTGTTTAGTTGCTTTCTTAAATAGCGAAGTAAATCTTTTCTTTTACTATTGATGTCGGATTCTTGAGTAGTATTGTAAATATCAAGTTCTATTCTGAAATTATCTCTTAAAATTGGATCGTTAGCACTAAGGGTCGAATATAGATCAAGGTCTTTTAGTTTAATAGAGTAAGCAAATTTCCTCCATTTATCCACCAGTTGGTCTTGTGTGAATTCTTCTGACTTTTCTTCTAATTTTTCTTCCTCTTGTTTCTTTCCTGCATTAGGATCGAGTAAGGTTTTTAAGGAATGTTTTCCTTGAGGGTGAGATCTGTTTACGACATTAATCTTACGAGTAGTTGGGATTGATTCTTCTTTATTTAATCGTTGCCTAACTTGCGAGTGATTGTGTTTTGGGACAGATGCTTTTTCTGGAGTTATAGCGTTACTTGCCCAAATTGCAGGAATAGGTAATCTTATTCTACGGGACTTTTTTTTTTACTCTCTACTAGTTCGTCTGCGCAAAGTTGCATTAAGGTTACTTCGGTAAGTAACCGTTTGTTTTTTGATGTTTTATAACTAACATCAAAATTACTAAGTACTTCAAGCCCATTAATTAAAAATCTAACCTCGTTTTGCTGAGATTGAGTTTTGTATTTTTCTTTTATATTATCTCCAACATCCAATAAAACAATAGTAGACTCGTCTTTACTAACCAATAGATTTCTAAAATGAGAAGCTAATCCATTCATGAATAAAACATCTTCAAACCCGTTTGTTAAAACTTGATTGAGCAACAATAACAAGCCACTTAAATTTTTGTTTTTAATTAAATCGGTAGTTTTAAAATAGTAATCGTAATCAAGAATGTTAAGGTTTTTAATCACCTTATCATAGGTTAACTCACCTTCCGAAAAACTAATTAATTGATCGAAAATAGAAAGCGCATCTCTTAATCCACCATCTGCTTTTTGAGCAATAACATGCAAAGCATCATTTTCTGTTTTAACATTTTCTTTTTCGGCAATCCCATGCAAGTGAGATGCGATATCATCGGATACAATTCTATTGAAATTGAAAATCTGACAACGAGAAAGAATAGTAGGTAAAACTTTATGCTTTTCGGTAGTTGCTAAAATAAATACAGCATGTTTAGGTGGTTCTTCAAGTGTTTTTAAAAATGCATTAAAAGCAGCTTGAGATAACATGTGAACCTCATCAATTATGTAAGCTTTTTTTGTTCCTATTGTAGGAGCAATTCTTACTTGATTGATTAAGTTACGGATGTCATCAACCGAATTGTTTGAAGCGGCATCTAACTCAAAAATATTTAATGAGTTCCCGTTTGCAAATGAAGTACAGCTTTCACATTTATTACACGCTTCGCCATCTGCTGAAATATCAGTACAGTTAATGGTTTTAGCTAAGATTCTGGCACAAGTTGTTTTACCAACTCCACGAGGGCCACAAAATAAAAACGCTTGAGCGACTTGATTGTTTAAAATGGAATTTTTTAATGTTGAAGTAATAGCAGATTGTCCAACAACAGTATCAAAACTGTCGGGGCGATATTTCCTTGCTGAGACTACAAAATTCTCCATTTCCGCAAATGTAAGAAAAAAGGTGGTTTGAGGAAAAGTTTTATTCTCAGAGGGCTTAATAATTTTAAGATCGAATTAGCAGCTCAGATCAAGTGTTTTCGCATCATTAAATTATTACTCCTCAAATTATCTTAAACACCACCACTCAACACATTCTTTTTACTTAATTTAGCAAGACAAAATTTGAGAAACTTTTAAGATGAGCAATTACGATGTAATAGTTATTGGTTCTGGTCCTGGTGGATATGTATCAGCGATTAGATGTGCACAACTAGGAATGAAGACTGCTGTTGTAGAGAAATACAATACTTTGGGAGGTACGTGTTTAAACGTTGGGTGTATTCCATCAAAGGCATTACTTGATTCTTCTGAACATTATCATAACGCCAAACATACTTTTGAAACTCACGGTATTGAGTTAAAGGATTTGAAAGTAAATATGGAGCAAATGATCGAAAGAAAACGCGGAGTTGTTTCTCAAACTTGTGCCGGAATCGATTTCTTGATGAAAAAGAACAACATCGACGTACATAACGGTTTTGGCTCTTTTAAAGATAAAAACACTGTTTTAGTTACGCCTAAAGACGGAAATTCTTTTGAGTTGAAAACAAAAAACACAATTATTGCAACAGGTTCTAAACCTGGTTCTTTTCCTTTTATTCAACTGGATAAAAAGAGAGTTATCACATCTACCGAAGCGTTAGAGATTACTGAAGTTCCAAAACACATGGTTGTTATTGGGGGTGGAGTTATTGGTTTAGAATTAGGATCTGTTTACGCTCGTTTAGGAACTAAAGTATCTGTAGTTGAGTACTTAGGAGGAATTATTCCAACGATGGATAAAGCTCTTGGTAAGGAATTACAGAAAAACTTGAAGAAAGAATTAGGCTTCGAGTTTTATTTGTCACACAAGGTAACTGAGGTTAGAGGTGATGATAAGAAAGCTTACGTTAAAGCAGAAAACAAAAAAGGTGAGTTGGTTGAGTTTGAAGCTGATTATGCTTTAGTTTCTGTAGGTCGTCGTCCTTACACAGATAAATTAGGTTTGGAAAATGCTGGAGTTAAAGTCGACGATAGAGGAAGAGTTGAGGTTAACGCAGAATTACAAACTAACGTTGGTGGAATTTATGCAATTGGAGACGTCGTTAAAGGTGCTATGCTAGCACACAAAGCCGAAGAGGAAGGTGTATTTGTTGCTGAAGTTTTAGCAGGACAAAAACCACATATCGATCATAACCTTATACCAGGTGTTGTTTATACTTGGCCAGAAGTTGCTGCTGTTGGTAAAACAGAAGAGCAGTTAAAAGAAGCTAAAGTTGAATATAAATCAGGAATGTTTCCATTTAAAGCAAGTGGAAGGGCAAGAGCGAGTATGGATGCAAACTATGGGTTTGTTAAAATATTAGCGGATAAAACAACCGATGAGGTTTTGGGTGTTCACATGATCGGCCCACGATGTGCTGACCTTATAGCAGAAGCAGTTACTGCTATGGAGTTTAGAGCAACAGCGGAAGATATTTCAAGAATTTGTCACGCGCACCCTACGTTTTCTGAAGCTGTTAAAGAGGCTGCATTAGATGCTACAGGTAAGAGAGCTCTACATATTTAATTAATGTTATTAATTTTTTAAAAGGGCTAAGATTTCTTAGCCCTTTTTTATTGCCTTTACGCCGTTTTTTAGCATTTTTGGATAATCTAATTTAGGTGATGAAAACAGCTGTTTTAATAGTCGAGAAAGATATTCTTAATTCACGAAGATTTTCCGGAGTTGGAAGATGTTTTAAGGAGTTTTTGAATGATTCAAGCGTTATTGACTTTGGAAATGTAAAAAGAATTTTTTTGGTTTTTAAAGTTACTTTACCGTTTATTAAAAAAGTATTTTCAAAATTTCACAAAGAACTATTGCGCAAGGTTTATTGTAAGAAAACATTAATGTTTTCAAAAGTATTCGTTTCATATTATTTAGAGCCTACAATTGAGATTGGATTAGGGTCTTTTGAAATATTTTTTAATAAGGGCAATGAAAAAGCTCAATTGGCACTCACTTTAAGCAATAATTATTTTTGGAAGCCTAGATTTAAAGGAATTATGGATAAAATTATAATCAAATAAATTGGCTTCATTACAAGTTGAAATAGCATCTTTTTCTAACGCTGGAAATAATGGTTTGTCTGTTTTTAAAGACAAGCTTTTAATTCTGTCTAATAATTACAATCACAGCGTGATATTAGACTCTAACCAATATACTCATATTCCACATCAGGAATATGAATTACTTGCTGGTTTTGGGGCGAAGTCTATTTTGACTTCAAATAATTTTTCCGATTTGGAGACGCTTCACAAAAAAAAGACATGGCTTTTTGGCTTTTTAAGTTATGACTTGAAAAATCAATTGGAAGATTTGAAAAGCGAGAATTTTGATAAACTTGAATTTCCTGGATTATCCTTTTTTGAGCCTGAAGTTTTAGTTAAAATAAAAGATGGTATTTGTACTTTAGAGGGTGATAGTTCTGCTGCGTTTCTGTCTGAATTGAGAAATATTCAAATCGAATTTTCTTTAGCCTTAAAGCCAATTAATATCCAATCTCGAATTTCGAAAGAAAAATATATCAAACAAGTACTACAGTTATTAAACCATATTCAGTTAGGCGATATTTTTGAAGTTAATTTTTGCCAAGAGTATTTCGCTGAAAAAGTCGAATTAGATCCAGTTTCAGTATATCATTCTCTCAAAAAAATATCTAAAACCCCTTTTGCTTCCTATTTGAAATTTGGAGATAAGTATTGTTTGTGCGCCAGTCCAGAAAGATTTATTAAAAAGAAAAGTACTGAAGTTATTAGTCAGCCTATAAAGGGTACGATAAAAAGAGGTTTTTCAGAGCAGTTAGATGAAGAATTAAAAACAACACTTTTAAACAATAAAAAAGAGATTTCTGAGAATATAATGATTGTTGACTTAGTTCGTAATGATTTTAGTAAAATAGCAGCAAAAGGTTCTGTGGAAGTTGAAGAGTTACTGGGAATCTATACTTTTCCTCAAGTGCATCAAATGATTAGTACTGTGAAGTGTGAGGTTGAGTTGGAATTATCATCAATTGATATTATAAAAAGCTGTTTCCCAATGGGAAGCATGACTGGTGCACCAAAAGTACGCGCAATGAAACTGATTGAGCAATATGAAAGTACGAAGAGAAGTTTGTATAGTGGAGCAATTGGTTATATTGATCCTTTAGGTGATTTTGATTTTAATGTAGTGATTAGGAGTTTATTATATAATTCAAAATATAATTATTTGTCATTTTCGGTTGGTGGAGCAATTACGCATGGTTCAACACCCGAATTGGAATATCAAGAATCGCTATTAAAGGCGAAAGCTATTTTTGAAGTTTTAGGTAATTAAGTATGCTAAAAAAAATTCAAGGGTTTATTTCAGAAACTCAACTTATTTCAAAATCAGATAAGACTTTAATAGCAGTAAGTGGTGGAAGAGACTCTATCTTATTGTTCATCTTATTGTATCAATTAGGATATACTGTTGAGATTGCGCATTGTAATTATAAATTGAGAGCTGAAGAATCTGATAATGATGAAGACTTTGTTCGAAAGCTAGCCGATAAAATGGGCGTTCCCTTTCATTCAAGAAAATTCGATACTAAAGATTTGGCAGAAAAAGACGGAGTTAGTATTCAAATGAAGGCTAGGGATTTAAGATATGACTGGTTTGAGATGCTAAGTAAAGAGAGGAACTTAACTAAAATAGCAACTGCACATCATTTAGATGATCAATTAGAAACGATATTAATAAATTTAACAAGAGGTACTGGATTAAAAGGATTGAGAGGTATGAAAGAAAAAAGAGGGAAAATTATACGCCCTCTTTTATGTGTCTCTAGAGATGAAATTAATGAGTTTATGTTTGATAAACATATTCCTTTCAGAGAAGATAGCAGTAATGCCAGTGGAAAGTATTTTAGAAATAAAATTAGACAACAAGTAATTCCGGTTTTAAAAGAAATTAATCCATCTTTATTTAAGGCAGTAAATAATACTACTGAGCGATTAAGAAATGTTGAGGTCAATTGGGATGGTCAGTTTTTAGCTTGGCAAGAAAGTTTAGAGATTAAAAACGGAGTCACTAAAATTGATTTTTCTGAAGTTGTAGAAAATAATATTTCGTTTATTCAGCAATTGTTAAGATCAAAAGGGTTTTCATATTCTGATATAGAATCAATATTAAACGCAAAGAATAGTGAGAAGGGTAAGAAGTTTTATGGTAAAAATAAATATGTTGTAATTACAGGGAACCAACAGTATGAATTGTATATACAAGATGAGGATGACATTAAGGAGTATTTTATTTCCGAAAGTTTACCAATAAATTTAAGTTTTGACCTTGTCCATTCACCTGTTGATATTAAAAAAACAAGAAATATAGCCTATATTAATGCCGATAAAGTTCAAGGGGAATTACGATTGAGAAAGTGGCGAAAAGGTGATTGGTTTATTCCTTTTGGAATGAGAGGAAAACAAAAAATATCGGATTATTTTATAAACAAGAAATTAAGTCTTGTCGAAAAGGAAAATACTTGGTTACTTTGTGATTCTGAAAAGATAGTTTGGATCGTTTCCCACCGCTCTGACAATAGGTATAGAGTAGATGATACAACAAAAAATGTATATATTGTCAAACATGAAGCTTAAATTAGTGTAATTTGGAATACGAGGAAAAACAATATTTAGGGTATAACAAATTTAATTTGTTCATTAGGTTATTTATCGCGTTTGGTTCATTTTTGAGCTATTTTGTATCAGATTCCGACGACGAAACAGCGGATTTATTCCTAATAATTGGATTGGCAATTTTGGTAATCAGTTTAATGTCTTTTTTTGTGTTGCACCTCAAGACTCAAGTTCAAGATAACTCGTTAATTATTGATGGATTTTGGACGACTAGAAAAATTAAAATAGATTTAAGAAATATTAAAAAAGCAGAAATTGTTCAATACAGTAAAATACTATTGAATCGTCCGGTTTATAATTTACATATGCGTGGGAAAGTTAAATTTTTCACACACGGAAACCTTGCAGTCGAGTTAACTGACAACGATGGGTTGATTTATCGAATTGGTTCTCAGAGATTTGAGGAGTTGAGCAGTTTAATTAACGAAAAAATTATAAATTAGACGGAACGATTTGTAAATTTATACCGTAAGAACAATTCAAATACGCATTAATATGAGTCAAACATCTACAAAACCAGTTGAAATTCCAAAGGAAGAAGTAAAAACTGTTCAGTTTTCTGAAACTGATATTTTAACTGATAGTAGAGATGTTCTTCAACGTAAAATTGATTTGAACAGAGCTTCTGCCTTAGGTGCTCAAAGCAAATCAAATATTAAAATTTATTTTGTAGACAACTCAGGTAAAAAGTTTAAGGTCGTTGCAACTGTTTGGGCTGCAACAGAAAGAAATGTTTCTTTGAAAGGAGAAATTATGATTCCATTAAAGTCTATATATAAAGTAGGTTTTTTTTAAATTCGATTTGTTCGATAAAAGCTCAAAGCGTTCCTATCAAGCCGTTCACGTATATTTATTACTAGGCGGTCTTTTCATTGCTTTTTTGGTGGTGTGTAATCTTATTGCCAATAAATTCATTTCTGTTCAAACGATTTTTAGAGACGCGCCATTTATAGTATCAGCAGGTGTTCTCCCTTATCCAATTACTTTTTTAATAACCGATTTATTATCCGAGTTTTACGGGCGAAAAAGAACTGCATATATAATTTTCACGGGTTTTTTATGTTCACTTTTAATTATAATAATCCTTAAGTTGGGTGGCGTGTTTAACGCCATTGAGGGAAGTCCCGTTTCAGATGCGACCTATGATGTTGTATTCGGGAATTCATGGCGTGTTATCGGTGCTAGTATGACGGCTTATTTGTTCGCGCAATTTATAGATGTTCAGTTATATGAGTTTTGGAAAAAGTTAACAAATGGCAGAATGCTGTGGCTCAGAAACAATGGCTCAACGGTTTTAAGTCAACTGGCTGATACTATATTAGTTGTTTCAGTGTTATTTATAGGTGTTAAAACAGGAGAGGAAATAACCTCTATGATTATGGACGGATGGTTATTTAAAGTTATTTGCGCTTTAATTGACACTCCAATCCTTTATGTTTCAGTATTTTTACTTCGAAAACACTTTAAACTTCGACCTGGTGAGGAAGTTGTATTTTAAAATGTTTTAACATAATTACCAACAACATTTGTGATGTTGGACTGTTATACAAAGTATATGAAAAGAATTATTTTATTATTAGTGTTATTTGTTTCTGTTGTAGTTAAGGCACAATTTGGAGATTTGGCTACCGTTGAGTTTAGTGTTTCTTCTGACAAGGAAGGGGTATATGAGTTAGCCTTTACGATGAAGTTGGCTGAAGGTGCTTTTGTTTACGGATCCAGTGATGCGCTGATTGCTCCCCCTGAGTTAGTTTTAAATTTAGATTCTTCTAGATATTATTCTCCATTAAATGCTTGGGTTATTCCACCTTTTAAATCGAAATATGTAGAAGATTTTGAGGGAAATGTAACTTATTATAATGAAAAAGAGCTGGTCGTAAAAAGAAGAATAGAATCAACTGTTACTGATTTTACAATATCAGGGAATTATCAGGCGCAGGTTTGCAATAAAGGGAGGTGTATTACGTCCCCATATCCAAACCCTAAATTTCAAATAAAAGTAGGAGATGGTGGTAATAAAGCTTTTGTTAAGGGTAACCAAAAAATAAGTATTGGTAATAAAGAATTTTTAAATTCAAAAGATGAATGTAAATACGATTTTTCAAAATCAGTTCCGAAAGTAAAAACATTTAACGGGCAGTCTATTGACGATAATAAAGAAGATTCTTATTGGAATACTTTTATTTTAGCATTCGTATTTGGCTTAGGAGCTTTGCTAACTCCGTGTGTTTTCCCTATGATTCCTATGACTGTTTCTTTTTTCTTGAAGGGTTCAGGAAACAAGTCCAAAGGTAAGTTTATAGCTGTAATATTTGGGTTGTCAATAATTGTAATTTACTGTTTAATTGGCACCATTTTTAGTTTTGCGTTTGGCCCTGATTCAGCAAATATAATAGCAACGCATTGGTTACCCAATATTTTCTTCTTTGCAGTATTCATCTTCTTTGCAGCATCTTTTTTAGGAATGTTCGAAATAACCTTACCCAGTTCATGGAGTAATAAATCGGATGAAAATGCAGATAAAGGAGGTATAGGAGGAGCTGTTTTTATGGCACTAACGCTATCCCTAGTGTCTTTTTCTTGTACAGGGCCAATCATTGGGACAGTGTTAGTGGAGTCTGTTAAAGTTGGAGGAATCGAACCTTTAATTGGAATGTTAGGTTTTAGTTCAGCTTTTGCCTTGCCGTTTACTTTGTTTGCGTTTTTCCCATCTTGGTTAAAATCATTACCAAAGTCTGGCGGTTGGTTAAATTCAGTAAAAGTTGTTTTTGGATTTTTAGAATTAGCACTCGCGCTAAAGTTTTTAAGTATAGCTGATCAAACCGCTCATTGGGGTATTTTAGATCGAGAGGTGTATTTAGCGCTTTGGATTGTTATTTTTACTTTACTGGGATTCTATTTGTTAGGCAAATTAAAATTCTCACACGATTCAGATTTACCGTTTTTAAGAGTCCCAAGATTAGTAATGGCAATTTTCACCTTCGCTTTTGTGGTATACTTATTGCCAGGTATGTGGGGTGCACCTTTAAGGAGTTTAAGTGGCTATTTACCTCCTTTGAGTACTATGGACTTTAGAATTGGAGATAATATAGAAGAGGGAGGTAAGTTATGTGAAAAACCGCAATTTGCTGATAAGCTTCATTTACCGCATGGTTTAAATGGATATTTTGATTACGAAGAAGGAATGTGTTGCGCAAAAGATTTAGGAAAACCAGTTTTTATTGATTTTACAGGACATGGTTGCGTAAACTGTAGAGCGTTAGAAAATAATGTCTGGTCTGATCCGGAAATCTTAGATTTGTTAAAAAATGAATTTGTTATAATATCACTTTATATCGATGAGCATACACTAGATATTCAACAACCGTATACTTCCTTGTTTGACGGGGAAACTAAAATTCAAACAATTGGTCAAAAGAATGCTGATATTCAAAAAGTATGGTTTAATAAAAATGCACAGCCTTACTATGTTACTCTAGGAGTAAACGAAGAATTGTTAAACTTTCCTGTAGGATATGATGTTGCTGAGGATAAAGTAGGTTTTTTAAAGTTTTTAAAGAAAAGTTTAAATAATTATAAGAAGGAAAAATGAATAGAATTTTATTGTTTATTTGTTTGTGTTTGACTAGCGTGTTATTGCAAGCGCAAGCTGAAAGTCCAGTAACTGTAGCACAATCAAAAATGATTAAAGGTGATACTTTACAGTTGACTATAGATTTTATTGTGGATAACGACTGGATGGTATACGACTCTGTTTCTAGCGATCTTGGACCAATTCCACTAACTTTTAGTTTTGATGGAATTCAAAATCTCACCTACTTGAATGTTGAAAAACCGCATCTAAAAACAAAGTATGATGATATTTTCGAAGTTGATTTATGGTACTTTAAAGATACTGTAAGCTATGTATTTAATTTTAAAAAAGGAGAAGCCTTGTTAGAATCAAAAATACTGGGAAGTTTCGAATTTATGAGTTGCAATTTAATAAGCGGCGTTTGTTTACCACCACAGGTTGTTGATTTTGTTGTAGAATAACTAAAGCCATTTACTTTTTAAGTAAATGGCTTTAATTTTTAGCAAATAGAATTTATATCTCTGCAAAGAAATCATTTCCTTTATCATCGCAAATAATGAACGCTGGGAAATTCTCTATCTCAATCTTTCTAACCGCTTCCATTCCTAATTCTGGAAAGTCAACAACCTCCACTGATTTTATATTTTGTTTTGCTAAAATAGCTGCTGGACCTCCGATTGAACCTAAGTAGAAACCTCCGTGTTCTTTACAAGCGTCTGTCACAGATTGTGATCTGTTTCCTTTTGCCAGCATAACTTTTGAACCTCCATGTGATTGAAATAAATCTACATAAGGATCCATTCTTCCCGCAGTTGTAGGGCCGAATGAACCTGAAGGTAAACCTTCAGGTTTTTTAGCAGGTCCTGCATAGTAAATAGGATGATTTTTAAAGTAATCTGGCATTGGTTTACCCGCATCTAGTAATTCTTTAATTTTCGCATGAGCAGAATCTCTAGCAACAATTAAAGTTCCTCTAAGATTTAATCTTGTTTTGATTGGGAATTGGGAAAGAATTTTCAAGACTAAATCCATTGGTTGGTCTAAATCGATTTCTACAGCTTTCTCCAAATGAGGAGGATTATCAGGCAATAATCTTCCGGGGTTTATTTCTAATTGTTCTAAAAAAATTCCGTCCTTGTTAATTTTTGCTTTGATATTTCTATCTGCTGAACAAGAAACACCAATTCCTACTGGACAAGATGCTGCATGCCTTGGTAATCTAATTACTTTAACATCATGCGTGAAGTATTTACCTCCAAATTGGGCACCAATTAATGAATCTTGACAAATCTTTTGAATTTTATCTTCCCATTCAGTATCTCTAAAAGCTTGACCACCCATATTCCCCTCAGTAGGTAATTCATCATAATAACCAGCTGACGCAAGTTTTACTGCTTTAAGATTCGCTTCAGCAGAAGTTCCTCCTACTACAAAAGCCAAATGATAGGGAGGGCAAGCTGCTGTTCCTAAATCTCTAATTTTAGCAGTGATAAACTCAGTTAAGGAGTCTTCGTTTAATAAGGCTTTAGTTTGTTGGTATAAATAAGTCTTATTTGCAGATCCACCACCTTTAGCCATAAAGAGGAACTTATATTCATTTCCTTTTTCAGTATACAAGTCGATTTGAGCAGGAAGATTAGATCCTGAATTTTTCTCTTCAAACATACTTAAAGGAACAATTTGAGAATATCTTAAATTTCTCTGTGCATATGTGTTATAAATTCCTTTGGATAAGGCTTCGGCGTCGTTCGTTCCGGTAAATACATTTTCACCTTTTTTACCCATTACAATAGCAGTTCCTGTATCCTGACAAGATGGAAGTTCCCCTTCTGCAGCAGTTTGTGCGTTTTCTAAAAGGGTATAAGCGACAAATCTATCATTGTCAGTAGCTTCAGGATCATCTAAGATTTTGGCAACCTTTTCTAAATGTGATTTTCTTAGGTAAAAGGATACGTCTGCCAATGCTGCTTCAGCTATTACCTCAAGGGCTTTAGGTTCTATCTTTAGAACTTCTTGTCCGTCGAAATCTACTGTTGATACATGATCACTAGAAATTTTCTTGTATTCTGTGTTGTCTCCTTTAAGTGGAAATGCTTTTTGGTAATTAAATTCAGACATATTTGTTTCTTTTGAGATGCAAAAATAAGGGATTCAAATCTTTTAGCTGAAAAATGAGCTGTAAACTTATTTGATAATCTACAAGCGGTAAATTAAATTACCTGAATAATCGAAAAATGGTAACATTCTTTATTTATAATCGTATGAAATCGAAATTCGATTATGAAAAAGATTATCCTACTCGCCTTTGTTTTAGTTTCTATGTCATCTTATTCCCAATATGTTAACTCTTTTGGTGTTAGAGGAGGTATACGAGGCGTGGGTTTGTCATACAAACAATTTCTTTCTCCTGCTTCTTTTTTGAACATTGAAGGTGTGGGACAATCAAGTGAACAAATTAAAGGAGGAGATCTTATAGCGACGATTAATTTTAGAAACAAAATTCATACTACAAATTTTCAAATAAAGGAATTAACGTGGAGTTATGGTTTTGGAATCCATGGAGGGTATTATATTGATCCTGATGATGTAAAAGAAAACAAAACAACGTTCGGACCAGACATTCGATTAGGGGCAGAGTATCTATTTAAAGAGCAATGGGCCTTTGGTTTAGATATTACAGGTTATTATAATTTAATGCCGTTTGATAAACCTGAAGGGATAGACCGGGTTTATACCAACATGTTTGGAGCTGGTCTTTTTCTCCGTTATGTTATTCAGTAGTATCGTAGATGTCATTTAAGAATTTAGAACTATCTCTAATTTCTTTAATAATAACTCTGAGTACACTATAAGAAGGTATAGCGACCATCATTCCTATTATTCCATATAAGTTACCAGCAACTAGGATTACTAAAAATATTTCAAGCGGATGTGCGTTAACACTGTTTGAATAAATAAAGGGTTGGAAAATAAAATTATCCAGTAGTTGTGTGATTATCATTATTAAACCTGTGTATCCAACAAGTGGCAATAAGTCATTTTCCCAACCCAACTGATAGTTTGTTGTGATAACAATTATGGCTCCAAATAGGATACCTATTAAAGGACCTATATATGGAATAACATTAATTATACCTGCAAACAGCGCAATAATTAAAAAATTCTCAATACCAATTGTCCATAATCCTATGGCATTTATCGTAAATACGAGAAGTATCTCAACGCAAAGTCCAACAAAATAGCGCGTTAGTTTCGATTTCACCTGTATAAGAATTTCACTCGCTTCATCTCTAAAAGTAAAAGGAAGAATATTCTGCATACTCCCAATTATTATTGTGGAATCTTTTAAAAAGAAAAACGTGATAAAAGTTATGGCAAAGAATGAAATGAATAAGTTTCCTGTAAAAGCTGTGATGGCATTAAACCAAGCGGATACGGATGAGACATTAATTAATGAGGTTACTTTTGTGGTAGCATATTTTTGAAGCGAAACAGATTCCTCGGTAAAAGTGTTTAAGATATCCTCAATTTCTTCTATTGGTTGTTGAATATTGTTAAGAACTTCCTGTGGATTGATTTTAGTGATTATTTTAGCTTCATCCACTATTGATGGAATAAAAATCATAATTAGAGAAAACACAACCACATAAAGTGTTGTGATCGATAAAAGAGCAGCAATTACTGGACTAATTTTAATTGATTTAAAGTGTATTTTTTTTAGTTTTAAATATATTGGGCTAGTAATTAAAGCAAGTATTGCCGAAATTAAAACGTATGATAACACACTTCTAAAAATCAAAAATAAGGCACAAATTAACCCCAGTGTAAAAACAGGTAATATCCAACTTTTCTTAAACATAGCAATTAACGTTTAAGCTAAAATAAATAATACTTTAACAGATATTAACATTAGTAGTGAAATACTTATAAATGAATATCGTTTATAAGTTAAAGATAACTATGATCAGGCTAAATTTAAAAGATAAAATATTTACTTCACTATTTACAATTGGAGTTTTTACAATTATATATTCAACTTTTCAGTTAATTAGTATTGTTGTTGAAACTAAGATACTTAGCGTGATTTATGATCTTAAGCAACTATTAGGGAATTCTATTGGTTGAAAATATATTGTTGTAATAATTTAGTTGTAAAGAAGTGCCCCCCTTCGAAAGTGAAATATTTTAAAGTTGACTTTTTTAAAGCCGAGTTTATAAATCGGTCATTATCACCAACGAAGAATTCTATTTTATTTAAATTGAGGTTGGTGTGTTTCTCCAAATCAATAATTCCACTCCAAAAGCAAACTTTATTAAAATCTAATTTAAATTGGTTAATCCATCTAGATGCAGTTGCTGTTCCTTGACTAAAAGCAAAAACATTAGTTTGCGCTACTTTAATATTGAAGTCTCTCAGCATTTTGTTGAGAAAATAAAATTGGTCTAGTATTTCGAATTCTCTCTCTTCAGACGTCATCCAGCTAGAACCAACCTTTCCATCCATTCCTTTCTGATAAAACCTTGATAATCCTTCAGGAATTATAAATCGAACATCATTTTTAAAGGTTTCGAAATATCGGAAAAAATCATCAATATTTTGGGCGTATCCGTGAAATAAAATCCATGTGATTTTATAGCCGTTTTTTGGACACGAAATAAAAACTCTTGCGTGTTTTTGCGTAATTATGTTTTTTGTTGTCAGCATTAACTATTTTTGTACCATGATTTCAGTTGAGAATATAGGCATTTCCTTTAATGGGAACTATTTATTTAAGAAAGTTTCGTTTCAATTAAAGAATGGGACAAAGGTTGGACTAGTTGGTAAGAACGGTGCGGGTAAATCAACTTTGTTAAAATTACTAACTGGTCTTATTGAATATACGGATGGAAATCTGATTATTCCTAAAGGTTATAGTGTTGGTTATTTAAAGCAAGATTTAGGGGAGCAAGGAGATAATACTGTTCGTGATGAAGCCATGAAAGCGTTTTCTGAAGCGTCTAGTGCAGAAGCGGAATATGAGCGAATCACAAAAGAATTGGAGACAAGAACTGATTATGAAAGTGATGCGTATTCTGATTTAATTCAAAAAATTTCAGATTTAGGTTCTGAACTCGAAATGAATGGTTCGTCCCAAAATGTTGGAGACGTTGATAAAATACTAATTGGACTAGGATTCAAGCAAGAGGAACTAGATCGTAATATTAGGGATTTTAGTGGAGGTTGGAGAATGAGGGTTGAGTTGGCTAAAATTCTTTTGCAAGCTCCCGATGCCCTATTGTTAGACGAGCCAACCAATCACTTGGATATCGAATCCATTGACTGGCTTGAGAATTATTTAAAAAATTACACGGGAATTTTAGTGTTGATTTCTCATGATCAACAGTTTTTAGATGCTGTTACAGATAGAACTATTGAAATAAATGGAGGTAAAATTTACGATTTTAAAGTAAGTTATAGCAACTACTTAACGCAAAGAGAAGAGTTGTTTGATTTGCAAAGAGCGGCTAAGGTAAATCAGGATAAAAGAGTAGAGGAGTTGGAGCGATTTATCGACCGTTTTAGAGCTCAGGCGACTAAGGCTAGTTCTGTTCAAAATAAGATAAAGCAGCTCGAGAAAATGGAGCGTATCCAAGTTGACGAGAGAGTTGTTGATTCTATGCGTATGCGGTTTCCTGAACCACCAAGATCAGGAAAAGCGATTGTCACAATGGAGAAGGTTGCGAAGTCTTATGGAGATAAAGTTATTTTAAAAGAATTAAATTTAATCGTTGGTAGAGGAGAGAAAATTGCCTTTGTTGGTAAGAATGGAGAAGGGAAATCTACTTTGGCAAAAATGGTTGTTGGTGCTGTTAAAGGAACAGGTAATATCGAGATTGGACATAATGTTAATCTAGGCTACTATGCACAAAACCAAGCTGAAGAATTAGATTTAGAGAAAACAGTATTCGATACTATTGATGATATTGCTAGAGGAGATATAAGAAAGAAAATTAGAGAGCTTTTAGGTTCGTTTCTTTTTAAAGGAAATGATGTAGATAAAAAAGTAAAAGTACTTTCAGGAGGAGAGAAAGGAAGGTTAGCACTTTGTAAACTCCTTCTAGAACCCTATAACTTTTTAGTTTTAGATGAACCAACTAATCATTTAGATATTCCATCAAAGGAGATATTAAAAGACGCCTTGGTAAATTTTAAAGGTGCTTTATTGGTGGTTTCTCATGATAGAGAGTTTTTGAGGGATTTAACAAATAAAGTCTATGAGTTTAAAAATCAAACAATAAAGGAATATGCAGGGGGTATAAACTTTTTCTTAGCACAAAGAAAAATTAATCAGTTAGATGATTTGAATGAAGTTAAAAAACCACCCTCGAAGCCTTCTAAAGGAAGGGCAAATAACGATTACCAATCAAAGAAGGAATTGGATTCGATTATCAAAAAAGCAAATAATAAGGTTTCTAGTACTGAGCGTAAAATTTTAGACTTAGAAAATAAGAAGTCTCATTTAGAGGAAAAGATGAATTTAGGCACAACTTCCCCTGATGTCTTTAGTCAATTTAATAAGGTTGAAGCTCAATTATTAGAAGTGATGTCGGATTGGGAAAGAGCCACTGAAGAGCTTGAAGTATTAGAAAACAAAAGAAAGTTAATGTTTAGCTAAACAAAATCATATGAACAACTGTTTAAAGTATTGAATAAATGCCGGTGTTATCAAAAATATCACTTAGATATAAGCTTTTATTACTAGTTCTATTGCCTTTTCTGGCTTTAGGTTATTTTACGTTCGATAAGATTTATCTTGAGAAAGTGAAAATTATCGACATGGAAAATATTCATGCAAACATGGTTAAGCTTGAAAAAGTGTCTGAATTAACCCATGAATTTCAAAAAGAAAGAGATTTTGCAATTAAGTTTTTACTTAATCCCTTATTTTCAGCCGAGAATGAATTAAGAAATCAAATCGAGTTCACCGATTCCGTTCAATCTACTTATAGAAGTTTTGTTCTCAATTCAGGTAGGGATACATCAGGTTTACAAATGTTAAATGAGTTCCAAAAGATACGAAACAACATTACGGGCTATTCACTCGGACCGAGTCAAGTTGAAAGAGGATACAACCAGCTTATTTCTAATTTTTTAGATATAGTTGCTCACGTGGGATCTGGCATTAATACGCCATTAATAAAAGAAGAAATGAAAGCCTATCTTTCATTAGCAGAATCAAAAGAAAGTTTAGGTAGAATTAGAAACGTCATTAATAAAGCGTTTGTTTTTAGTGTTTTTCAAGGTTATGAATATGGCGCTTTTAGTGAGTTAAATGCCGCTTTTAAGAATAATTTAAATGTGTTTTTGAGACATTCTCCTGATGAATTTAAATCTAGGTTTAGTATGGATATTCAAGCAGGAACTATGATTAACACCTTGGATATAATAAATTATTGCTTCGAAAATCAAACGAATAATTTATCAGAGTTTACGGCTACAGATTGGTGGATTAGCGCAACAGGTTCAATTAACCTCTTACACGAATTAGAACTATTCGTATTAAGCAATATAAAAGAAAGTTTAAATAAACAGGAAGAATATCTAGAAAACGAAATAAATGTTCTTTATTTGATGCTTTCTATCGTGTTAGGTAGTGTTCTTGTACTTGCTAGTTTAATTGCCAATAGTATTTCGAGGCAACTAAAGCGAATTGAGTTTGTTGCGCATAACTTAAAGTTGGGTAAAACAGATGTGAAAGTTGAAATCACATCGGATGATGTAATTGGAAAGCTCGCGAGTACCTTTAACGAAATGGTTCAAGATGCTAAAGATATGGCCTCCTTGGCAGAGAATATTGGAAAAGGAAATTATGAAACAGTATTTAAAAAACGTAGTGAAGAAGATATATTGGGTAAAGCTTTACTTATCATGCTTGATAACTTAAAGACAAAAACGGATGAGTTAAAAAATAAAACTTAACAGTTAAGAGAAGCTTCTCAATACAAAATAGATTTCTCTGCTAAGATGAGTCATGAATTAAGAAGACCTCTTAATAGCATGTTGGTTTTAGCATTCTTACTTCAGGAAAACAAAGAAGATGATTTAAATGATGAGCAATTAGAGTTTGTAGAGGTAATTCATAAATCGGCATCGATTTTTTCTAATAAAGGACATTCAATTTTTTCATCTAAAATTAAAACTGGTAAACTTGGTATTGATTTAATGGGAGTAGCTTGTTTTTAAGGTATTGGATAACTGTTATATGTTGTTTAGTAATGTAGCTTTCGAAAATAGATTGGAGTCCTCAATTGTACAAGTGACTACAATTCCTCAAATGATTACTTCTCATGAAATAAGATTGGGTCAGATCAAAAAAAACCTGATTACTAACTCACTGAAATTCACTCCGTCTTTGGCCTCCTAGTTTGCTCTTAAGTTATCATCAACTTATCTAGGCTAAATATTGAAATAGAAGAAGCGTTTTCTATAAGTGAGCTCAAGGAGAAACATGTTGGATTACCCTGCGGTATAAGTGAATCGTGTAACTGTTGAGACTTCCGACCTACAATCTATTCTTGAGTTTCTTAAATAAAATCATTTAAATGTTACTAAAATCGGGTAGGAAATAAGATTACGGATTTTTCAAGTATCGCTGCTTTGAAAAATGAAATCCAAAAATTTATTTAAATCTAGAATTCAAATTTTAGTATTGATATCTAATTCTATTGGAAACATTTTTTTAATTTCTTAGTAATACAGTATAAATCAAGCACTTGTTTAAGCTAGTAGATAATAGAAAACATAAAGTAAACGTTTTAATTGTGGACGATAAGATTGAAAATCTTTTCGCGTTAGAAAAAATGTTAGCTGGAGATGATCGTGTTTTTCATAAGGCAACATCGTGGAAAATTGGACTAAAGTTGCTATTAAATAAAGAAATTGCACTGATTTTGTTAGATGTTCAAATGCCAGATTTGGATGGGTTTGAAGTTGCTAATTTGTTAAAATCTAATCCAAAAACTAAAAATATCCCCATTCTTTTTGTTACTGCTATTAGTAAAGAGGCTAGGTATGTTATTCAAGGCTACGATTCTGGTGGTGTTGATTACTTATTTAAACCTTTAGACGTTGATATAACTAGAGCAAAGGTTAACACCTTCATTCGTTTATATAAACAACAAAGAGGACTTCATGTTAAAAATGAAGAATTAGAGAATCTTTCTAGTTTGGTTAATAATTCTTTAAATGTTACATGCGTTTTCAATAAAGAAAATTTTAAAATATCCGAGGTAAATCGAACCTTTAAAACATTATTAGGCTATGAGTTGATTGATGTAATCGGCAAGTCTTTTCTAGATTACCTATCCTCTGAGAACAAAGAGGATACGGAAAGGGTTATTCGGTCAGAGATTCTAAAGAAAAAAGATATAGTTGTTTTTGAAAGCAAAGTAATTGGCCAAGACTGTTCTACAAAATGGATGCTGTGGAAGATCGTTGTGAAAGGAGAAGTTTGTTTTGCAAACGGTTCGGATATTACAATCAGAAAACAAACTGAGCAAAAGTTAAGTGAAAACTTATCTTATTTAGTTAAGGTAAATAAAGAGTTGGCAGAGGCTAAACGTGTTGCTGAAGAGTCTGTGCACGCTAAAGAAGAATTTATGGCGAATATGAGTCATGAAATTCGCACTCCTATGAATGCTATAATTGGTTTTACAAGTTTACTATTGAAGTCTGAAATAACAGAAGAACAACAGCGATTTTTAGAATCTATTCAAGTCTCTGGTGAAAATTTACTGGTGATAATCAATGACATTTTAGATTTTTCAAAGATAGAAGCTGGTAAAATGAACATTAATGAGATTGAATTTAGCTTCGAGAAAACTTTAAATAATGTAATTGATTTAGAAATAAATTTTGCCAGAGAACAAAATTTATTTTTAAAATTGGAAATTTCTGAATTTGTACCGAAGGTTATCATCGGAGATTCTGTTAGAATAAATCAAATATTACTTAATCTAGTTAGTAATGCCTTGAAATTCACCCATAAAGGAGGTGTTACGATTAGAGTAGACAATATAGGGAAAGAGGGAGATAAAGAACTTATTTTAATAATTTGTGAAGATACAGGTATTGGCATTTCCGATGAAAAGTTAAGTACGATTTTTGAAAGTTTTACCCAAGCAAAAGGAAATACCACAAGGAAGTATGGTGGAACTGGATTGGGTTTAACAATTGTTAAAAAATTAGTAGATCTCATGGGGGGCGATATTTCCGTGGAAAGTGTTTTTGGTAAAGGTTCTCGATTTATTGTGAAATTACCGCTGAAAGAATCTAATAGCGAGCTAGAGGAAGAAGACCCTATAGTGTTGGACGCTGAAAAAGTAGATTTAACTGGCACCAATATATTATTAGCGGAAGACAATCCAATGAATCAAATTTTAGCGAAAAGGGTTGTTATGAGCTTTGGAGCAAACCCAACTGTTGCTGAAAACGGCCAGGTAGCTTTAGACTGTCTGAGGGAGAAAGATTATGATATTATTTTAATGGATATTATGATGCCTGAAATGGACGGATTAGAAGCGACGAGGGTTATTAGAACTGAATTTGAAGGAAGGAAAAAGAATGTTCCGATTTTGGCAATGACAGCTTTTGTTTTTACAAAAGGAGATGATCAAAAATATTTAGATGCTGGAATGAATGATTTTATATTAAAACCTTTCAACCCTGACAATTTAAAATTGAAAATTGCAAATTTAATCAACAAGAGCATTTAATGAGGAAATACGAGCATATTGATATGAGTTACCTAGAAGAGTTAGCGCTTGGAAGTAATGAATTTAAAGTAGAAATGATAGAGTCATTTCTTAAAAGCACTTCAGAATCAATTATGCAAATGAAAGAAGCTATCTCTGCAACCAATTGGAAAACGGTAGGTGGAGTTGCGCATAAACTGAAAACAAGTTTTTCGTTTGTTGGAATGGAAAATATGGTACAACTTAGTAGGGAGATTCAAGATGCGGGTTTAGAAGCTCGGAATATTGAGGATATACCAAGGATGGTTGAAGAATTAGAGGACTACTACCTAAAGTCAGAAGTTGAATTGGAAAATGAATTAGAGGAATTAAAAAATAATTAATTGGGATAGTTATGGCTTCAAAAAGAACATTAGTTTATTTAGTTGATGATGATGAAATGTATTTAAAAACGGCAGTTCATACATTGTCGCAAAATAGATCATTTGATATCAAAAGTTTTACTTCTGGAGAAAAAGCTTTGGCCGCTGCTAAGGCTAGTAAAAGAAAACCTCATGTAATTGTATTGGATTATTTTTTGAATTCTGAAGATTCTAATGCAATTAGCGGATTAGAGATTCTTAAGCAGGTTAAGCAAACAAAATTGGAGTCAGAAGTGATTATGCTTTCTGGACAAGAGAATATAGATGTTGCTGTAAATTCTCTTAAATACGGAGCTTATGATTATGTCGTCAAAAATAAGAGTGCTTTTATTCGTGTTCAAAATGACATTAAAAGAGTTTCTAGACAAATGATTAAAGATAAAGAGACTAAAAAACTTCGAGTTTTTGTTTTTTCTTTATTGTTTGTTATAGGCTTGGTTGCTGGTGTAGCAGTGTTATTTGCTGTAGACTCAACATTCATGGGATTACTTCCTGATCCGATGAAACCAAAAGAGAAAACAAATAAAGCTACTACAGAAAGTGCTAATAAACAGAGCGGGATAAATAACAGTAACACAATTAACTTTCAAGATACACTACAGAAATAAGGAAGTTTAGATATTAATAATAAAACACAGGACTTATTTCCTCATTTCATTTTTGTTCATTTAAATTATAGTTGACGATTTAATTTTAATTTGTATCTTTGTCATCCGATTTTTCGGAATAATATTTTTTAACCAAATTGTTTTACAATGAATCAATACGAAACTATTTTTGTAATGACTCCGGTTCTTTCAGATGAACAACTAAAAGAAACGGTGAACGATTACAAGACCTTTTTAAAGGAAAAAGGTGCCGTGATAGTGAATGAAGACAATTGGGGGCTTAAGAAATTAGCTTACCCAATTAAAAAGAAATCAACAGGTTTCTATCATTTATTTGAATTTAAGGCTCCAGGTAATGCTATCGGAGAATTAGAAATCGCATACAACAGAGACGAAAGATTATTACGCTTCTTAACTGTGAAGCTTGATAAGCACGCAGTTTCGTTTAATGCGAAAGGAAAAAGTGCTAAAAAAACTAAAGCTTAATTAAAATGGCAGACGACGTAAGATATTTAACGCCTCCATCAATTGAGGTCAAAAAATCAAAATACTGTAGATTTTTAAAACAAAAAATCAAGCATATTGACTATAAGAATCCAGATTTTTTATTAAGATTCTTAAATGAGCAAGGTAAAATTCTTCCTAGAAGAATTACTGGAACATCATTAAAATTCCAAAGAAAAGTTTCGACTGCTGTAAAAAGATCACGTCAACTTGGACTATTACCATACGTTGCTGATAACTTAAAATAATTTAACAATGGAAGTAATTTTAAAAGAAGATATGCAACCATTGGGATTCAAAGATGATGTTGTAGCTGTAAAAAACGGTTATGGTAGAAACTTCTTAATCCCTCAAGGTAAAGCAGTTTTAGCGACTGAGTCGGCTAAAAAAATGCATGCTGAGACTATCAAACAAAGAGCAAAGAAAGATGCTAAGCTTAAAGCTGACGCTGAAACTGTTGCTACAAAAATTGAAGCGTTAACTCTAAAGGTTTCTGCTAAAGCTGGAGATTCTGGTAAGATTTTTGGATCTATTAACAATATTCAAATTGCTGAAGCATTAAAATTAGCAGGTGTTGATGTTGATAGAAAAGCGATTAAAGTAATTGGAGGAAGTCCTAAAGAGTTAGGTTCTTTCGAAGCTGAAGCCAAACTTCATAGAGAAGTAACTTCAACATTTACTTTCGAAATTATCGCAGGATAATTTTTAAGATAATTGAATTATAAGGGGGTCCACATTGGATTCCCTTTTTTTTTATCTGTTTATTACTGGTTTAGTGATTGTTCGATTAAATAGTGATTTTAAATAGACTTAAAAACTCAATTTTGTACTTAAATTGAATAAACAATACATTTAGTTTTATTATTTTTAAAGTGAGATTAACTTAAAAAAATTATAGACTTTAGGCAGAGGGCAGAATTGATCACTACAATGATTGTTTTATGAATTTGTCGCTAACAAGAAAAAGACTTCTATTATGAGTATTTACAAAGATTATATCAAGGAAATCGATGAGAGAAAAAATCAAAACCTTAATCCAAAGCCAATCGATGGTGCTGAGTTGTTGAGCGAAATCATTGCTCAAATTAAAGATTTAGGTAATGTAGACAGAAAAGACTCAATCAATTTTTTTATTTATAATGTCTTACCTGGTACTACGAGTGCTGCAGGTGTAAAAGCAATATTTTTAAAAGAGATTATCCTTGGAGAATTAATAGTAGAAGAAATCACACCAATTTTTGCATTTGAGTTGTTATCGCACATGAAGGGAGGTCCTTCAGTTAAGGTCCTTCTTGATTTAGCGCTTGGTAATGATGTTGAAATTGCGAAGCAAGCAGCAAAGGTTTTAAAAACCCAAGTATTCCTTTATGATGCAGATACTGAGCGTTTAGCTGAAGCATTTAACAACGGAAATACGATTGCAAAAGATATATTAGAAAGTTATGCTAAAGCAGAATTCTTTACGAAGCTGCCAGAAGTAGATGAAGAAATTGAAATAGTTACTTTTATAGCAGGTGTAGGAGATATATCTACAGATTTACTTTCTCCTGGAGGTGATGCGCACTCCAGATCAGATCGAGAATTACATGGACAGTGTTTATTTGAACACAATAAAGAGATGCAAAAAGAACTCTCTGCTTTAAAAATACAACATCCTGATAAGCGCGTTATGTTAATCGCTGAAAAAGGAACAATGGGAGTTGGGTCTTCAAGAATGTCTGGTGTGAATAATGTTGCGTTATGGACAGGTGTTAAAGCAAGTCCATATGTTCCATTTATAAACATGGCTCCAATTATTGCGGGTACAAATGGAATTTCACCTATTTTTTTAACAACTGTTGGTGTTACAGGGGGTATTGGAATTGACCTTAAAAACTGGGTAAAGCAACAAGATGAAAATGGAAAAACTATTCGTAATGAAGATGGAGATCCGATCTTAAAGCAAACTTACTCTGTAGAAACAGGGACTGTTTTAACAATTAATACAAAAGAGAAAAAATTATATAATGGAGATAAAGAGTTGATCGATATGTCTGCTTCTTTAACTCCACAAAAAGTTGAGTTTATTAAAGCAGGAGGATCTTATGCTGTTGTATTTGGTAAAAAGATTCAAACTTTTGCTGCGCAAACTTTAGGAATTGAAGCTCCTCAAGTATATGCTGTTTCAAAAGAGATATCAATTGAAGGTCAAGGTTTAACTGCAGTTGAAAAAATATTCAATAAAAATGCAGTAGGAATAACTCCTGGTAAAACATTACATGCAGGTTCTGATGTTCGTGTTGAGGTAAACATCGTGGGATCCCAAGATACTACTGGTTTGATGACTTCTCAGGAATTAGAAGCGATGGCTGCGACAATTATTTCGCCAATTGTTGATGGAGCTTACCAATCAGGATGTCATACAGCTTCGGTTTGGGATAAAAAAGCGCAAGCTAATATTCCAAGATTAATGAAGTTTATGAATGATTTTGGGTTAATTACTGCTCGTGATCCAAAAGGAGAATATCATGCAATGACTGATGTAATTCATAAAGTACTTAATGATATTGTTATTGATGATTGGGCCATCATTATTGGAGGTGATTCTCATACAAGAATGTCTAAAGGTGTCGCTTTTGGTGCTGATTCAGGAACGGTGGCTCTGGCACTAGCTACGGGGGAAGCTTCAATGCCAATTCCTGAGTCTGTAAAAGTTACTTTTAAAGGTGAAATGGCTAAGTACATGGATTTTCGTGATATTGTACATGGAACCCAAGCGCAAATGTTAGCTCAGTTTGGTGGTGAGAATGTATTCCAAGGAAGAATCATTGAGGTACATATTGGAACGTTAACTGCTGATCAAGCATTTACATTTACCGATTGGACTGCAGAGATGAAAGCGAAAGCTTCAGTTTGTATTTCAGAAGATGAAACTTTAATCGAGTCCTTAGAAATAGCGAAGGCTAGAATCCAAATCATGATTGATAAAGGAATGGACAATGTAGGTAAAGTTCTTCAAGGATTAATCGACAAGGCTAACGCTAGAATCGAAGAGGTTAGATCTGGGAGTAAACCAGCATTAAGACCGGATACTGACGCAAATTACTACGCTCAAGTTGTTGTGGATTTAGATGCTTTGTCTGAGCCAATGATTGCAGATCCTGATGTAAACAATATTGATGTATCAAAAAGGTATACGCACGATACAATCCGTCCTTTATCATACTACGGAGGAGAGAAGAAGGTTGATTTGGGATTCATCGGATCTTGTATGGTTCACAAAGGTGATATGAAAATTTTAGCAGCAATGTTAAAGAATATTGAAGCAAGTAAAGGGAAGGTTGAGTTTAAGGCTCCGCTAGTTGTTGCTCCTCCAACGTACAATATTGTGGATGAATTAAAAGCTGAAGGAGACTGGGAAGTGTTACAGAAGTATTCAGGGTTTGAATTTGATGATGACGCACCGAAAGGAGCTGCAAGAACAAGTTATGAAAATATATTGTACCTAGAGCGTCCAGGATGTAATCTTTGTATGGGTAATCAAGAGAAAGCTTCACCTGGAGATACTGTAATGGCAACTTCTACTCGTTTATTTCAGGGGAGAGTTGTGAAGGATACGAATGAGAAGAAAGGGGAGTCTTTATTAACTTCTACTCCTGTAGTTGTATTGTCAACTGTATTGGGAAGAACTCCTAATATAGAAGAATACAAAGTAGCTGTTGCGGGTATTGAGTTAACGAGCTTTAAGCCCTCTAGTCAGAAGTTAGTTAGATAATTATTCAAAAATAATTTAATAAGAGCCCAAGTTTTAAACTTGGGCTTTTTTAATGCTCATCTTTCAAATTTATAATAAGTTGGATTGTTGTTTCTGCTAAACTTCATGTTTGAGAACGCTACACTATTTTTACTTAAAATAGATTTCTAGCTTGAAATGATACTTAAGTACACAACAATGAAATCAACAATTACATATTCTAGCTTGTTCGTTTTTTATCTTTAAATCGTACCTTTGTGGCTACAACACAAGACCAAAGAAGATGAAAACGATATTGATAGATGGTGCGGATTTTCCAACTTTGCATTTATTTTTAAAACAAGCTTCAATAGAATTAGAATTCCCTGAATTTTCAGGTAATATCCAATCATTTGAAAATAAAATCAACGATTTATCTTGGCTGGAAGGAATAAAAGTTAGAATTAGTCTGTCGAATGCAAAAGAATTCTTAATCGAAGAAGATAATCAAGTCCGTAAGACGATACTCCAAATTCTTTTAGAAGCAATGGAAAACGAATACGCTAAAAGTCCGATTTTGGTATTAATATCGAAAGATTAATTACCAGATTTCACTTCCGATTAAATGATTTTGAACGTAATCTTTTACCCCTTCTTCTAAAGTCATGAATCCTTCGCTGTAACCTTGGTTAAGTAATTTTTGCATGTTAGCTTCTGTGAAATACTGGTAGTTATCTCTAATATCTTCAGGAGTATCTATGAATCCAATCTTAGGCTCTAAATCAAGTGCTTTAAAAGTATTTGCAGCCAAGTCGTAAAAGGTTCTAGCTTTCCCTGTTCCAAGGTTATAAAGACCAGAGGTTTTACGTGTTTTCATTAAGAAAGTAATAACCTTAACGACATCTTTAACATAAATGAAATCTCTTAATTGCTCACCATCTTTGTATTCTGGAATATGAGATTTGAATAAATTCATTTCTCCAGTTTTTTGAATCTGGTTGAAAGTATGAAAAATCACGGATGCCATTCTGCTCTTATGAAACTCATTTGGACCATAAACATTAAAGAATTTTAATCCAGCCCAAAATAAAGGTTTTTCTTCCTGTTTTAATGCCCAAACATCAAAGTCGTTTTTTGAGTCTCCGTAAGGATTGAGTGGTTTAAGTTTTTTGGGGATTTCATGATTATCATTATATCCATATTCTCCTAGTCCATAAGTGGCTGCTGATGATGCGTATATTAATGGAAGAGAATATTGGACTGATTTGTTCCATACTTCTTTGGAATAGTTAAGATTTAACTCATCAAATATTTCTTTGTCAAACTCGGTCGTATCAGTTCTTGCCCCTAAATGGATGATTATTTGAGTAAGCTTATGGTTTTTATCTAACCAAGTAATGAATTTCTTACGGTCTACAAGCTCTTTATATGATTTGTTTTCATAGTTCGGTTTTTTGGATTCTATTGAAAAGTCATCAACTAAAACAAGCTCCTTAAAGCCTTGTTCGTTTAAATGAGCAACTAAACAACTACTAATAAAACCTGCAGCACCAGTAATAACAATCATATCATATTTTCTTACAAAAGTAATTAAATGATAGATATTCTTATCTAATATGACTTGTTTAATTTTAATTCTTTTAATTTTTAACACTACGGTTATTAAGTCGTATTTTTACAATCAAAATTTGATTGGATGCTTACACTAACAAGAAGAGAACGGTTTAATGCTGCTCATAAGTTGTACAGAGAAGATTGGACTCAGAAACAAAACGAAGAAGTATTTGGGAAATGTGCTAATAAAAATTGGCACGGTCATAATTATGAACTTTATATTACAGTAAAAGGAGAAATTAATCCAATAACAGGGTATGTTATAGATTTAAAATGGTTGAGTGACATTTTACAAAAAAAAGTCATTGAAGAATTAGATCATAAAAATTTAAACTTAGACGTGCCTTTTTTAAAAGGTAAAATGTGCAGTACAGAAATTGTCGCAATTGAAATTTGGAAAATAATTGCAGATGATATTGAAGGACAAGGTGCGAAATTGCATTGCGTGAAATTAATGGAAACTGAAAATAACTTCGTAGAATACTACGGTCCAAATATATAATTATGGGCTACAAAAAAATAGAAGAATACGACGATAAAGCAACATCTTCAATATCTGATCATTATGAAGATATTTTAACAACATTGGGTGAGAACCCGAAACGTGAAGGTTTAGAGAAAACGCCTGAAAGAGTAGCTAAGTCATTGCAGTTTCTTTTGCATGGATATGATGTTGATCCTGTAGAAATAATGAATTCTGCTCTTTTTAATGAAGCGTATGATGAAATGGTTATTGTAAAAAATATTGAAATATATTCAATGTGTGAGCACCACATGTTACCATTTTTTGGTAAAGCGCATATCGCATACATTCCAAATGGGAAGATTGTTGGTTTGAGTAAAATACCTAGAGTGGTTGATGCTTTTGCAAGAAGATTACAAGTACAAGAAAGATTAACAACAGAAATAAGAGATTGTATTCAGGAGGTTCTGCAACCTAAAGGAGTTGCCGTTGTTATTGAAGCCTCTCACATGTGTATGCAAATGAGAGGAGTTCAAAAGCAAAATTCAACAACAACCTCGTCTTCTTTTACAGGAGCGTTTGAAAAGGATTCAACAAGAAAAGAGTTTATAAATTTAATATCTGCAAATTTAAAATAGTATGAAAGTATTTGTATTTCCTGGACAAGGAGCTCAATTTACAGGCATGGGGAAAGAATTATATAATTCTAGCTCTAAAGCTAAAGCATTGTTTGAAAAAGCAAATGATATTTTGGGTTTTAGAATTTCAGATATTATGTTCGAAGGTTCTGCTGAAGAACTAAAGGAAACTAAAGTTACGCAACCTGCAGTTTTTTTACATAGTGTTGCTGTAGCCTTAACCACTGAGGGTTTTGCTCCGGATATGGTAGCAGGACACTCCTTGGGTGAGTTGTCTGCATTAGTTGCAGCAAAGGTTATTTCATTTGAAGATGGATTAAATATTGTATCTAAAAGAGCACAAGCAATGCAGAAGGCTTGTGAATTAAAAGCGGGATCAATGGCTGCTATTTTAGCGTTAGAAGATAATATAGTTGAAACGATATGTAAAGAAACACCAGGTATAGTTGTAGCGGCTAATTACAACTGCCCTGGTCAATTGGTAATATCTGGAGAGGCAAATGCCGTAAACGTAGCTTGTGAAGCTTTAAAAGAGGCAGGTGCTAAAAGGGCACTTATATTGCCTGTAGGTGGGGCTTTTCATTCTCCTTTAATGGATCCTGCTAAAGAAGAATTAGCAGAGGTTATAAATTCAACTGAATTTAAAGAGCCGATTTGTCCTGTTTATCAAAACGTTAATGCGCAACCGGTGAAAAACCCTGAGATTATTAAGCAAAATCTTATTTCACAATTAACTGCTCCAGTAAGGTGGACGCAAATTGTGAAAAATATGTTATCGGACGGAGCTTCTGTTTTTACAGAAATGGGACCAGGTAAAACCTTACAAGGATTAGTTAAAAAGGTAGATAGACAAATTGAAACTATTGGCGTTCAGTAATTAAGATAAGGAAGCATTTAAAATATTCCCTGTATTTACAAGGTTATGAAGGCGTTCGTTTTTGAGCGCCTTTGCTATTATTGGGAGATGACTTACTCTGTGAATATCTGTTCCAATAAAATCTACAAAATTATTATCGATTAAATAATTTGCACCGTGAATTGCGCCTTCTCCATAATGCCCTGCGAAGGAAAGTAGGTTTAGTTGAAATTTAACGCCTAATTCCTTTAGTTTATCATATTTTTCTAGGTCAGCTACAAAGTATGGATAACGTTCAGGATGTGCTAAAACGGGTGTGTAACCTTTCATAAACATGTCGGTTATGCCTTCGGTTACGCCTTGATGCTCATTAAAGTAAGAGAATTCAAATAGCAAATATTTTTCTTTACCGAAACTTAGAATGTCATTTTTCTTTAATCTTAAGTTTAGTTCTTCGTCGAAATAATATTCAGCAGAAGCATTTATTTCAAGAGGAGAGTTTATTTTAGCAAGAGCATTCCTTATTTCGTCTAATTTACTCAGTATTGTATCCGATGAATTTCTATAAAAATCATGCATTACATGTGGAGTACAGAGTAATTTTTGATAACCAAAATTTTGAAGACCTTTAATGATTTCTAAAGAATTCTCAAGAGAGTCAGATCCATCATCAATACTATGAATGATATGCGAGTGCATATCATTCTTAATTAATGAGCCTATATTTATTGGCTCAAGAAGAATTTCTTCTTGTTTCTTTTTGAAGATTTTAGAAAAGAACCCCATTGTAAATTACAATTCAGGATAAAATTCACTTTTAAACCATTCAAGTGTAATTTCTAAACCTTCTTTAATGTCAACCTCGGGTTGGTAATTGAAGTTTTTTTGCGCTTTCTCAATATTTGCTAATGAATCTCTAATGTCTCCAACTCGTGGAGGACACATTTCAGGGGATTTATCAGACTTGGCAGCGTCTTTTAGTATATTATAAAGCTCTATAACAGATGATTTATATCCACAAGCAATATTGTACGTTTCACCAAACGCATCTGGATTCTCACACAGCATGGCTTTTACATTAGCTTGTACTGCGTTTTCCACAAATGTAAAGTCTCTTGACTGTTCACCGTCTCCAAAAATATCCCCAGCTTCATTTCGTAATAAAGCATTCATATACAGTGGTATTACAGCTGCGTAAGGTCCGTTTGGACTTTGGTTTGGACCGAAAATATTAAAATATCTTAACCCAATTGTGTTAAATCCAAAGGCTTCATGAAAGACTTTTGCGTAAAGTTCATTTGTTTTTTTAGATACTGCGTAAGGACTTAACGGATTTCCTGTTTTATCTTCATATTTAGGTAACCCTTTATGATCTCCATAAACAGAACTACTACTCGCAAAAATAAAAGATTTTATTCCTGCATCCTTAGCGGCAGTAAGCATGTTTAAAAAACCTGTAGCGTTAGCTTCATGCGTTAGCAAAGGTGTTTTTAATGATCGTGGCACCGAACCCAAAGCAGCTTGATGCGAAATGTGATCCATGCCAATTACAGCATCATCACAAGTTTTTTTGTTTGTGATATCTCCTTCTATAAATTCTAGTCTTGAGTCATTTTTGTATGGCTCAAGGTTTTTTAAGTATCCATTACTTAAATCATCAAGAATTCTTACTTTTTCAGCCCCAAAATCAAGTAGGTATTGCGCTAAATTTGACCCAATAAAACCTGCTCCACCCGTTATTAAAAACGACTTTTTAGAAAGATCAGTTGAATGATATTTTCTAGTGATTTTCCATTTATCTTTTTGCATATTGATCTTCGTAATAATTTAGGTAGTCTCCACTGATTATGTTATCTATCCAATCTTTGTTCGATAAAAACCAGTTAACGGTTTCCTCAATTCCTTTTTCTACTGTATATTTTGGTGTCCAACCCAGCAAGTTTTGAAGCTTTTCTGCATCTATTGCATAGCGTTGATCGTGACCGGCCCTATCTTTAACGTAGGTAATTAATTCAAGGGATTCTCCCTCTTCTCTACCCAGTTTTTGATCGACTAGTTTAATTAGCAGATGGACCAATTCAATGTTTTGTTTTTCATTGTGTCCACCTATGTTAAAGGTTTCACCTATTTTTCCTTCATGAAATATTAAATCAATAGCTTCTGCATGATCAATAACATGCAACCAATCTCTAATATTATCACCCTTACCGTAAATAGGGAGGGGGTTGTTTTCCACAATATTGTTAATGATTAAAGGAATCAACTTTTCAGGAAACTGGTGAGAACCATAATTGTTAGAACAATTAGAAATCTTTATTTTTAAACCATAGGTTTCATGATAAGCTCTAACAAAGTGATCTGAACTTGCTTTTGATGCGCTATACGGTGATCTTGGATCGTATGAAGTTGTTTCTGTGAACAGGCCTGTTTCACCTAAAGATCCATATACTTCATCAGTTGAAACATGATAAAAGATGTTATCTGATGTTAGGTCCCATTTACTTTTAGCAACGTTAAGTAAGTTAACGGTTCCAATTACATTTGTAGTTACAAACTCTAAAGGATTCGATATTGACCTATCCACGTGTGATTCAGCTGCTAAATGAATTACATTATCTATTTTGAATTGATCAAAAATTGATTCTAATTCTTTCTCGTTACAAATGTCAGACTTTACAAAAGTGTAATTATCAGCTTGCTCAACGTCTTTTAAATTATCAAGGTTTCCCGCATAAGTCAACTTATCTAAATTGACGATGTTATAATTAGGATATTTGTTCACCAATAAACGAACTAAGTGGCTACCAATAAATCCAGCTCCACCTGTAACTAAGATGTTCTTATCAAAATGAATCATATTATTTTTTTAAATTTTGCTCAAAATTCCAAGCAGAGGAAAGCATGTCTTCTAAACTTAATTGAGCTTCCCAATCCAAGAGTTTTTTAGAAAGACTACAGTCTCCAAAAATTGCAGGAACATCTCCTTTTCTTCTCGGATTTATTTTATAATTTATTTTTATTTTTGATACTTTTTCAAAAGTATTAATAATTTCCAAAACACTAGATCCATTACCGGTTCCTAGATTAATAGGAATGACTGTATTGTGATTTCCTCTATTATACTCAACAGCTGAAACATGAGCTTTAGCTAAATCAATAACATGAATATAATCTCTTAAGCAGGTTCCGTCAGGAGTATCGTAATCGTCTCCAAATACAGATAAAACTTCTCTTTTACCAATTGCAACTTGTGTTACAAAAGGCAATAGGTTGTTAGGCTTGCCAATTGGTCGGTCACCTATTAATCCACTGCTATGCGCACCTATTGGGTTAAAGTATCTAAGGTTAATAGCCGAAAAAGGGTGGGTGTAATTGAAATCATTTACAATTTCTTCACCAATTATTTTCGATTTTCCGTAAGGGGATTCACCTTTTTTAACCTCAGAATCTTCTGTTACTGGTATGACTTCAGGAGAACCGTAGACAGTGCATGAAGAAGAAAACACAAAATTTGAGATGTTTCTTTCTTTTAATAATTGTAATACATTAACTAACGAATTAATATTGTTGTCATAATATTTTAAGGGTTCAAAAACAGACTCTCCAACTGATTTGTATGCAGCGAAATGTATTATTCCTTCGATGTCAAATTCTTTGGTCTTTTCTACTAATAAGTCATAATTACGTAAGTCCATTTCAATAAATGAAATGGACTTACCTGTGATTTTTTCAATTGACTCTAATGCAGATACATCTGAATTAGAGAAGTTATCAATTACAAGAACTTCAAAATTTTTATTTAGCAGCTCAACAATAGTATGACTACCTATATATCCAGCGCCACCAGTAACTAAAATCATGTTAAAGACTTAAGTATTCTAATTCTTTAATCGAATTTCTATAGATTCCTTTTACATCTACAAGTAATCCTTTATCCGTTAATAGGTTTCTAAAGTAATCTTCTTTTAATTCTAAATATTCTGAATGGTTTACTGCAACAACAACTGCGTCATATTTACCTTTAATTTCTGGAATTAAAGTGAATCCATATTCATGGTTTATTTCATCACTTGAGGCAAAAGGATCATGTACTTCTACATTGACACCAAAACTTTTAAGTTCATCTATTACGGACGCTACTTTTGAGTTTCTAATGTCACTAACATCTTCTTTAAATGTAGCGCCCATTACAAGAATTCTCGATTGAACTATATCTTTACCATTAGCAATTAACTTTTTAACAGTTTGTCTCGCCAAGTAAGGACCCATTGAATCATTAAGAGCTCTCCCTGAATTAATAATTTTAGAGTGGTAACCCAATTCTCTTGCTTTGTAGGTTAAGTAGTACGGATCGACACCAATACAGTGCCCTCCAACTAAACCAGGGAAGAACTTAAGGAAATTCCACTTCGTTCCTGAAGCCTCCAACACTTCATATGTATTGATTCCAATTTTATTGAAAATCATAGACAACTCATTCATTAAAGCAATGTTTACATCTCGCTGAGTATTTTCTATGATTTTTGCAGCTTCAGCTACTTTTATACTTGATGCTCTGTGAACACCAGCTGTAATGATCATTTCGTAAACCTCGGCAATTTCATTAGCCGATTCTTTACAACTTCCAGAAGCTACCTTAACTATTTTTGTTAAAGTGTGTTCTTTATCTCCCGGGTTAATTCTTTCAGGAGAATATCCAACCTTGAAATCTACGTTAAATTTCAATCCAGATTCTTTTTCTAAAACAGGAACGCAGTCCTCTTCTGTACATCCAGGGTATACTGTTGACTCAAAAACTACATAATCTCCTTTTGAAATCACTTTTCCAACAGTTGTTGATGCTCCAAGTAAAGGTTTTAAATCAGGTAAGTTGTGCTCATCAATAGGAGTCGGTACTGCAACTATATAAAATTTAACATCTTTTAAATCATCAATATTGGCCGTGAATTCAATATCGCATCCGTCAAAATCACTTGCAACAAGTTCTTTAGAAGGGTCGATTTTATTTTTCATTAAATCAACTCTATCTTGATTTATATCAAACCCGATAACTTTAGACTTTTTCGCGAATTCTAGCGCAATTGGCAACCCTACGTAACCTAGTCCAATTACAGCTAATGTTTCTTCTTTATTTGATAACTTTTGAGCAATCATTTAATTTAATTTTTTAGTGTATGTTTTTTAATTTTTTTCAAAAAACACGAGATATTCTAAAGTATTAGTTGTCGTATTTTTTATGACCAAAGGTTTTCTCTTTTAGTATATTCTTTTTTTCGGTAAAATTTATTGGATGCTAAATTAAACATTTTATAAAATTGTAGGGTATTAAAGTCAACTTTCCCTCCAAATTAATTTCAAACTATAAAAAAAACTTTTTTTTGACGTCTATGGGTTAGACGATTTCGGTAACTACTTCGTTTTTTATGACATAAGTTTGTCCAGATTCAGGGCATACAGCCTTATTATCTTTGCCGAATTTAAGTCTGTGTCCGAATTCACTAACCCACCCAATTTGTTTTGCAGGATTCCCAACAATTAAAGCATAGTTTGGAACATTTTTTGTCACTACAGCTCCTGCACCAATAAGTGCATATCGACCAATCGTGTTTCCGCAAATAACAGTAGCGTTAGCTCCAATACTCGCTCCTTTTTGTATTAAAGTTTTAACGTATTGATCTCTTCTAACAATAGCAGATCTAGGGTTTAAAATATTAGTAAATACCATTGATGGGCCTAAAAACACATCATTCTCACAAGTAACTCCTGAATATATTGAAACGTTATTTTGAACTTTTACATTGTCACCTAAAATTACATCCGGTGATACTACAACGTTTTGTCCCAAATTACAGCTATCTCCTATCACACAATTGGACATTACGTGAGAGAAGTGCCAAATTTTAGAATTTGCTCCGATTTTAGAATTTTCGTCAATTACTGCCGTAGTGTGTGAAAAAAAGCTCATTTATTTAGTAATGTATTTGTCAAAATTATTGTGTTCTTTTTTGTTCAATTCTTCTTTTGTAAGGCTTTTAAAGTAATCGTAAGTTATTTCTAACCCTTCTTTTCTAGCAACTTTCGGCTCCCAGCCCAAAATAGATTTTGCCTTTGAAATGTCTGGTTTTCTTTGTTTTGGATCGTTCACAGGTAGTTCATGGTAACAAACTTTTTGATCAGTTCCTGTAAGTTTTATGATTTCTTCAGCAAATTGAGTGATTGTAATTTCAGAAGGGTTTCCAATGTTAACAGGTTCACTATGGTCACTTAAGAGCAGCTTGTGAATCCCATCAACTAAATCATCAACATAGCAAAAAGATCTAGTTTGCGAACCGTCTCCAAATATAGTTAAGTCTTCGCCACGTAAGGCCTGACCAATAAAGGCAGGAAGAACTCTTCCGTCATTAAGTCTCATTTTGGGACCGTATGTGTTGAAGATTCGTACGATTCTCGTTTCAACGCCATGGTAAGTATTGTAAGCCATAGTCACAGCTTCCATATACCTTTTTGCTTCGTCATAAACACCCCTTGGTCCAACAGGGTTAACGTTTCCATAGTAATCTTCCACTTGTGGGTGAACTAACGGGTCACCGTAAACTTCGGAAGTTGATGCAACAATTATTCTTGCGTTTTTTGCTTTGGCTAAACCCAATAAATTGTGCGCTCCATATGAGCTTACTTTCAGCGTTTGAATAGGAATCTTTAAGTAATCAATTGGGCTCGCAGGTGATGCAAAATGTAAGATGTAATCCAATTCTCCAGCAACGTGCACGAATTTTGAAACGTCATGATTATGAAACTCAAAGTTTTTATTAGGAAAAAACTCTTCAATGTTTTTTAAGTTTCCTGTGATTAGGTTATCCATTCCGATAACATGATGACCAGCATTAAGGAATTTTTTCACTAAGTGTGAGCCCAAAAATCCAGCGGCTCCGGTAATTAAAGTTCTTTTCATTTTATTTAATTTCTTCACGTCCAACACTGTAGTATCTAAATCCTAATTCTGTCATTTTTTCTAATTCGTATAGATTACGACCATCAAAAATTACTTTTTCATTAAGTAATTCTCCAACTTTTTGAAAATCTGGATTCCTAAAAACGCCCCATTCTGTAGCAACTAAAAGTGCATCAGCATTTTTAAGTACATCATAAGAGTTTTTACCAAATTGTACCGAATCACCGTAAATTTCTTTGATGTTCGGCATTGCTTCAGGATCAAAAGCTGAAATTTCAGCCCCAAGTTCTAGCAACTCATCTATTATATATCTTGCAGGAGCTTCTCTGATATCATCAGTGTCAGCTTTAAAAGCTAACCCCCAAACAGCTAATTTTTTACCTTTTAAGTTTCCAAAGTAATTTTTTATTTTGGGAACAATTATAGTTTTCTGTTTCGCATTAACTTCTTCAACGGCATTTAGTATTTTGAAGTCGTAACCAACTTCTTTTGAGGATTTAACAAGTGCTTGCACATCTTTAGGGAAACAACTACCTCCATAACCGATACCCGGAAAAAGAAATCTTTTACCGATTCTTGTGTCAGATCCAATACCAATACGAACGCTATCAACATTTGCATCTAATTTTTCACAGATATTGGCAATTTCATTCATGAATGAAATTTTAGTAGCTAAAAATGAATTGGCTGCATATTTTGTTAATTCTGCAGATTTTTCGTCCATGAAGAATATAGGGTTTCCTTGTCTAACAAAAGGTTTGTATAAATCTTCCATAACCTTTTTAGCTCTTGTAGAAGATGTTCCAATAACAACTCTATCCGGTTTAAGGAAATCTTCAACAGCAAAACCTTCTCTTAAAAATTCGGGATTTGAGACTACATCAAATTCAACTCTTGAGTTTTGTTTTATTGCGGCGGTAACTTTTTCTGCTGTACCTACAGGCACTGTACTTTTATCAACAATTACCTTATACTCCTTCATTAAGCCTCCTAACTGATCAGCTACACCTAAAATATAACTCAAGTCAGCACTACCGTCTTCTCCTGGAGGTGTTGGTAAGGCAAGGAAAATAATATCAGATTGATCAACTGCTTCTTCAAGAGATGTTGTGAATTTTAACCTTTCTTGTCTAACGTTTCTTTCAAACAATGTCTCAAGTTGAGGTTCATATATTGGTACTTCACCATTCTTGAGTTTTTCAACTTTAGCTTCATTTATGTCAACACAAATAACTTGGTTTCCAGTTTCGGCAAAGCAAGTACCCGAGACAAGTCCGACATAACCAGTTCCAATAACAGCAATTTTCATTTGAATTGTTTTATAGTTTTGACAATATAATTGATCGTTTCCTCTTTTAATTCCGTGTGAATAGGCAAAGATAGCACATTTGATTCTAAGAGGTTTGATACAGGATAATCGTGGTTGTTAATGTCTTTTTTAAATACTTTTTGTTTGTGTAATGGTATTGGGTAATATACCATAGATGATATATTTTTTGAATCCAAGAATTCTTTTAATTCGTCCCGTTTTCCGTTTTTTATTTGTAGTGTATACTGATGAAATACATGTTCGGAGTAATCTTCAATTAATGGGGTTTTTATCCAGCTGACATCAGCAAGAAGTTTACTGTATAGAAGAGCTGACTTTCTTCTAGAAGAACAATAACTATCAAGTAATGGTAATTTTATTTTTAAAATTGCGGCCTGAATAGAATCAAGCCTAGAATTAACACCTACAATTTCATGATTATATTTAATTCTACTTCCGTGGTTAGTAATCATTTTCATTTTTTCAGCTAATTCGTCATTATCTGTAAAAATCGCTCCGCCATCTCCATAACAACCAAGGTTTTTAGAAGGAAAAAAAGAGGTGGTTCCTATATCACCAATTGTACCAGCAGATTTTGTAGATCCATCTTTAAATTTATAGTTAGATCCAATTGCTTGTGCAGTATCTTCAATAATAATTAAACCTTTTTCTTTTGCGATTTTTGTAATTTCCTCCATATTTGCGCATTGACCATACAGATGGACAGGAATAATTACCTTTGTTTTCGATGTTATATTTTTTCTTATTTCATCAATTGATATATTAAAATTGTTCGGGTCAACATCTACAAAAACCGGAGTTAATCCGAGCAAAGCGATTACCTCTGCAGTTGCTATGAATGTAAATGTTGAGGTTAATATTTCATCTCCAGGCTTTAAATTAAGCGCCATTAAAGCTATTTGCAAAGCATCAGTTCCATTACCGCATGGGATTACGTGTTTTACACCTAAGTAGTTTTCAAGATCTGAAGCAAACTCTTTAACTGCTCTGCCATTTATGAAGTTGGAAGTTGTGATTACTTCTTTTATTGCTTCATCAACCTCCAACTCAATTTTTTTGTATTGAGTTTTAAGATCAACCATCTGAATTTTTTCCATACTATGTTTGTAAAAAACAAATATCCGAAATATTTAAAATTAAATAGCATCAATTATTGATGAATTGAAATTATATTTGATTCATGAGGTTGGTTTACTCTTTAGGCATACAATTTTATAGTTTTGTTGTATTGATCCTTTCCCTTTTTAATAAAAAGGCAAAGGATATGATTGAAGGTCGAAAAGAGGCACCTAAAAGAAGTGACTCTGAAAATGAAGATCTGATATGGGTTCATGCAGCATCCTTGGGGGAATTCGAACAAGGAAGACCAATTATTGAGCAGATTAAAAAAGATTATCCAAATAAAAAAATACTGTTATCATTTTTCTCTCCTTCAGGATATAATATAATGAAGGATTATGCAGAGGTTGATGAGGTTTGTTATATCCCTTTTGACACTAGAAAAAAGGCAAAGCAATTTATAGAAAGGAAAAATCCTGCTTTGGTGATTTTTATAAAATATGAATTTTGGTTTAACTTTTTAATTGAGCTCAATTTGAAACAAATACCAGTAGTATTTGTTTCCGCAATTTTTAGAGAAGATCAATTTTTTTTTAAGAAAAGGGGTAATTGGTTTTTGAATAAACTAAAAAAAGTAGATTATTTTTTTGTCCAAAATGATAAATCAAAGATAATCTTAGAAAACAATGGCATACAAAATTGTTCAATTGCTGGTGATACCAGGTTCGATGCTGTAATTTCAAATAGTAATTCGGATTATCAAAATGACTTGATCAACGAATTTTTACTTGGAAAAAAAAGCATAATATTCGGAAGCACTTGGGAGGAGGATCAAGCTTTTATTGTTAAATTGATTAATTCCGGAAAACTTGGAAGCAAAAAAATAATAATTGCACCTCATGAAATAGATAGTGCAAAAATTGAAAAATTAGTAGAGACTATCAATATACAAGTAGGAAGATATTCAAAAAAAGAGGTAAATAGTCAGGTTTTGATCATCGATCAGATTGGAATACTCAAGTATCTATATAGATTTTGTGACTTGGCTTATATTGGAGGAGGATTCGGAGTTGGGATTCATAATACGCTAGAAGCAATAGTTTATAAAGTCCCTGTTATTTTTGGACCTAATTTCAAAAAGTTTGATGAGGCAATAAATATGATAAATAATGGGATAGGTTTTTATATTTCTAATTATGAAGAGTTCGAAGCCCGAATAATAGCTTTTCAGAAACTGAGTTCACAGTTCGATTTAACTTTGAAAATTAATAAGTTCATTACTGAGAATAAGGGTGCAGCAAATGTAATTTTAGAATATTTGAAGAAAAAGAAGTACCTGTAAATCATATCTTTTTGAGTGATATGGTCCTATTTTTCATTAGAATATTATTAATAGTTCAAGAAAAAATATTACATTTGCGCCAACAAAAAAGAATATTTTTAACCAATTATATTGTTATCAAATGGCAAAAATTAAGTTAGAGTACATCTGGTTGGATGGTTACAAGCCAACCCAAAACATGAGGTCAAAGACTAAAGTTGAGGAACATGAAAATTTCCAAGGAACTTTAGAAGAACTTGGAAACTGGTCTTTTGATGGATCTTCCACAAAACAAGCTGAAGGAGGAAATTCTGATTGTTTATTAATTCCTGTTGCAATTTACCCTGATCCTGCTAGGATCAATGGTTATTTGGTAATGAGTGAAGTAATGAATGCTGATGGAACTCCTCACGATTCTAATGGTAGAGCAACTATCGAAGATGAAGACAATGATTTCTGGTTCGGCTTTGAACAAGAGTATTTCATCATGGACACTGAAACTGGTTTGCCATTAGGCTTCCCTGTTGGTGGTTACCCTGGTCCTCAAGGAATGTATTACTGTTCAGTTGGTGGTAAAAATACTTTTGGAAGAGAATTAGTCGAAGAACATGCTGACCTTTGTATCGATGCAGGATTAAATTTTGAAGGAATCAACCAAGAGGTTGCTGCTGGTCAGTGGGAATTCCAATTGTTCGCACAAGGAGCTAAAAAAGCAGGTGACGAAATATGGATTGCGCGTTACCTTTTAGATAGATTAACTGAAAGCTATGGTTATTACATCGAATATCACCCAAAGCCTGTAAAAGGAGATTGGAATGGTTCTGGTATGCATGCTAACTTTTCTAACACTACCTTAAGAACTTGTGGTTCTCAAGAGACTTACGAGAAAATTTGTGAAGCGTTCCGCCCGGTAACTAAAGAGCATATCGCTGTTTACGGTGCTTTTAACGATCAAAGATTAACTGGTTTACATGAAACTGCATCTATTAATGATTTCTCTTTCGGAGTTTCAGATAGAGGCGCTTCAATCAGAATACCAATAATTACTGTTCAGAAAGGATGGAAAGGTTGGTTAGAAGATAGAAGACCAGCTTCAAATGGTGATCCATATAAAATTGCTGCTAGAATTATTAAGACTGTTAAAACGGTTAACATATAATATTTTTTAGAATATATTTAAGCCCCGTCATTTTTTAATGACGGGGCTTTTTGTTTAATAAAGTATTGATTTATTAACAATTGCCAGATTAAGTACAGACTTTAACTGTATAGGTGATAACAACGATTATCTTTGTAGGATAAATACAACTTAGACTATGAAGTCCATAGAAGAAAGAAGATTAGAAGAGGTAGATCAGAAAGGAAGGCAAACATGGAGGAAATGGGGACCATATTTAAGTGAGCGTCAGTGGGGTACTGTTAGAGAGGATTATAGTGAAAACGGTGCCGCTTGGAGTTACTTTCCGCATGATCATGCTCGATCTAGAGTTTATCGTTGGGGAGAAGATGGTATAGCAGGGATTTCGGATGAGCATCAAAATTTATGTTTTTCACTAGGAATGTGGAACGGAAATGACTCTATTCTTAAGGAAAGATTATATGGCTTAACAGGCGAAGACGGTAATCATGGTGAAGATGTCAAGGAGTTATATTATTATTTAGATAATACGCCCTCTCATTCATACATGAAGTATTTATATAAGTACCCACATCAAAAATTCCCCTATGGAGATCTTTTAAGGGAAAGTAAGAAAAGAACCAAAGCTGATCGGGAATACGAAGTTTTAGATACTGGTGTTTTTGATGACAATAAATACTTTGATGTATTTATTGAATATGCTAAAGATGGCCCGTTTGATATTTTAATTAAAATAACAGCACTTAATAGAGGGAAGGATTCTGCAGCTTTAACGATGTTGCCTAATTTTTGGTTTAGAAATTTATGGGATTTTGGTGTTGTTAGCGAAGTGCCTTCAATCACCAAAGAAGAAACTGAAGGATTTGGAGGTGTAAAAGCAGCACATCATAGAATTGGAGACTATTATCTATACTTTGACTCACCTGATAAATTCCTTTTTACAAACAATACCACGAACTCAGAACGAATATTTGATACAGAAAATGAAAGTCCTTTTGTAAAAGATGCATTTCATACAGCAATTGTAAAGAATAAAGATTTGTCCATTTTTGACGGCGTTGACTCAGGTACCAAGTTTGCGCCTTATTATTCTAGAGAAGTAAAGGGCGGTGAGAAAGTTGAATTCCGTTTAAAACTAACCAAAGATAAAACGGATGTAAACCCTTTATTAGAAGGCTTTACAGAGACGTTTAAAGATAGAATTGTAGAGGCTGATAAGTTTTACGATTATTTCATTCCAAAGAATGCAACTGAAGACATGGCGAAAATCCAACGTCAAGCTTTTGCAGGAATGCTTTGGACAAAACAATATTACAATTTTGATGTTCAGCAATGGCTAGACGGAGACAAAGGTCATCCAACGCCACCAAAATCAAGACGAGATGGCCGTAATTCAGGGTGGAAACATCTACATAATGAAGATATTATGTCGATGCCTGATAAATGGGAGTATCCATGGTATGCAGCTTGGGATACTGCTTTTCATTGTGTTCCAATTGCCATGATTGATCCTGATTATGCAAAAAAACAATTAATCATCTTAACCCGTGAGTGGTATATGCACCCCAACGGTCAAATGCCAGCTTATGAGTGGGCATTCGGTGATGTAAACCCGCCAGTTCAGGCTTGGGCTGCTTTAAAGGTTTACGAAACAGAAAAGAAACATTTTGGAAGAAGCGATGTTGTTTTTCTAAAAAAGATTTTTCAAAAACTAAGCATCAATTTCACTTGGTGGGTTAATCAAAAAGATTCCACAGGTAAAAATGTCTTTGAAGGTGGTTTTTTAGGATTGGACAATATTGGAGTATTTGATCGCAGCAATAAATTACCAGGTGGAGGAGTTTTAGAACAAGCAGACGGTACAGCTTGGATGGCCATGTATTCATTAAACTTAATGAAAATGGCCATTAAGATTTGCGAGTTTGATCGCTCTTTCGAGGATGTCGCAACCAAATTTTATGAGCATTTTGTATATATCGCAGAATCATTAAACAAGAGTGACAATAAATGGGTAGGAATGTGGGATGAAGAAGAAGGTTTTTTCTATGACCTTTTAATGCTTCCAGAGGAGAAATGTATCCCTTTAAAAATTCATTCACTAGTTGGATTGATGCCAATGTATGCTGTTTCTTTAATTCATAAAGAGACCCTGGCTAATATTCCCGATTTTATGAAGCGTTTGCGTTGGTTTAGAAATAACCGAACAAGCAAGGATAAATACTTAGTTGTTGAAGACTTTCAAGATAATGAAGATGTTTTATTCTCATTAATACCAAAAGGAAGGTTAATTCGACTATTACAACATATGTTGGATGAATCAGAATTTTTATCGAAAGGAGGAGTTCGGTCATTGTCAAAAAGGCATACTGAAAAGTATTCGGTATCTATCGAGGATGAAGATTACGATATCGATTATCAACCAGGAGAATCAACAACTTCAATGTTTGGAGGTAATTCTAACTGGAGAGGACCAGTATGGTTCCCAACAAATTATTTATTAATAGAATCTTTAAGAGAATACCATAAATATTATGGTGATGATTTAAAGTTAGAATTCCCATCTAAATCTGGAAATAAATTAAACTTAGATCAAATAGCAGATGAATTATCCAAACGATTGATTAGTATTTTCACGAAAGATATTGATGGGGACAGACTTGTGAATGAAAGTGAAAAATTTTATCGTGACCCTCATTGTCAAGACTTAGTCTTATTCTATGAGTATTTTCATGGTGATAATCTTAGAGGAGTTGGAGCCTCTCATCAAACCGGATGGACGGGTATTGTAGCGAAGTTGATTAATAAATATAAAGGCTGATTTTAGATTTTCATTAAAAGATTAAAAAATCATTTCCGAATGTCCGTAAAAAATCGGACATTTGCGCACTTAAATAAGCAATAAAAACTAGTTTAGATATGGCTAATTATTTTAATACATTATCTCATGCTCAGAAATTAGAGGCTATGGGTCAATGTGAGTTCATGGATGGAACTCATTTTACTGAAGGTGTTAATGCACTTAAGGGAAAGAAAATCGTTATTGTTGGATGTGGAGCTCAAGGTTTAAACCAAGGTTTAAACATGAGAGATAGTGGTTTAGATATCTCTTATGCTTTAAGAGCAGGAGCGATTGAGCAAAAAAGACAATCGTTCTTAAATGCATCTGAGAATGGTTTTACAGTTGGTACTTATGAGGAATTAGTTCCGAATGCTGACTTAGTAATTAATCTTACTCCGGATAAGCAACACACAAGTGTAGTTACTGCACTTATGCCATTAATTAAAAAAGACGCTGCTTTAGCTTACTCACACGGGTTCAACATCGTTGAGGAAGGAATGAAAGTTCGTGAAGATATTACTGTTATCATGGTTGCTCCTAAGTGCCCTGGTTCAGAAGTTAGAGAAGAGTACAAAAGAGGTTTTGGTGTGCCAACTCTCTTAGCTGTTCACCCAGAAAATGACCCTCAAGGAAAAGGTTGGGATTATGCAAAAGCTTACGCTGTTGGAACAGGTGGTGATAGAGCTGGATGTTTAAAATCATCTTTTGTTGCCGAAGTTAAATCTGACCTAATGGGAGAGCAAACAATTCTTTGTGGATTGTTACAAACTGGATCTATTTTATGTTTTGATAAAATGGTTGCAGGTGGAATCGACGCTGGTTATGCTTCAAAATTAATCCAATATGGATGGGAAGCGATCACTGAAGGTTTAAAGCAAGGTGGAATTACAAATATGATGGACAGATTGTCTAATCCTTCAAAAATTAAAGCTTTTGATTTAGCTGAAGAACTAAAAGGAATCATGAAGCCATTGTTTGATAAGCACATGGATGACATCTTTACTGGAGTTTTCTCAAGTACTATGATGGCTGATTGGGCTAATGATGATGTTAACTTATTAGGGTGGAGAGCTGCTACAGGAGAAACTAACTTCGAGAAGACTCCAGCTGGTGATGTTGAGATTTCTGAGCAAGAATTTTATGATAATGGAGTTGTAATGGTTGCAATGGTTAAAGCTGGTGTTGAATTAGCTTTCGAAGCAATGGTTAAAGCTGGAATTATCGATGAATCTGCTTACTACGAATCATTACATGAAACTCCATTGATAGCAAATACAATCGCAAGAAAGAAATTATACGAGATGAACTCTGTCATTTCTGATACTGCTGAGTACGGATGCTATTTATTCGATCATGCTTGTAAGCCTTTATTAAAAGATTTTATTGAGAAGATTGATTTAAATGTAATCGGTAAAAAATACGATGATGGTTTAACCAACTCGGTTGACAACCAAACTTTAGTTGCAGTTAACGCAGCAATTAGAAATCATCCTGTTGAGGAAATCGGAGTTTACCTTAGAGCTGAGATGGCTGATATGAAAGCCATAGCTGTAGGTTAATTAAATAGGTACTATTGAGCCCCATCACATTTGTGATGGGGCTTTTTGCTTTTAGAGGGTTTTATTGTTTAACTTTAAAAACGATTTAATTAAAGATTATGAAAAAAAATATTGTTTTATTTTTTCTCTTTTTCTCTTTTTGGGGATTCAGCCAAAATGATACATTATTCTATACTGGCTTCGACTCACTTATAGTTGATCTTAATGAGAAACTGGATCCTGTAGCTTCAAACAAACTTGATGTTCATACTTGGATGAGAGCCTCAATATCATCTAGTCTCTCATCAAAGATTTTAAGTGAAGTTGATAATGAAGAATGGTATGATTCTGATCTGTGGGAAAAATGGCATAAAATGTCCTACACTGAACTTCTTGAGACAACTACGCTTGATGATACATTATATAATGTTTATCGAAAAAATGTGGGGTATAGGTCTTTTTCATGGTTTCAAGTTCCTGGGCAAGCTCAAAATTTAATGTTATCTGAACCTATCTTTTTAGGTGATAGTGCAAGTGTTTTGAAGTGGAAATCAATGCCTATTCAGGGGCCAAGGTTTCAAGATGGTTATAAGGTTTATGTTTCTGAAGGTGGTGGGCATACAATAGAAACATTTCCTGTTTTTGATCTTGAACCAAATTTTGTAATGAAACAATTGGATGTTTCAACTTCAAGTCCAGATAGCGCTATAACGTCATTAAAAATTTTGTTAGATAATTTTGATCTTATACCTGAGGGTGGTACTGATCATATTAACTACAGATTACCGGACACATTTGGAGGGATAGTTGATTCAACGAGGCAAATTCCATTTATGCAAGAGTTTGAATTAGACTTGTCTGAATATTCAGGGTTTATACAAATTGCTTTTTATCACGATTCCTATGACAATAATGGAATCATGCTTGATGATATATTAGTATTAGGAACAGGCTCTGTTGGGGTGGATGAAAAAAATAAAGTAGGTTTTAATCTTTACCCTAATCCGGCGGTAAATTCAATTTATCTTAAGATGGAGGACGGATCTATAATACATGATGTTTCTATTTTTAATTTAAAAGGACAGCTTGTCTCAAAAGTAACTTACAAGTCTTTTCAAATAATTGATGTTTCAACTCTTAAACCTGGAAGTTATCTAATGAAATTAACAACTGAGTCAGGTTATTATTCAACAGGATTTACAAAAGCCAAATAAATGAAGTGTTTTCAATTTTCAGCTTTTATCGTTTTATTAGGGTTAGTTGGTTGTATTCCTAAAAACCTTGAAACTCAAAAGCCAATTAGAGTTGAGGAGGGTAAAAGAGTTTTACCTTCCTATGATTTTAATTCTTTTTCAACAGTAGAGAATGATCCTTTAAAAGTTCGTGAATACACATTGAAAAATGGACTTAAAGTATTTTTATCGGTTAATAAAGAAGAACCAAGAATTCAAACTCAAGTTTCCGTTAGAGCAGGAGGAAAGCATGACCCAGCAAACGCAACTGGATTAGCACATTACTTAGAACACCTTCTTTTTAAAGGAACAACAAATTTAGGCACGGTTGATTATGCGAAGGAAAAAGTTGAATTAGATAAAATCACAGCGCTTTATGAAAAGTATAGACGAACGACGGACTCTTTAAAAAGAGATAAAATCTATCATCAAATAGATTCAATATCAGGAGTTGCATCAAAGTTTGCTTGCTTAAATGAATTTGATCAAGCCCATTCTGTCTTGGGAGCAACTGGTACAAATGCATATACAACACATGATAATACATCTTATATTACAAATATCCCCTCAAATCAATTAAAGTATTGGTTGGAGTTGGAGTCAGAGCGTTTCATGAATCCTGTTTTAAGGTTGTTTCATACTGAATTAGAAGCCGTTTATGAAGAGAAGAATAGATCACAAGATAATCACTTTCGTCAGCAATATTACGTGATGTTAAGAGGCTTGTTTAAGAAGCATAATTATGGACTGCAAACAACTATCGGAACAATAGACCATTTGAAAAATCCGTCTATTGTTGAAATCAAAAAGTTTTTCAAGCATTATTACGTGCCGAATAACATGGCAATTATTTTAAGTGGCGATTTTAATCCAGATTCTGCAATTACATATATTAAATCAACATTTGGAGCGTTTGAACCTTCACCTGTAAATGAATATCGATTTGAACAAGAAGATTCGATTGTTAAGCATGAAGAATTTACGATAAAAGCTCCAGATGCATCAAGTTTATTAATGGCTTATCGTTTACCAAAAGCAGGGAGTAAATCTGTTTATTTGGCAAGAATGACAGATATGATCTTAAATAATTCTAAAGCAGGTTTAATTGATTTAAACATAAATCAACAACAAAAAGCAGTTGGGGTTTATTCAGGCGTGAATGTAAGTACTGATTATTCTTATCATATATTAGGAGGTTCCCCAACAGCTGGACAAACGTTAAAAGAACTTCAAGCTTTAATTAATGCTCAAATTCAGTTGGTTAAAAAAGGTGATTTTCCAGATTGGCTTATTCCCGCAATAATCAACGATTTTAAATTACGAGAGTTAAAAGCATTACAAAGTAATAAAAACAGAGTCGGAGCAATAAATGACGCTTTTGTTCAAGGTTTAAATTGGGAACAAAAAAGTCAAGATATTGTTATTTTGGCTTCTATTACAAAGGAAGAGGTGATTGAGTTTGCAAACAAATTTTATGCAGATAATTATGTTGCAGTATACAAGGAACAAACAGACGAGGAATTAAGTAGATTGAAAGTTAAAAAGCCAGAAATTACTCCTTTAGATATTCCAGAGGGAAATAAGTCTGTATTCTTAAAAAGTTTTATCGATCATAACAATCCAAACTCGATTCAACCTGCATTTATTAACTATAAAAAAGAAGTTATTGTTGAAGAGTTATTTAGCGGTGTACCGTTGAACTATTCTAAAAATATTCATGATGAACTGTTCTCATTACAAATTGTATTTCCTTTGGGGACTTATCATGATGCTAATTTGAAATTAGCGGCGCAACAGATAAGTCTTCTAAGTACAGATGAATTCTCAGCTGGAAAGTTATCCCAAGAAATGTACAAGTTAGGGATGACTTATACTGTTAGTGTTGGTCAAAAAGAAACTACAATTAGTTTGTCAGGATTAGGATCTCAATTGGATTCAAGTTTTACAATGTTGAATAATATATTAAATGAAATTATTCCAAACCAAGAGGTGTTAAATGGTTTAGTTCAGAAAACAATTCAAGTAAGACAGAATCAGTTGAAAAACCCCAAAAGTATTTTGTGGAACGGAATGCAAAACTTTGCTGTTTATGGGAGTCGCTCACCGTTAAAAAGTCAGTTATCAAATGAACAGTTATTAAAAATAACTTCTACAGAATTGGTTAATTCATTTAAGGCAATGATTAAAATTAAACCTCAAGTATTATTTTATGGTGAATATTCTATTAAAGAGTTGAGAGCTGTATTGAGTAACTCATTTGTAGATAAGGCAAATTCTGAAAATAAATTAGAAATTGAATATGAAAGAAAAAACATGGATGAAACAGAAATTTTGGTTTTAGACTATGATTTAAAGCAAAGTGAAATTTTACTCTTGTCTAAAGGTTCAACTTTTAAAAAGTCAGAATTGGCAGCTAATAAAGTATTTAACGAATATTATGGAGGAGGAATGTCTTCTGTGATTTTTCAAGAAATAAGAGAAAAGAAGGCCCTGGCTTATTCTTCCTTTGCGGTTTATACATCTGCAAAGGACTCTGTAAAGCCGCAATACACTTATGGATATTTAGGTTGTCAAACTGATAAGTCAATTGAAGCAATTGAAGCTTTATTAGGTTTGTTGAAGGACATGCCTGAAGATTCAATTAAGTTCGAACAAGCAAAGTCTGCATTGAAACAAAAACTTGCTTCAAGCAGAACAACAAGAGCAGGTAAGTTAAGCAGCTATTGGGCAGATCAGAAGTTAGGTTTTGAAACTTCGAAAGGAGAAATTATTTTTAATAGCCTTGATGACTTAGGATTTGAAGATGTAATTCAATTTCACAAAGAGCGTATTTCTGATAATAGCTATACTATTTTGATTATTTCAAATTTAAACGAACTAGACTTGGAGGCTTTAAAACGCTTTGGTAAAGTAGAAATTATATCCGTAAAAGATTTGTACTCTTATTAGTCTAGCATTGCCCGTAATAAATAGTTATATTTGGAGCCGAATTTTGAATTATAAAACAATATTATGGCTTCAAAAATTATTTATACAAAAACAGATGAAGCTCCAGCTTTAGCTACTTACTCGTTTTTACCAATTGTAAAAGCGTTTACTGAAACTGCGGGAGTAGAGGTAGAGACTAGAGATATCTCTTTAGCAGGAAGAATAATTTCTTTATTCCCTGAATTTTTAAACGAAAATCAAAGAGTTAATGATGCATTAGCTGAGCTTGGTGAGTTGGCGAAAACTCCAGAGGCTAACATTATTAAGTTGCCAAACATTTCTGCTTCAATTCCACAATTGCTGGAGGCTATCTCTGAGTTACAAGCTAAAGGATTTGCATTGCCAAATTATCCTGAAGAGCCTGCTAACGATGAAGAAAAAGAAATAAAATTAAAATACGATAAAGTAAAAGGATCTGCTGTTAACCCTGTGTTGAGAGAAGGTAATTCTGACAGACGTGCTCCAAAAGCAGTTAAGAACTTTGCTAAAAAGAACCCACATAGAATGGGTGTTTGGGCAAAAGATTCTAAGTCTCATGTTGCATCAATGTCTCAAAAAGATTTTTACGGTTCAGAGACTTCAACTACAATTGAAAGTGCTACTGAATTTAAAATTCAATTTGTTGATTCTGCAGGTTCTGTTTTAGAATTAAAAGGAAATGCTCCTTTATTGGCCGGTGAGATTTTAGACTCATCTGTTTTAAACATGAAGGAATTAAAGTCTTTTTTATCAAAAGAAATTGTTTCTGCCAAAGAGCAGGGGGTTTTATTTTCTCTTCATATGAAAGCGACAATGATGAAGGTTTCTGACCCAATTATTTTTGGCGCTTGTGTTGAGGTTTTCTATGCTCCGGTATTTGAAAAATATGCTGCTGAATTTGCTAAACTAGGTGTTGATACTACAAACGGTTTAGGTGATGTTTACAGCAAAATTGGAAACTCTCCATTAAAGGCTGAAATTGAATCTGCAATTGATGAGGTTTACAAAACTGCGCCAGATTTAGCGATGGTAAACTCTGATAAAGGCATTACTAACTTGCACGTTCCTTCTGATGTTATTATTGATGCGTCTATGCCTGCTATGATCAGAACTTCTGGTCAAATGTGGAACGCTGAAGGAAATGCACAAGACACTAAAGCCGTTATTCCAGACAGATGCTATGCTGGTGTTTACCAAGCAACTATTGATTTCTGTAAAGAAAACGGTGCTTTTGATGTTACTACAATGGGAACAACTCCTAACGTAGGTTTAATGGCTCAAAAAGCTGAAGAATACGGATCACACGACAAAACTTTCCAAGCTTCTGCTGCTGGTACAATTCAAGCGGTTGATTCAAATGGAACTGTTTTATTATCTCAAGCTGTTGAAGCAGGAGATATTTTCAGAATGTGTCAAGTTAAAGATGCCCCAATTCAAGACTGGGTTAAATTAGCTGTTTCTAGAGCAAAAGCTACTGGAGTTCCTGCTGTGTTTTGGTTGGATGAAAATAGAGCACATGATGCTCAAATTATAAAAAAAGTAAATAAGTACTTAGGTGACCATGACACTGCTGGTTTAGAGATTTTAATCAAATCTCCAGTTGATGCAACTTTATACACTTTGGCTAGAGTTAAAGCGGGTCAGGATACTATATCTGTTACAGGAAATGTATTAAGAGATTACTTAACTGATCTATTCCCAATTTTAGAATTAGGAACATCTGCAAAAATGCTATCTATCGTTCCTTTAATGAACGGAGGTGGATTGTTTGAAACAGGTGCTGGTGGATCTGCTCCAAAGCATGTTCAGCAATTTAATGAGGAGAATTATTTAAGATGGGATTCATTAGGTGAGTTTTTGGCATTAGCTGTTTCTTTAGAGCACCTATCTACAAAAGATGGAAATATAAAAGCGCAAGTTTTAGCTGACGCATTAGATGCTGCTACTGGAACTTTCTTAGATGAAGATAAATCACCGGCTAGGAAAATAGGACAAATTGATAATAGAGGTTCTCACTTTTATTTGGCAATGTACTGGGCTAAAGAAGTTGCAAATCAAACTACTGACGAAGATTTAGCGAATGCTTTTAAACCGTTAGCTGCTAATTTAACTGAGAATGAATCAAAAATTGTTTCAGAATTAAATGCTGTTCAAGGTGCTGAGTGTGATGTGAAAGGTTACTACTTTGCTGACGAGGCTTTAGTTGAAAAAGCAATGAGACCGAGTGCTACATTAAATGCGGCATTAGAGTCATTAGCGGTAAACGCTTAAGATTTAACACAAAAATATAAAGCCCTCTCGACTTAATCGAGAGGGCTTTTTTTGTGCTTTAAATTTATTTTAAATCTGGTAAAAGTTTGAAGGACATTCTGTGATGTTCGGTTGCTCCATGAATTGCAATTGCTGCACGGTGAGGCTTTGTTGGATAGCCTTTGTTCTGTTGCCAATTATAATGAGGATGCTCTATATGAAGTTTTTGCATATATTCATCGCGATAGGTTTTAGCTAAAATAGAAGCGGCCGCAATCGATTTATACTTTCCATCTCCTTGAATGATACATTCGTGAGCAATGTCTTCTGTATCTTTGAATTTATTTCCGTCCACTAAAATAAATTCTGGACGAACATCCAATCCTAAAACAGCTTTTTGCATACCAAGAATTGAAGCATTAAGAATATTAATCTCATCAATTGTGCCCGCAGAGATTTGAATTACCTTAAAAGCGATGGCTTTAGTTTCGATAAACTCTCTTAATGCGTTTCTTTTCTTTTCGGATAATTTTTTGGAATCGTCTAAACCCGGAGCTTTTATGTTTTTGGGTAATATAACAGCGGCTGCAAAAACAGGTCCTGCTAAACACCCTCTTCCAGCTTCATCACAACCAGCTTCGATTAGGTCTTTGTTTTTGTAATTATTTAAACTCATGATGCTAAAACCTTTTGAATACTTTCCCATAAAAGATTGGCTGATTTATCCCAGCTAAATTCTTTTAATTGTTGCTGCCCTTTTTTAATCAGCTCATTTTGATAATCTGGAGATTCTGATACTTTACGCATTCCCTCAGCAATTTCTGTAATTGAGTCAGGAGATACAAAATGAGCTGCATTTCCCGCTATTTCAGGAAGAGAGGTGACATTACTTGTAATTACCGGAGTATTACAACTCATGGCCTCTAAAACTGGAATTCCAAAACCTTCAAAATAGGGAATATAAGTAAGTGCTGTAGCTCCTGATAACCATTTGTTTAAATCGTCATCAGAAAGACGGCCTGTAAGAATTATATCTTTTTTGAATTTTAAAGTAGCTAAAGCTTCTTGGATCTCAGGACTTTTAAACAAGAAGTCTCCACCAATCACTAATTTGGTATTCTTTGCATCTTTTACTTTAAAGTCATCAAAACCTTTTAAAAGGTTCAATATGTTTTTTCGTGGATGCAATGATCCGATATAAAAAAAGTAAGGATTACCCTGTGTTTTTTTGTCGGTTAATTCTTTTGTTTTAACCGAATCAAGTGGTTTGAAATTACTTTTCACACCATTATATACAACGTCAATCTTTTCTTCTGGAATACTGTAAGAATTAATCAAATCTTGTTTTGAATATTGAGAAACAGTTGCAATACGTTCAGATTTTTCAGCGAACTTAGGACTATATTTATTGTAGAATTTTCGCCAAGATTTTGGTAAATCATTTGGGCGGTGAACAAACCCTAAATCGTGAATAACTGTAATTGTCTTTACATCTGTAGTTAGAGATGTAATTGCATCAGGACTAATAAAAACATCTGGCTTGATTTGTTTTAGCTTCCTTTTTAAACTGAAATCATACCATATTTTAACTAAGATAGGATGTCTAGCAGGCGGTTGAATTATGTGAGGAATAACATTGTCTCCAAAAATAAACGCTTCATCATATGGATCATTAAAAATGAAATGAAATTCATAATCGGGGTTCCATTCAACAAGCCTTTTGAAGATTTCAGCGGTGAAGTTCCCAATACCTTCCAATTTATTTGAAACTAATATTCGGGTATTAACAGCGATTACTTTCTTCATTTTACTAGTTTTACTTAAAATTAATATTTAACCTTTACCCGAACGAACAAATTTGAAGAAGTCTTTCCTATTTAATTTAATTATACTGTTTTCGCTTAACATTTTTGTTAAGCCATTTTGGTTGTTCTTGGATATGAAAGTTCAAGGTGAACTAGGAGAGGGATATGGGACGTATTTTGCGTTACTTAATTTGTCTGCGATATTAAATATCGCTTTGGATTTTGGAATTGGGAATTTCAATAATAGAAAAATAGCTGCGAACCCAGGAAGATATTCTAATTATTTTCAAAATATTTCCATAATTCGTTTGTTTTTAGCGCTAGTTTATACGGTGTTATTACAGCTCGTTGGGATAGCCTTAGGTTACGATAATCAGGAATTGTATTTATTGTTCATTTTGGGCATCTGTCAGGTTTTCTTGTCATCTCTTCTTTATGTAAGATCAAATTTCACTGCTTTTGGGAAATTTAAGTTAGATAGTCTTTTTTCTGTACTAGATAGACTTTTAATGATTGGAGGAGTTGTTTATCTCATGTATTATTCGAGTGGAGTAGATGTAAATATTGAGAACTTTATTTTTGTCCAGTTTTATGGATACGGAATTAGTTTGATTTTAGGGGTTGCTGCACTTGTTTTTATCGAAAAAACACCATATCCAAAATTGAATAAAAGATTTGCAAAAGTTTTAATTCAAAAAAGTGCGCCCTATGCTTTAATCGTAGTACTGATGGCTGCATATCATTATTCTGATTCAATTATGATTGAAAGAATGTTAGAAGATGGTAAGTATCAAAACGCTTTGTATGCTCAGTCTTTTAGAGTACTTATGGCGCTTAACAACTATGCTTATTTATTTGCCGTATTATTACTTCCAATGTTTTCAAAAATGTTGAGCAATAAAGAAAGCGTTCAAAGTTTAATAGGCGTTTCTTCTAGCTTATTAATATTCGGAGTTAGTGCAATATCTATTTTGTTGTTCTATTTTGCCAAAGATGTAATAACCGCTTGCTATGGAGATTTTGGAAATGCATCCGTTTTTATTAACGATAAATTAAACTTCACCGGTGTATTAAACACGCAGGAGATTATCGATTCAGTAGAAATTTTTACAATTTTGATATTAGGGATAATTCCAATGTCTGTTAATTATTGTTTTGGTACATTAATAACTGCGTCTGGGAATATGAAACTACTGAATAAAGTCGCTTTCATTTCCTTAGTCTTAAATGTGATTCTGAATTTTATATTGATACCAAAATTTGGCGCTTTAGGCGCAGCGCTATCTAGCATTAGCACACAAGCGGTTAGCGGGATAGTTCAAGTTTTATTCGCGATAAATATGTTTAAGCTAAAAATAGACTGCAAATTGTTAATTCGATTCGTACTTGGTATTTTGGTTTTTGTTTTTGGATTGCAATTTAATGCGCATTTCGATTTAGTTTTAAGGCTTCTTTATCTTTCGCTACTTGGTTTCTTTTCATTATTTATTTCAGTTAATTTCATAGGAATAATTAAGATGGCAAAAGACTTAAAACATCGGTAAGCTTAATCGGTTTAAATTTACTATTTTTAACACTTAATTTTTTTGAATGAAAAAACATTTAAATACAATGGAAGACAATTACTTTGATTCTTCAAATTTGTATGTTTTTCTTTATAAATATAAATTTCACCTAGGAGTGCTATTTGTATTGAGCACCTTAGTAAGTTCTTTAGTCTCTTTAAATATTCAAGAAAAGTATAAATCTATAGCTGTTGTATACCCATCCAATACTAGTTCTGTTGCAAAGGCTTTAATTAGTAGTCGTTTTGGAGGTAAGACTGACATTATGGAATTTGGTGAAGAGGAAAAATCAGAGCAATTATTAGAAGTTTTAAATTCGGATAAAGTAAGATCAAAACTTGTTGATCAATACGATTTGATGGCTCACTATGATATTAAACTAGATGAAACCTCTACTCCAAATTTCGATTTACACGAGATTTTTTCAGAAAATATTTCTTTTAGTCAAAACAAAAACATGGCTGTAGAGATTCAAGTTCTAGATCACAGTCCCGATACTGCAGCCTTGATTGCTCAGTCAGTGTTGGAAATTTTGGATAACGTGATGAATGACATTCAAAAAGAGAGAGCTGTGCAAGGTTTTGAGGTCGTTAAAAAAGCATACAATGATTTAAATTCAGATATTAAAAAGATGGAAGATTCTCTTGCATTTATAATGAGCAAAGGTGTTTTAAGCATTAAGTCGCAGTCTGAAGTTTACGGAAGTGCTTACACAAAGGCTATGGCTAAAGGGAATATGAAAGCGGCTGAATTATTACAAAGTAAGTTAGATGTATTAGCGAAGTATGGAGCGAAGTATATTAGCTTAAAAGAAACCCTCGAAAATGAGAGGTTGAGACTTTCGGAGTTAAGAGGAAAGTATGATGAAGCTAAAGTAGATGCTGAAGCAAGAATTCAGAATTATTTTGTGGTAACAAGTCCATACGCTGCAGAAAAAAAGAGTTATCCAATTAGGTGGTTAATTGTATTATTGAGTGTTGCAGGAACATTACTAAGTGGAGTTTTGGCTATTTTTTTTTATGAGCAAGCTCAAAAGATAAAAGTACAATTATAATTTTTTTGATATGAAAGAATATTTTGAAAGCGATGATATTTTAGGACTTCTATGGAAGTGGAAGAAACCTTTAATAATTGTGGTGCTTATAACTACTGTTGGATCAGCTGTATTTTCATCACCGTTTTTTATTAAACCAAGATTTAAGTCGTTTGCAAAAGTTTACCCAACAAACTTAAAAAAATACTCAGATGAATCTCCTACTGAGCAAATGATTCAAATGTTGGAATCGGATGCTATTAGAGAAAGTTTAGTTACGCTTTATGAATTAGATACCCTTTATGATATTGAGAAAGACGAACCTCATTATAAGAACTTATTATATAAGGAGTATGCCGATAATGTTCAATTTAAGAAAACAAAATATGAATCTGTTGAAATTTCAGTTTTAAGTACCAATTCTGAAATAGCTTATAAAATGGTTAATTCCATTGTTGATCTATATAATTTTGAGGTAAAGAGACTGCAAGATGAGAAATTAGTTGAAGCTGTTAATACAGTTAAATTAATGATGGATAGATCGAAAAAGGAGCGAGACCAATTAGAAGAAAAGGTAAACGCGATTAGACGTGATTATGGGATACTTGATTACGGAAGTCAAGTTAAAAACCTATCCAAGGAATACTATAGATTATTAGCAAGAAGTAGTGTTGATCCAAATAAAATCACAAAAGTAAAAGAGGAACTTGACAATTTGAAGGAAAAGGGTGCTGAATATGAACATTTATCCAATAGGCTCTGGAGTGTTCGTGGGTCTTTTAATGGTTTTAAGCTTCAGTACGAAGAACATTTAAAAGAATTAAGTCGTAAAAAAGAATATACAGTAAGTATTGTTAATCCCTATATGGCCGATAAAAAAACATATCCTGTTAGATGGCTTATAGTTGCTGTTTCAGCTGTAATAGCTTTTTTTACTGCACTGGGTGTTATTTCTTTTTTAGAAAGAGTTGAAAAGAGAAAGACTGCCTAATTGTTAGATTCTTCGAAAAAAATATGGTTCTATGTCATTAGCTTGTTCTTTGTACTTGCGAATGCTGTTTTGCTTTATAATGAGCGTTTTGAGCTTTTAGGTTTTCCTATTGTTATCTTATTAGCATATTTAGCACTGTTTAAGTTAGACGTGCTTTATTACATTGTTGTTTTCTTAGTCCCTCTGTCTATTAATCTTGATGATATAGGTGTTGATTTAGGTGTTGGTATAGCCTTGCCCACAGAACCATTGATTGTTGGGATGATGCTTATTTTTATACTCAAACTATTCTACGATGGTCAGTTTGATCGAAAGGTGTTAAGTCATCCAATTTCTGTTTTATTGTTTTTGCAATTGGCTTGGATTGTTATGACTACTATAGCAAGTTCAGACCCACTTATTTCCATTAAGTTTTTGTTAAGCAGACTTTGGTTCGTGAGTGTTTTTTACTTTTTAGCATCTCAATTCTTAAAAACTGAAAAAAATCAGCGTCAAATGTTTTGGCTTTATGGTTTAGGGTTTATTCCTGTATTACTTTACACTTTTGTAGAGCATTCAATGCGTGGATTTAGCCAAGCGAGTGCGAACTGGGTTATGAATCCATTTTTTAATGATCATACTTCTTACGGTGCTTGTTTAGCAATGATTTTCCCTTTCTTATTGTGGCAATCATTTAGTCCAAAAATTACGGGTGCGAAGAGAATAATCGTAATCTCATTAATGCTACTTTTTGCACTATCAATTACATTGTCTTACACAAGGGCTGCTTGGGTTAGTTTAATAGGTGCTTTAGGTGTTTTTGTTGTGTTGAAATTCAAAATTAAATCTTGGGTTATTTGGGCAGGGATAATTTTGATTGGTGGGTTTTTGACGCTGAAAATGGAAGATATTTTAGAGGATTTATCACGAAATAAACAGGATTCTTCTTCAAATCTTTCTGAACATGTTGAATCAATATCCAACGTAAGTTCTGATGCTTCAAATCTTGAGCGATTAAACCGTTGGAAATCGGCATGGGGAATGTTTAGTGATCGTCCTGTTTTTGGTTACGGGCCAGGAACTTATGCTTTTGAATACGCGCCTTATCAGCAAAGTAAGGATAAAACAATTATTAGTACAAACGCTGGGGATGGAGGTAATGCGCACAGTGAATACTTAGGTCCGCTTTCTGAGCAAGGTGCTTTAGGAATGGTGTTTATGCTTGGGTTTATTTTTGTTGTATGTGTAGCAGCTGTAAGAGTATATAAAAGTAATCTACCTAAAGAGTCCAGAATGATTGGTTTAACGGCTTTTATGGGGCTTATAACATATTATCTCCATGGTATTCTAAATAACTTTCTTGATACAGACAAAGCGTCCGCTTTGTTTTGGGGTTTTTCTGTTATTATTCTTATTCTTGATAATAAAGTTAGGGATTTAGGGACCGAAAAAATAAGCCTTAAATCGAATTCTAATACTTAGCTCAATTTCTTGAGTCTGATAATTTAGTGAACAAAACTTCTCTTTTTTGTAAATCAATTGGTTTTTTAGCCCTGTTTTTTATTTCTTAAAGCTTCTTGGATACATTAAGAATTCAGAATTGAATAGCATCGCTTATCAAAAAGTAGATCTAATGGGGCGATGGTAGGGAGTTAATTTAAGAAGGAATCGTGTGTGAATTTTAAAAGTTATGATACGTAAAAAGAATTAGAACTTAATTCGAATTCGATAATGTTATTTTAATCCGTAATCCATTACGATTTTTCCTTCGTTGTAAGGTTCTGTAGAGTTGGAAGGAGCATATTTTATACTTTTAGCTTGGCTAATTGCTAAATTCACTAGACATTCATTTTGAGTAGTTCCTCCAACATCCGAAGCTGATACAACTTTTCCAGAACGGTTAATTTTCACTAAAACAATAATCTTACCTGATACTCCACATGAGTTAGTATGCGTGCCAATGTGAACAGGAGATCTTCCTTCAACACTCCACTTTCCATCACCTTTGTTACCTGTTCCTTTTAAGTCTTTCCCTCCACCACTCGGGTCTCCTTCAACGCCGTTTTCTTCACCGTCTCCTTTTCCTCCGTCGGAATTAGTCCCTTTTTTCATTCCCCCAAGTGCTGCTAATATCGCGGGGTCTACTGTTGGTTTTGTTTCTTTAGGCGAGTCGGTTTTTGATGGAGAAGTTTTATTATTGACGGTAACATTTTTTGGTTTGGTAATTACTGGGGTTTTTGTTGGAGAGCTTTTCACCGCAATAATACCTGCCTCTTCGGTAATTAATTGCTCTTCTTGAGCAGCAGATGCTTGAGCAGCATCGGTTAGTTTAGCAATGTCGTTTGTTTGATTAGGATTTTCAGAAGTGACTTCTTTATTATTTTCCCCACCAGCATTTTCAATCCCTTCAATTTCCCATTCAGCTTCAAATCCACTTGGTTTAGGGTCGATAACTTCAAACCCAAATAAACAAAAAAGTAAAAGAGCAATCGCATGTACAGAAACTGTAATGATTAATCCTTTCTTTTTACGATTATTTGATTCCTTGTTTTTCACTAATTGTTTTTAGGTTGAGTAGCTATAACTACCTTTTCGTAGCCTAATTTTTTAATGTCAGCAAATAAGGCAATTCCTTTTTCTAGAGGTATGTTTCCATCTGCAGCCAATTTAATAGCAGGTTGTTTCATAGACCCTGAACTAGACTTTAATTGCGCTAACAATCCGTCATAAGATATTTCTGTACCATTGATAAAGTATTTATCGTTAGTAGTGATGTTTATTGTGATTTTAGGAGATGTGGGGACTACACCTGCAGAAGCTTTGGGCAAATCAACAGGAACTCCAGGTGGAGAAACAAATGTTGACAGCACGATGAAGAATATCAATAGCAAGAACACAATATCGGTCATGCTCGACATGTTAAAGGTTGCGTCTACTTTTTTTCTTGATCTAACTCTCATTTTAAGCAGCAGGTTCGTTTAATAAATCCATAAAGTTTAAAGAAGCATCTTCCATCTTATGAACTACTTTATCCACTTTTGACACTAAAAGATTATACCCTAGATAAGCGATAATCCCAACAACTAATCCTGCTACAGTAGTCGCCATAGCATACATTATTCCCTCAGAAAGATCTCCAATTTGAACACCAGATTCTTCAGATCCTGCTGCCATTTTGTGGAATGTATTCATCATTCCTAACACTGTACCTAAAAAACCAATCATTGGAGCAGCACCTGAAATTGTTGCTAAAATAGAAAGGTTTTTCTCCATGTTGGAGATTTCTAATGTAGATACGTTTTCAATAGATGTGCTTATATCTCTTAAGGGTCTTCCTAAACGTGAAATTCCTTTGTGAAGCATTCTTCCAACGGGTGTGTTAGATGACTCGCATAATTGTTTAGCTTCATCGAGCTTACCTTGGGACACACTGTTTTTTAAACTAGCCATGAATGATGAATCAATTTTACTTGCTTTTTGAATAGCAGAATAACGTTCTGCCCAGATATATACAGCAATAATTGAAAGAACAAATAAAGGCAACATTATCGGCCACGAGTCGATTATTAAATCGATTATCAATAAATCACTTGACGTTGCATCAGCTAAAGTGTCCTCTAGCCCTGGGGTAGAAACAGAATCAGAAGGAAGTGAAGCGCTTCCTCCTTGGACTATTTGTAAGTTGAATAAATTTCCAAACATAATTTTTTGTTAGTGTTTAGTTCAACGGTGTGAACCATGAATTATTATGAGAAAAATAAAATGTAACTAGCAGCACCGGAAATATATCCAACAATAGCTAGTAAACTAATTTTTTTCATGTACCACACAAAGTCGATTTTTTCTAATCCCATTACAGCAACTCCTGCTGCTGAACCAATGATTAAACAAGACCCTCCTGTACCAGCACATAATGCTAAGAATTCCCAAAAAGAACCGTCGCTAACAAAGTCAGCCAGTTCACCTGTACTTCCTTGGGGTGCTATTTCGTACATACCTTGAGCTGCAGCTACTAGAGGCACGTTATCGACAATCGATGATAAGAATCCGATTGCAATGTTAATTGCGTAATTGTTTTGCAGTGTTTCTGTTAAAAATTCAGCCATAACATTTAAATGACCAACTTCTTGTAATGAAGCAACAGCTAACAAGATTCCTAAAAAGAATAAAACAGATGAAGTATCAACTTTTTTCAATACCGAAATAACAGATAAGTGGTACTTGTGATCGTGCTCTTTTTTTCGATGCATTACTTCAGTAACTGCCCAAACAATACCTAGTGAAAGCATCATTCCTGTAAATGGAGGAAGGTGTGTAATTGTTTTGAAGATTGGAACAAACAATAATCCTGCAATTCCTAATGTTAAAAGAATTATTCTTTCTTTTCTTGTTGTGTCAAACTTATGTGATTCCATTCTTCCTGCATTTGGTCTCTCGGCTTCACCTTTCATGGTAAATGAAAGTATTATTAAAGGAACTAAAAGAGCGATAAAAGAAGGGATTATTAAATTGGGAATTGCAATAATAACTGAACTAGGAAGTTGTCCCCCAATCCATAGCATTGTTGTGGTTACATCTCCAATTACAGACCATGCACCACCTGCATTTGCTGCAATAATGACCATACCTGCAAAAAACCATCTTGTTTTTTTGTCACCCACTAGTTTTCTCAGTAACGAAATCATTACAATAGCAGTTGTAAGGTTGTCTAGTAACGCAGAGAATATGAATGATAATAAGGCGATGATCCAAAGTAATTTCACTTTGTTAGTCGTCTTTATCTTGTCTGTAATAATTGTAAAACCTTGATGCTCATCGATCGTTTCAACAATTGTCATTGCTCCTAAAAGAAAGAATAAGATGTTTGCAATGTCAAACATATGATGCATTAAACCTCCGCTGCCGGCTGCTCCGTGAAGTAGGATATGATGCGCTGCATCATGATCTTTTGTACTATAAAGAACAATAGAATATAAAGCCCAACATACCATACCTGCGATTAAAGCAGTAGGTGCCTTGTCAATGTGAATATTGTGCTCTAGGGCAATCATTAAATACCCTACAATAAATACTACAATCATCAATATTTCCATAAAGAATTAGTTTAAAATCCGTTTTCGACAGATTAGTTTAAGTTTTAATTTTGCGCAAATTTAACATTCAAAGACCACTACAGGAAATTATACTCTCTTTTTTTACAACATTAATTATTTTAAAAGTTAAAAAACAGTATTTCGTCTATCTTTGCTAATGTGAAAGGTGAAGCACTCAAGGTATTAAAGACGGTTTTTGGTTACGATGATTTCCGACCACAACAATGGGATATCATAAAAGAAGTTCTTGAGGATAGAGATGCGTTGGCATTGATGCCAACAGGAGGAGGTAAGTCGTTGTGTTTTCAAATACCAGCGCTACTAAAGGAAGGTGCTGCTATAGTAGTTTCTCCCTTAATCGCTTTAATGAAAGATCAGGTTGAAGGATTAGTGAGTAATGGTGTTAAAGCGACTTTCTTAAATTCATCTCAATCTCCAGAAGAGCAAGACCGGGTAATGCGAGAATTGGAAGCAGGCACGATTAAGATGCTTTATGTTTCTCCGGAAAAGTTAGTAAACGATCACTTTTTATCCTTCTTACAAACAATAAAAATAAGTTTAATTGCAATTGATGAAGCACACTGTATTTCATCATGGGGACATGATTTCCGACCAGAATATGCTCAAGTTGGTGCTTTGAGACATCGTTTTGAAGGTGTTCCTTTTATTGCCTTAACAGCTACTGCTGATAAACTTACCCGAAAGGATATAACAACTCAGTTGGCATTAAATAACCCTAAAGTATTTATTTCCTCTTTTGATCGTCCAAATTTAAGTTTAGCAGTTTTACCAGGAAAAAAAAGGTTTGAAAGAATTGTTGAGTTTTTGTTAACCAGACAAGAAGAATCGGGAATTATATATTGTTTAAGTAGAAAGTCGACTGAAAATTTATCTGCTAAATTACGCGCCCAAGGGTTTTCAGCTACAGCATATCATGCAGGGTTAAGAGCAGACGAAAGAGAAAAAGCACAAGAAGACTTTATAAACGATAAAGTAAAAATTGTTTGCGCAACAGTTGCTTTTGGTATGGGAATCGATAAATCTAATGTTCGATTTGTCATTCACTTTAATTTACCTAAAAATATAGAAGGTTATTATCAAGAAATAGGTAGAGCAGGAAGAGATGGGCTTGCATCAGATACTATTCTTTTTTATAGTTATGCTGATGTTGTTCAACTAAATCAATTTGTTGAAAATAGTGGTCAAAAAGAATTTCAGCAGGCCAAACTAAGAAGAATGCAGGATTTTACTGAAGCAAGAATTTGCAGACGTAAAATTTTACTGGCCTATTTTGGTGAGGTTCTTCCTGAAAATTGCGGGAATTGTGATGTATGCAAAAACCCTCCCAAGTTATTTGACGGAACTGTTATTGCTCAAATGGCTTTAAGCGCTATTGCTCGAACAAGTGAACAAGAAGCCTCTGGTGGTATTATCGAGATATTAAAAGGAAGCTCTCGTCCTGAAATGTATCAAAAAGGATATCATGAGTTGAAAACCTTTGGTGTAGGGAAATCATATACGTTCAAAGATTGGCAAAATTTTATGCTTCAATTGTTGAGCTTAGGATTTTTTGAGGTGGCGTACGATGATCATAATAAACTACGCCTAACTCCATTAAGTAAAGAGGTATTGTTCAGTAAAAAGAAAGTAGACTTAGTTGACACTGCGGAAATGGAGAAGCCGTTTGAAGATTCTAAATCAGTGGTTAAGCCTAAGAATATATCTGCAGATGAAGAATTGTTTGAGATTCTTCGTCAGGTGAGAACGAAATTGGCGCGCGATGAAGGTAAACCTCCGTATTTAATTTTTAGTGATGCAACCTTAAAATCAATGTCTCTAAGAAAACCCACTACTCAACCTGAAATGTTAAATATTAGCGGAGTAGGTGAGCACAAGTATGATTTATATGGAGATAATTTCACCAACGTGATTTTGGATTATGTGAATCGAAATAAAAAGAAAAAAGGGGATACATTTAAGGAAACAATGGTCATGATAGAAAAAGGAATGACTGTTCCTGAAATATCAGATGTTAGGGTTTTAAAGGAAACAACAGTTTATTCTCATATTGCTCAACTCTTCAAAATTGGAAGATTAACGGATATAAGTAAGTTCATTCCTTTTGATGAATTTAAAAGATTAGAAACTTATTGTGTGGAGAATCCAAAAGAGGATAAGCTTAAGCCAATTTATGAAGCTCTTGGCTCAAATATCGATTACGGTAAGATTCGATTGGTGCTGGAGTATATAAAAACAAAAAAGTGAGTTGAAATTGAATCCAACTCACTTTTGTATAATTTATTCTAATCTAAATTAGAAGGGTAAATCGTCATCATTTCCACCGCCCATTGAAACGGCTGGCGGTATATCTGAAGCTGTTGGAGCAGGCGCTGAGTCAGCAGCTTCAATTCTCCAAGCATCCAATGAGTTAAAATATTTTAATTCTCCTTGAGGTGAAGTCCATTCTCTACCTCTAACGTTAAAGTTAACAGTAACTTCGCCGCCAACTTGAAAACCATCCAACAGAGAGCATCTATCTTGAGTTGCTTGAAATTGAATGTGCTGTGGATACTGAGAAGACTCATCTGTTAAAACAAATTCTCTTACTGCGAATTTATCAGATACTTGTCTTGTGTCTTTAACTTCTTTTAATCTTCCTTTTAACTGAAACATAATAATTGTATAAAAATTGGTCTGCAAATGTAAGTTACAAGAAGTCGAAATTAGGCAAGTTTAGACCAAAACTTATTAACTTTTTATTCACTTTGTCAAAACTTTAATTTTTTTGGAAAAAAAATGTTAATTGTTTCTTTCTTAAAGAAAAAACGGTATATTTGCCATCCAATTTTTTGAAAAAAGCGGGTGTGGTGAAATTGGTAGACACGCTAGACTTAGGATCTAGTGCTTCACGGCTTGGGGGTTCGAGTCCCTTCACCCGCACTTTTTTCTACTTTGATTCCACTCCAAATTAATATTTTTAGAATGAACATTGTACAAGAGAACATTGACGGTTTAAACGCAATCCTTAAAGTTGAGATTGAAGAGAATGATTATGCAGGAAAAGTAAGCTCGTTTTTAAAGAAACAGCAAAAAACTGCTCAAATGCAAGGTTTCCGTCCTGGGAAAGTGCCATTTGGAATGATTAAGAAAATGTATGGTGTTAATGCTAAAGTTGAAGAAATTCAAAAAGCCGTTAATGCGCGTCTTTTTAAATTTATAGAAGAAGAAAAATTGGATGTTCTAGGACAACCAATTCCAAAGGAAGATAAGCAAGTTATAGATTGGAATACTCAAAAGGATTTTACGTTTCAATATGAAGTTGGTTTATCTCCTGAGTTTGATGTTAAATTAACTGCTAAGAAAAAATTTACTGCATACGATATTCAACCAGATGAAAATTTGATTGATAAATATGTTGAAGAAATCTCAATGAGATATGGAACTGTTGGTTCAGGAGATGTTGTTGAGGAAAAAGATATTGTTGTTGCTGATATCGCTGAATTAGAAAGTGGTGAAGCTAAAGAAAACGGAGTAGCTAAACTGGCAAATGTTTCTGTTGAAAAAGCTTCTGACGTTTTTAAAAAGCAATTAGTTGGGGCTGAAATTGATGCTGAATTCACAGTAAATATTAAAGAGGTTTACGAAGGTTTAGAGGGAGGCGCTTCTTTAATGGGGGTTGATACTGCTGAATTAGAGGCTGCAGGGAATGAGTTTTCTGTCAAGGTTGTTTCTGTTTCAAGAATGCAAGCAGCTGAACTAAACCAAGAACTTTTTAATAAGGTTTATGGTGAAGGGACTGTTTCTTCAATAGAAGAGTTTAGAACTAAACTTTCTGACGAGGCTAAAGGAATGTTAGATGGGCAAGGGAAAAGTAAATTAAGAAACGATGTTGTTGAATATTTACTTGAATCTGTAAAGTTTGATTTACCAGATTCATTCTTAAAAAGATTTATTCAAGCGACGGCTAAAGAACCTGTTACTTTAGAGCAAATCGAAGCAGACTACGATCAGCATTCAAATACGTTTAGATGGCAGTTAATTGAGAATAAATTAATTACCACTTACGAACTTAAAGTGTCTGAAGAAGAGGTAAAAGGGAAAGCAAAAGAAATGATTGCAGCTAACTTTAAACAATATGGACAAGAAGTTGCTGATGAGGATTTAGATACTTACGCAGCTACTGTTTTAGCTAAAGAAGATGAGAGACAAAAGCTGTACAACGAACTTTACTCGGATAAGATTCTTGAATTAGTAAAAGAGAAATGTAAGATTGATGTGAAAGGTGTGACTTATGATGAGTTTGTTAAACTTTCAGCTAAAGCTAAATAAGCGTTAATTGTAATTTAGTTTACAATTAACGATGAAGTTTTAATTTCTTTTAAAGATAATATCAAAAGATGCGACATTTTTGTCGCATCTTTAGTTTGTGCTCAACCTAATATCGGTATTAAATAAATTAAAAAACCATTTATAAAAAATAAAATATGTTCGACGCAGGAAAAGAATTTAGAAAATTTGCGATTAAAGATCAAGGAATATCTAGCATGCATATGGATAGTTTCATTGAATCATCAATGACTCCCTATATTGTTGAAGAACGTCAAATGAATGTTGCTCAAATGGATGTTTTTTCAAGATTAATGATGGATAGAATCATTTTTTTAGGGACAGGTGTTAATGATCATATGGCCAATATTATTCAGGCTCAATTATTATTCTTAGAATCTTTAGATGCTGATAAGGATATTCAAATTTATTTGAATTCTCCGGGAGGTTCTGTTTATGCAGGATTAGGTATTTATGATACAATGCAATATATCAATCCAGATGTAGCAACAATTTGTACGGGAATGGCGGCATCTATGGGAGCTGTTTTATTGTGTGCCGGTGCTGCTGGGAAAAGAACAGCTTTACAACATTCAAGAGTAATGATTCACCAACCGTTAGGTGGCGCTCAAGGACAGGCTTCAGATATTGAAATTACGGCAAGAGAAATTCAGAAATTAAAAAAGGAATTATATACTATTATTGCTGATCATTCTGGCCAAACTTATGATAAAGTTTGGGCCGATTCTGATAGAGATTATTGGATGATTGCTGAAGAAGCAAAAGCATATGGAATGATTGATGAGGTTTTAGTTAGAAAAAAATAGTTTTTCATTAAAGGTGTAAAACATGACAACCGCACGAGCTACAGCTCGTGCGGTTTTTGTATATTTGAATTATGGACAAAAAGAGTCAAGTAAAGTGTTCCTTTTGTGGAAGAGAGAAAAAAGATACTAATGTATTAATTGCTGGTATTGAGGGGTATATATGTGACAATTGCGTTACGCAAGCACAAGGAATTGTAAAAGAGGAAGGTTCAGAGAAAATCAACGCCAATTTGGATAAAGAATTGAAGTTGATGAAGCCTACAGAAATAAAAAAACATTTAGATCAATATGTGATTGGACAGGATAAGGCGAAAAAGGTCTTATCAGTTGCTGTTTACAATCATTATAAAAGACTTTCGCAATCGTCAAAGACATTAGGTCCTGATGATGAAATTGAAATCGAAAAATCGAACATCATGCTCGTTGGTGAAACAGGGACAGGGAAAACATTGCTAGCTAAAACAATAGCTAAAATTTTAAATGTTCCTTTTTGTATCGCTGATGCAACCGTTTTAACTGAAGCGGGTTATGTTGGTGAAGATGTTGAAGCAATACTTTCTAGGTTGTTACAAGCAGCCGATTTTGATGTTTCTTCAACTGAAAGAGGTATCGTTTTTATTGATGAAATTGATAAAATTGCTCGTAAATCTGATAACCCTTCTATCTCTAGAGACGTTAGTGGTGAAGGTGTTCAGCAGGCTATGCTAAAATTATTAGAAGGAAGTGTTGTAGGTGTCCCACCTCAAGGAGGAAGAAAGCATCCAGAACAAAAATTGACTCAAATTAACACTAAGAACATTTTGTTTATTTGTGGTGGTGCTTTTGATGGTGTGCAGAGGTTAATTGAAAAGCGTGTTAAATCACAATCATTAGGTTTTCAGGCAAGTAAAAAGATGAGTATGTTTGATAAAGACAATTTACTCCAGTATATTTCTCCTGAAGATATTAAGTCTTTTGGAATTATACCTGAGTTGATAGGTCGTTTACCAGTTTTATCTCACTTAGCTCCTTTAGACGGTTCTGCATTAAGAAGAATTTTAACAGAACCAAAAAATGCTTTGGTTAAACAATATGTTAGATTATTTGAATTAGATGGAATTAAGTTAGATTTGACTAAGGATGCATTAGATTTTGTAGTTGAAAAAGCATTGGAATACAAGTTAGGCGCGAGAGGCTTAAGATCTATTTGTGAATCAATTATGATGGATGCAATGTTTGAGTTACCCTCAAATGGTAAAGAGGAACAAACCTTTGAAGTGACGCTTGACTATGCTAAAAATAAGCTGTCTGGAGACAACTTAAAAAACTTGAAAGTTGCTTAATTTATTTTATTGAGTTTATAGATATGAAAGGTTATATTGAAGGATTTATCAAACAGTTAGAATTAGCATTTGAAATAGGAAGTGCAGCTGAGTTTGATGTTGGAGGGGAGATAATAAAAAATGTTTTGATTTGTGGACTTGGTGGTTCTGGTATTGGTGGTACAGTTGTTACAAAAGTGGCTTTAGTAGAAGCGTCCGTTCCTGTAGTTACTTGCAACGATTATCATATTCCAAATTTTGTTGATGAAAATACATTGGTAATAGCGAATTCTTACAGTGGTAACACTGAAGAGACTCTCGCTGCAGTTAAAAAGGCTCAGGCTAAAAAGGCTCAAATAGCATGTGTTACTTCAGGTGGTGAATTAAAGGCTATCTGTGAAAAAAACAACTACAATCATATTGTTATACCAGGGGGTAATCCTCCAAGAACGTGCATAGCTTTTTCAATTACTGAGCAGCTATTTATTCTTGTGAAGTACGGAATTCTGCCACAAACTATATTAACTGAATTAGAGTCAACTATTTCTCTGCTCAAAGAAAACGATTCTGAAATGAGAATTGAGGCAAAGACTGTTGCAGCGTTGTTAGTCAACAAGCTTCCTGTTATATATTCTACAGATAAATTTGAACCCGTAAGTATTCGTTTTCGTCAACAATTAAATGAAAACAGTAAAATGCTTTGTTGGCATCATAAATTCCCTGAACTAAATCACAATGAAATAGTTGGTTGGGCTGAAGGTAACTCAAATATTTCTGTGCTGATTTTTAGAAATTCTGATGACTTTTACAGAACCCAGGAGAGAATGGAGTTTACTAAAAAAATGGTTTCTGAAAAAGGAGCTTCTGTTACTGAAGTGTACAGCAAAGGAAAGTCATTTATTGAAAAGGCTTTCTACCTTATTTACTTAACTGATTGGGCATCTTTATATATCGCAAACATAAAAGATATTGATCCGATTGAAATAGAGGTGATAGACGCTTTAAAGAATCATTTAGCAACTGTTAATTAGTTTTGAATAAAAATGTTAGGTTAATAAATAAAGGCTTAATTGATTACAAAGAATGCTGGGCTTTTCAAACAGATATTTTTGACGCTATTATTCAAAAGAAAATTTCTATCCGCAAAGGAGAAACAGAAAGTGTAGTCACTGACAATTTTTTGCTGTTTTGCGAGCATCCTCATGTTTATACATTGGGAAAGACTGGTGAGAAATCAAATTTATTATTAGACGAGGAACTTTTAAAAGAAAAAAAGGCTACTTATTATCACATAAATAGAGGAGGAGATATAACTTATCATGGTCCTGGACAACTTGTTGGGTATCCAATTTTTGACCTTGATAATTTCTTTACGGATATTAATAAATATTTAAGATTACTTGAAGAAGCTGTTATTTTAACTCTCCGTGATTATAATATTAAATCCGGTAGAGTAGATGGTTTAACTGGGGTTTGGATTGATGGTGATGATCCTGTTAAAGCCAGGAAAATTTGCGCTTTGGGTGTTAAGTTATCCCGTTGGGTAACAATGCATGGTTTTGCACTGAATGTAAATACAAATCTAAATTACTTTTCTTATGTCGTTCCATGTGGGATCGTGGGTAAGGGTGTAACTTCTATAGAAAAAGAGTTAGGGGAACCGCAAGATTTAAAAGAAGTTCAAGAGAAATTGGCACTGCATTTGTCGTTGTTGTTTGGATTTAAGATTATTTAATCAAAGCTTTAAGCAACAATTTAAAAGCAGAGTACGTAGCTACTTTGTGAAGATCTTAAAAAAAATAGGTTTAGGCTTTTTGTTTGTTTTAATCTTAGCCAACATTGCTGTGCTGTTATCTGGGAATAATCATTTATATAAAGGGTTAACAGATACTTACTTTCAAGGTCGGACAAAGCCATCAATTGATGATCCCGATATATTTTATGCTCGAATTCTTAAATCAAAGTCACCAAGAGCCTGGGAGGAGTCAGAGTCAAAAAATTCAGTATCCTTATCGGATACTGTTCAGCGTGTAAACAAAAGATTAGAAACAAAGGCGCTGTTGATAATTCATAAAAATGAAATTATTCATGAATCATATTTTGATGGCTATGATCAAAATAAAGCCTCAAATTCGTTTTCAATGGCGAAAACCATTTTAAGTATTGTTACTGGAATAGCAATTAAAGAAGGTAAGGTTTCTGTTGAAGATCGCGTTTTAAACTATCTACCAGATTTTATTCAGAAAAAGGATTCTGCACTTAAGGTTAAGCATCTTCTCACAATGACTTCAGGTATGAATTTTAAGGAAAGCTATGGTAACCCATTCGGTTTTATGGCTAAGGCCTATTACGGTACTGATCTAAAAGCTTTAGTGAAAGGTTATGAGTTGAACAAAAAGCCAGGAGTCGAACATAAGTATTTAGGAGGTAACAACTTACTTTTAAGTTTTTTACTTGAAAAAGCCACTGGAGAAAAGGTAGGCAACTACGCGTCAAGGAATTTGTGGGAGAAACTAGGAATGGAGAACGATGCTAAGTGGGTGTTAGATGATGAAGATGGAGACGAAAAAACATTTACTGGTGTATTTGCTACTGCAAGAGATTTCGCTAAAATTGGAAGATTATATATGAATTCTGGTTTTGAAAATGGGGAGCAAATAGTTGATAGTGTATATGTTAGAGAATCCTTAACGCCTATTAATGTTCTAGATGATGAAGGGAAATTGGCTGGTTATTATGGTTACTCTTGGTGGTTCGCGTCCTTTAAGGGAGAGAAAGTTTTTTACATGAGAGGGATTTTAGGTCAATATGTTATATGTGTACCAGGTAAAAATTTAATAATTACTAGGCTAGGGCAGTTTAGAGAAAATACAAAATTAAAAGATGGTGTCACTCCAGATGATATTTGGGTTTATTTAGAGGAAGGTTTCAGACTAATTGAGTAGTTTTGTTTTAAAACTTATTTGATGAAGAAGGATATTGAAATGCCTGAAGTTAGCGGTGTTTATGTCGCTATTGTACACGAGGACAATAATGAAGGTGTGAAAGTTTGGAATGCTTATGTTATAAATGATAAATCATCTCCCATTGAAAACGTTTTTGTTTCATCAAAAGGCTATCTAGAGTCAAGTGATGGTGAAGAGACAAAATCGTCTACTTTACGACACTTTTATAAAGTTGTTTCTGCTAAATCTTTCCAAAAAATCGAAGCTGTAATTGAAGACGTTTTCAAGTTAAACAATGAATACTTTGTTTCCTTTTATTTAGATGGGGTGTTATTTGATAAGAAATTTATTTTTGCTTCTAATACAATCATTTCTGATCGTTTAACAATCGTTCCAATTATTGAACAAAAAGGTGTTTTAGTAAAGTAATCATTTAGAGCTCATTTTGTTTAATACTCCAAAAATAGGGTGTCCAGAATCATAACAAATACGAAAGCTGTCTCTGGCTTTTTCCACGTTATCTAAAGTTTGGTTTCTATTATTGTTTAAATCGTGTGCTTGTGCAATATGTAAATAAACATGGCCTCTGAATTCCATATCATAAAGCTCTTTTTCTAACCTTAAGTTGTAAAAGTCAATGAGTTCATCGGTGTGATTGTTTTTAACGAAAAATTCAACAATATCCATATTAATTGTATGAGATTTCCAGTCCAAATAAAACATGTTTTCAGCCGTAATTAAAGCCTCATGCATTCTTCCTAAAGCAAGGAAAGAATTTAAAAGATAATAGTAGGTGTGGTAAGTATTTGGGATTAGTTTGTCACAATCTAATAATATAGAAATAGCTTCACTATGTCTGCCTAATTTACCCAATAGTGATCCTGCCATTTGACCGGCGTCATTTTTGTAATTAATATATTTATAATTTATATAAGCTTTCCAAGCATGATATAAAGCGGCTTCATTGCTGTCCCTTTCTGTATAGAGGTAGGCTAAATTGTAATGAGTAGGAGCGTAATTAGAATCTAATTTAAGAGATTTATTAAAATACTTGATAGCTTGATTGCTTTGTTCGTTTAAGTTATAAAAGTACCCTAAAGCATAGAGCGAAATATAATCAGCCACTCCGTTCTTTTCAGCGACGGAGTATCCATTATACATTCTTCTTAAAACTTCTTGTTTGTTTTTGATCCAATCTTTTCCATAAAGAATGAAGATATCATAGTAATAATCACCTTGAGCCTTCATTAATCGATAGTCTTTAGGATATTCATGAATTAAAGAATCGAGGATTAAATTTATCTTAAAAGACTTAATAGGAATCATTTTTTGCTCAGCTATTCGTCTTTGGTTTAACAAGCTTTCGTTTTCTTTAAGATTGTTAAAAGCGAATGCTTGATGTGAAACCGTTTTTGTGAAATATTTGAGGCAGAGATCAATTTTTGTTAAATTAACTTCTATTTTATTCTTTTGAGACTCAATAGATTCAAGATGATTCCAAGCACTTAAATATTGTTTGTTCTTTATTAAGCTATCATGCTTATGGTTTTCCTGAGAAAAAACTTGAAGACAAGAGATAAATGATATGATGTATAGTAGTGACCTCATGTTATAAATTTAAGAAGAACTTAATGAATTTATCTAGGCAAATATAAGACTTGTTGAAAGACTTAAAATCAGTGAAAATAATCGCTAACTATATTTTTATTAAATTTGAAGTAGAAAGGTATTGTTATGTTTAAAAATAGTAAATCAGAAGAAATGAGTTCTCCACAGAGTTTCGATACGAATGCAATCGATAGAATTGCAGAAGGAACAACACTAGAAGGAAGTGTTAACTCGGCTAAAAGTATTAGAGTTGATGGAAAGGTTAAAGGTTCTATCGTTTGTGCTGGAAGAGTTGTAATAGGTAAAACTGGAGTTGTTGAAGGTAAAGTTGATTGTGACTCTGCTGATGTAGAAGGAACTTTAAATGCGACTATTACTGTAACCGGTTTGTTGGAGTTAAAGACCACTGCTGTGATTAACGGAGATTCACAAGTCGGGAAATTGAAAGTAGATCCAGGAGCTGAGATTAATGGTAAAATTGATATGGGAGGGACTTTAAAGTCAATTTCTAATAATAAAAGCGAGACCGTTGTCGAAAAAACCGCTTAAGGGCTTCTTAAAGTATTCTGGAATGGGCTTTTCGATGTTAGGTCCAATTTTGGGAGGTTACTTCTTAGGACAGTATTTAGATGAGAAGTTCAATGTTGAATCTGGATGGAAGACTGGCCTTACTCTGTTTGGTGTTTTTGCAGGTTTATACTTAGCTCTAAAAGATTTTATTAAAACAAAAAATGATTAGAGATTTCATAAGGTATACAATATTAGGAGGTCTTCTTTACGGGGGTCATTATTTTTTAAATATTGTTTATCCAGAGCGTGCCTTGGGCGAGAATATGATGAAGTCACATGTTTTACTTTTTTTACTTTTCGTTCAATTGCACTTCATTGGTGATTTACTTCATAAGAAGTTTGATATTTTAATAGGTCAAGTATTTATGGGGTTTAGTGTTTTTAAAATGATCCTATTGGGACTTTATATCTTTTTTCTAAAGAAAACAGGGTTAAACCCAATTTCAAACTCATTTATACTAACATTTATGGCCTCTTATTTCATCTATCTTTCAATGGATGTATACCTCACGCTTAAATCACCAGCACTCAAAGATTAATGTGTTTGAAGTATTTTTGAGAGGGTTTTAGTTCCTATCCATAGAATATGGTATTGACTCATTTATATTAACTGGAGGTATTTGGTATTTATTTGAAGCGCTTTATTTTTTATATTATTGAAAATACTTTTGTTTCTTATTAGAAATCAACTTTGTTTAAGTTAGTATGGTTATAAAAACTAAGAAATAAATTTACTTTTTTAGTTTTCATATTTAAGAAAACGTAACATCTTTTAGAATACGAAAGTGTAATTAAATGGATTTTATGATGTTTAGTATTGTTACATCAATAAAGTCTTTTTGTTAATCTACAACATTGCTGAACCTGTGATGAGTGGAACTAAATCCATCGGCTTATTTATTGAGGAATTCGAATCAATTAAGCTACCATTTTGAATTTATCGAAAAGATCAGACCAGTTCCAAATGTAGTTTTTTGTAGCGTCTTCAATAGATTTGATTATAATGGGATTTGGAGTATTCATTTTTTGGAAATGATGTACCTGACAATCGTTTAACCCATATTTGTTAAAAATAGCTGTAGCCATTGATTTTGGAATATCGTCGTGACGACGATCTAAACTAGAAAGATATTCCTCGTAATTGTTAATCTGCTCAAGTGTTAAATCGTGATCTCTACCTTCTAAACTTTCAATAAATTCATCAATAACTAAAATCCTCATCCGATTAAGTTGATTTGATTCAAAGTGAAACTTTAAGTTGTAAAGATTGGCACTAAAAACAATGTATAAAAACCATTCAATTTGACTTGATTTGATTTTAGGACTTTGCATTAATTCAGGTACTTCATTTAAAAATTCGGCTAAAGTAGGGAATGACTTCTCAGCTAGCTCATTTAAAGTACTTACAAATACTTTTGCAACATGTTCTTCTTTAAGCCTTTTTTTTCCGAATAATAAAAATGCCATTTCAAGTTAATTTGAGTTAAGTAAATATACTTGAGAGATCAACATTAGATTCGAAATCAGTACCGTTTTTATTAACTAACCAAAGTGAATTACAATTATGATATTTTTAATTCCTTTTCGAGTTCACTCGCTTTTTTGAAAAGTAAATTATCTTCGAGTTCGTGATGGGCTTCTAAATCTTGATCAAACTCTTGAAGTTTGAAGTATAAAAAGTGAATTGATGGATCAGCATCTTTGTCAGCAGTGAAGTTGTTGGTGATTTCTTTGATTTTCCCCATGATATCTTGTGAGTCATCATGTTCTTCCTCCATCATCTCTATTGGCCGTTCGAGATTCCCAAATGTTGCTGGTTCAATTCTGGATCCAGCAGATTTACTTTCTGCTAATTTTTTAAAGTAGGGAAACAAAACTTCTTCTTCTTTTACAAGATGAATTGCTAAATCGTCTGTAAATTCTTTGAATAAGGATTTAACTTGACTAATAATCTTTTGTTGTTTTGTAGATTCAAGCTTGTCTATTAATTTGAGAATAAGTGGATAGTTTGCTTTTAAATATGCATGATGAGTATTCGTTATATGGTCAACTAAATCATCTAAATTCCAGGAATTTAACATTTCAACGTATCCTTCAGACTTAATCATAATAGTTCTTGTTTGTTGTGAATTTCGTGATAATTATAATAGAATAAAATTCTTTTTTACAAAATACCTTTAATAAGTGACTAACCGTACTTAAAATTTAGTTTTTAACGGTATATATAACTTTATTAACGTCTTGCGTACTCTTTTTTATTAATTGTAGTTTTAATTTAATTCTTTTTAATTTAAAATAGTATAGTTTTTACTGTTTAATTGAAAAGTACCAGTAAAAAACTTAAGTCATGTTTTAAAGATTATGAGTTAAAGTCCATTGAAATTGCAGCTTTTAAAATTGTAAATGTGCAATAAGTCTAACTGAATAATATAAATTTCATCTAGTTGGAAGGATAGTGATCTTCAATCGTTAGATTCGAAATTCAATGTTCGATTCAATAGAGCTACTGAGTAAGTATTGTGGTAATGAAAGGGCATGAGATTTTTTTCTAAGTGAGTGTTAATTTTACGAATAAGAATATTTTATAACTACTATATTAATTTAAAGGAGTAGTTAATTCTGATGGAGTTCTTTTTAAGTTCTTAATTAGAGCATTTGATCATTTGGTTTTTTTTAAAAAATTGCGTCTAATTTCTCATATTTTTTTGAGATTAAAATAAGAAGTACAAAAGATGTAATTGTTCCGAAAATATATTTATTTGGGTTTAAGTATTCTGAATAGAGGGTAACAATTGCTTTCAATAAAATTGCATTGCAAAACAAAAAGTTGATAAAAATTACCTCAGTAGAGAACTATTTGCTTTTTAAAATATTGTCGGTTTAATAATTGACTAAGGTATTGGGATGGAATACTTATTCCTGTTATTTTAGTTGAAACTACAAAAAAAACCAATATTTTGCCTTTTTAATGTGCAAAAATAGACCAGCGAATTAACGTTCAACTTTACTATTGTTATGATCTTACAGTGATATCGCATTTTTGTGTCTCTTTTATTTGCTTTAACTAACTTAGCAAAAAGCTATTCATATGAGGTTAGATGTTTTTTTAGTAGAAAAGCGTGATGTTAAAACAAGAAGTTGGGCTAAAAAGTTAATTCAAGACCAAAAGATTTTGGTGAATAATATACCTGCTGTGAAAGCTGGGCAAGAGATTAGTGAAGCTGATGAAGTTAACGTAATAGAGGATTTTAAATACGTCAGTAGAGCAGGCTATAAGCTTGAAAAGGCGATTGAAGAATTTGATGTTAAAGTGAAAAATAGAGTTTGTTTAGATGTTGGTGCTTCAACAGGCGGTTTTACCGATTGCTTACTGCAAAATGGTGCAGACCATGTTTTTGGTATTGATGTAGGATCTGGTCAAATGAACACTAAGCTGAGGTTAAATCCAAAAGTGACGTGCATTGAGAAAATAAATGCAAGAAGATTAGATGACCTTATAAGAACTAATCTTTTACCTGCATTTGATCCAACTCCAAATTTGGTTGTTGTTGATATTTCATTTATTTCTTTAACTCTAGTATTGCCCGCAGTTATAAATTCGGTTGCTGATAATTCTGAATTTATTGTTTTGGTAAAGCCACAATTTGAATTGGGACCGAAGGCATTGAATAAAAGAGGGATTGTGTCTGATAATAGAATTAGAATTAAAGCTTTGGAAAAAATCACTTCTTTTTGTAGGGATCATAAAATGAAAGTTTTAAACAGTGCACAATCTCCTATAAAAGGGGGCGATGGTAATGTAGAGTATATCTTGCATTTTAAGTCTTAATTGAATGGATGGTATCGATTTTGAGGAAATTCCCAAGGAATTCTATAGTGATTTAAATCAGGAGGTTTTTAAAAAATGTACTTTCTGTGGTGCTGATCTTAGTCTTGGCTTAGACACCTACCTTATTGAGAAGTCATTTAAAATAAATCCTTCAAACGGTATGAAAAATACCGTTTTTGAATACGCTATCTGTTCTCCTTGTAATTTGAAAAAATTAGAAGCAATGAGTGAGGAGAGCATTGAGAATATAAAAAAATATATTTCGGAGCATTTTAATTTTTTGGAGTTCCAATTAAGGAATGACAATAAAGACCCGTTTAGTAAATGTGTTGTTACAGGAATTCCTGTTGAAGATCTTGAAGAGTATAATATTGTTGGTCAGTTTGTTGGTGATAAAATGATTAAAGGGCAATTTCCTGTTTTAATGAGTCCTTCAATAGGTGATGAAATTCAAGAGTTACTTTCACAGAAAACTAAAGATGAGTTTGATGACTTTATGAATGAAATTACAGGTGTTCCTCCTGAGCTAAAAGAATTGTTTAAAACAAAAAGGCCTGTTTTGATTTAATATTTGTGTTATAAAAAATAGCAACTTAAGATTGCTATATCATCAACAAAAGGTTCATCTCCTTTGAACTTTATTACGTCTTTCATTAAATTGTTATTCAATTCATCCATAGATGAATGTTGTCCCTTGTGAATAGCATTTTCAATTCGATTAGTACCGTATTCAATTTTTTCGTGATTCTCAACCTCACACAAGCCATCTGTATAGGTGACAAGTGTCGATTCTGGTTGAATATCTACAATCCCAATTTTAGGAGCAGGAAGATAATCTAACATACCTAATCCTGGACAACCATCTTTCAACTGTACTATTTGATTTCCGTTTTTTAGAACTGGAGGGTTATGTCCACAATTTATATAAGTTAATTGACGATTCTCAACATTATATACAGCAATAAACATGGTGATGAATTTTTCACCTTTTGCGTTATTAATTACCTTTTCATTCAGGTCTTGAACTAATTCAGGCAGGCTTATAGAATGTTTAACTCCTGCTTGTAAGTTTGCTTGGAAATTACTCATTAAAATAGCGGCAGAAACCCCTTTCCCGGAAACATCAGCGATACACATCGCGATTTCTATTTTATTTACCCAAATTACATCGTAATAATCCCCACCAACTTGTTGGTGGCTTTTATAGAAAGCTGCAATATCTAAATGTTCATCTTGAGGAAGTTGAGTCGGAAGAAGCATGTTTTGCATCTGACTTGCTAATTCTAATTCTTTTTTAACTCTTTCTTGTCGAATAGCCTCTTTCGCTAGATTCTTATTTTCGATTGCGACCGAAATAATATTTGTAAAGGTTTGAATAAATGGTAGATGCTTAATAATAGGACTAATTTGAATTGCCTCATTAATGATGTCGCCAATTAATAAAAAGGCCAGTGGTTTTGTTTTGTGAAATACTGGAATTATTAAATCAAATTCTTTAAAAATTTCATCTTCGTTAGAATTGACCTCTGAAATGTCTTCATATTTTAATAAGTCAGATTTTACATTAATATTTAGTCCGTCTTCTTTTAGTCCATATGAAGTGGCTAAACTCCAGTCACCTTCAAACGTGTAAAGAGCAATTTTTTCAATATCTAATTCGTGTAGAGTTAGTTCATATATTTCAAAAAGTTTTTCTTTTGAAACATTACTATTGATGGCTAAAGTTACATCTAACAAAGCATTCAACTTAAGGTCTTTAACCTTGATTTTTCTTTGAGCTCTTGTAAGTGATTTAACGGCCATTAGTGTGCAAATTTTTAACCCAGTCGAAATGTGACTGGGTTAAAAATATTTTAATTCTTAAATATTCTCTTCAATGAGATGAAATGAATTTTCTATTACTTTTTTACTCTTTCGTTATACTCTCCTTTTTCCGTGTCAACCTTAACGAAATCACCAATATTAATGAATAATGGGACTCTAATTTCAGCGTTAGTTTCTATTTTTGCAGGTTTGGTAGCATTAGTAGCAGTATTACCTTTTATTCCTGGTTCTGTATATGTTATTTCATACTCAACATATTGCGGTAATTCAACACCTAAAACTTCTTCGTTTTCAGCGTGAAAAAGAACTGTAACATCCATTCCGTCTTTAATGAATTTGGGAGCGTTAATTAAACACTCTTGAACGGACGTTTGTTCGAATGTTTCAGAATTCATAATATTATAACCCATATCATCTTTATAAAGAAATTGATAATTTCTTCGTTCAATCCGAACAGTTTCGATCTTAACCCCAGCAGTAAAAGTGTTGTTTATTACTTTTCCATTATCAAGATTTCTTAGTTTGGTTCTAACAAATGCAGGACCTTTACCAGGTTTCACATGTTGGAATTCAATTATCTGAAAAATTTTACCGTTAAAATTGATACAAAGACCATTTCTGAAGTCCGAGGTATTCGCCATTTATAATGTTTTTTTATTTAAAATATCCTTTCATGATTCCTCTTTTGGAATCCTGAATGAATGAAATTATTTCGTCTCTTTCTTTACTTGCTTTAACTTCAGCCTCAATAAAATTTACAGCTTGAGTGTTGTTAAGACTTTTAAGATAGATTATTCTGTAAAGTTCCTGAATTTCTTGAATTTTTTCAGGTACGAACTGTCTTCTTCTTAAACCAATAGAGTTGATTCCTATATATGAAATGGGATCCCTACCTGCTTTTACAAAAGGTGGAATGTCTTTATTTACTAAAGCACCACCACTTACCATAACATGATTTCCGATGGATACAAACTGATGAACCAAAGTTCCACCACCTAAAATGGCAAATTCTCCAATATCAACATGTCCTCCTAAATTCGTGCTGTTTGCAAGTATTGCATTATTTCCTATGGAACAATCATGTGCGACGTGAACGTAAGCCATTAGCAAAACATTGTTCCCAATAGTCGTTTTGTTCCTGTCTTCGGTACCTCTATTAATAGTAACACATTCTCTAATTGTTACGTTATCACCTATTTCTGCAGTAGAATATTCGTTGTTAAATTTAAGATCTTGTGGTACTGCCCCAATAACGGCTCCTGGGAAAACACGACAGTTTTTTCCGATTCGAGTTCCTTCCATGATTGTTACATTTGGACCGATCCAGGTCCCTTCACCTATTTCGACGTCTTTTTCAATAGTAACAAAAGGTTCTATTACAACGTTCTTAGCAATTTTTGATTGCGGATGAATATATGCTAATGGTTGGTGCATGCTATTTTACTTTATCAATTTTAGCCATCATTTCAGCCTCAGTAACTAATTCTCCATTCACGTATGCTTTACCTAACATATGTGCAATTCCTCTTCTATACGGTGATAGGTAGGTTAGTTCAAAAACAAGAGTATCTCCAGGAACAACCATCTTTCTGAATTTAACATTATCCATTTTCATAAAATATGTTAAATAGTTTTCAGGATCTTCAAATTGAGATAATACTAAAACACCACCTACTTGAGCCATTGCTTCTACCTGTAAAACTCCAGGAAAAATAGGTTGATTAGGAAAGTGACCTCTAAATAAATCTTCATTTATAGATACATTCTTTACACCAACTACTCTTTCTGGAGTTAGTTCAATGATTCTATCAACCATTAAGAATGGAGGTCTATGTGGAAGAATTTTTTTTATTCCTTCAATATCTAAAGCTATATTTGATACATCAAATTTCTTTTCCATTTTTTTGATACTTTTTTTAATCAATTTTGCAAACTCTGTATTTGGTCCATGCCCTGGTTTTGAAGCGATAATCTTACCTTTTATTGGACGTCCAACTAAAGTTAAATCGCCTATGATATCTAATAGCTTGTGACGAGCCGGTTCATTGGCATGTCTTAACTCAATATTGTCAAGAATTCCTTCTTCTTTAACTTCAACAGAAGGTTTATTTAATATTTTGGCGATTTCGTTTAATCTTTCTTCTTCAATAACCTTGTCAACAACAACAATTGCGTTGCTTAAATCGCCTCCTTTAATAAGGTTATGTTTTGCTAAAAATTCTAATTCGTGAAGAAAACAGAATGTTCTTGAAGAAGCAATTTCATCTTCAAAATCTTCAATTTTATCAAGGGCAGCAAACTGTTTACCAAGAACCGGAGATTCGTAGTCGATCATTGATGTGATGTTGTAATGATCATCCGGAATAGCTAATAATTCAATTCCTTTCTCTTCTAGTGAGAATTTTATTGGTTCAGTAATTACAAAGTAATTTTTATCAGCATCAAGTTCTTTAATCCCTGCTTTCTTTAAAATTTCGATAAACGGTTTTGAGCTCCCGTCCATAATAGGGACTTCTTGTGAATCAATTTTAATCAAGCAATTATCAATCCCTAAACCTGTTAAGGCTGCGAGTGAATGTTCAATTGTTGAAACAGAATTTCCATTTTTTGTTAGCGTGGTTCCTCTTTGGATATCAGTAACGTAATCAACATCAGCTTCTATGATTGGTTGTCCTTCAAGATCTGTTCTTTGGAATTTAATTCCGTAATTCTCTTTTACTGGACAAAAAGTTAAATTCACCTTTTTACCCGTGTGTAAACCTATGTCACTTAAAGAAACTTCTTTTGAAATTGTTCTTTGCTTTTCACCCATAACCAAATTATCTCAGCAAAAATAAGGCTTTTATTTTTGCTGAGATAATTTGATGATTGCTTTTTCAATATTGTTAATCTTTTCTTGAATTTTAGGTAAGTTTTTAAAACCAACAAGACTTCTTTTATATGCACTAACTTCAAAGGCAGGGGACCCTTGCCAGATAGATCCCTTTTTGGATATAGATTTTCCAATTCCGGATTGAGCTGCAATTTTCACTTCGTCTGCAATTGTTAAGTGACCTATTATTCCTACTTGACCTCCAATCATACAATTTTTTCCAACTTTGGTTGATCCTGCAACTCCTGATTGAGCTGCAATTACTGTGTTTTCCCCAATTTCAACATTGTGAGCGATTTGAATAAAGTTATCCAGTTTAACTCCTTTTTTTATTACTGTAGATCCCATTGTCGCTCTGTCTATGCTACAATTCGCCCCAATTTCAACATGATCCTCAAGTATAACATTTCCAATTTGGGGAATCTTACTGTATTGGTTTTCTGAATTTGGAGCGAATCCAAAACCATCGCTTCCGATAACAGTACTACTGTGAATTGTAACATTGTTTCCTATAACACATGCATCGTAAATAGTTGCATTTGCATAAATAGTTGTATCGTCCCCGATTTTAACATGATCACCAATAACAGTATTGGGGTAAATGTTTACATTTTTTCCTATTGTTACATTTTTTCCTATCCGTGAAAATGCACCAATAAATTCATTTTCACCCAAAGTCGTATTTTCTCCAATAAAAATCGGCGCTTCTCTTCCAACTTTTCTTGGTTTAAACTCTTCATATTTCTGAAGTAAGGTAGCAAAAGCTTCATATGGATTTGAAACTCTAATTAGTGTTGTTTTGATTTCTTGTTGCAATTCTAAGTCTTTAGAAACAATTACGACAGATGATTCGCAATTATATAGAAAATCCTCATATTTTAGATTGGCTAAAAATGATAAAGCACCGTCGAATCCTTCTTCAATTTTAGCGAAATTATTTATTTGTGCTTCAGGGTTTCCTTCAATGGTTCCATTAATTAGAGCGGAAATTTGTTGCGCAGAAAATGTCATAATGTTAATGTTTTTGGATAACACAAAAAGTATTTTGTTACCGGAGTTGATAAACTAGAAATGTTTAATTGATCGGAAGCTTCAGCAATATCTTTAGTTTCTCCATTTTTATAAAAAACACTTATTCTGTCCTGTTCAGGATTATAGGCATTGTTTTGAATGTTTGCACTAAATACGAAGAATTTCAAGTCTTTTTCAGGGATTTGTAATTGCTGAACAGTTTTAGCCTCTAAATTATTTATTTTCTCAACAGAATATGGTTCCGGACTAATTTCGGTTTTATAAAGCCTTCGATTAATCATCCAATTGCAGAGTGTTGATAAGGTTTTGTTAGGGTGATCAATCCACTCTTTAATACAAGTGAAAATGTCATAATCGTCAAGCTTGGAGAAGTACCTTAATATTTCAGGATTGGATTCAAAGTCTGATGATGCTAAGTTTTGGTTTAAGAAAAATTTTAATGATTTAGTTGCAAAAAGATCTTCACCGTCTAAAACTAATTCTTTTGCCTTTTTTAAAATATTAATCACTAAAAATTCTGCAGCAACAACTGCTTTGTGTAGGTAAACTTGCCAATACATAATTCTACGAGCGACAAGGAATTTTTCGATCGAATAAATCCCTTTTTCATCAATAACTAGTTCATCGTTGTGTACATTAAGTAACTTAATAATTCGATCAACGCCAACGATACCCTCATTTACTCCCGTATAAAAACTATCTCGTGTTAAATAATCTAATCGATCAACATCAAGTTGACTGCTTATAATTTGATGGAGAAACTTTTTATGGTATTTATTTGTGAAAATTTCAATTGTTAAATCAAGTTCTCCTTTAAAATGCTTGTTTAACGCTTTCATGAATAAAATGGAAAGTTCTTCATGATGAACTCCATTTACAATCGTGTATTCTAAAGCATGTGAAAAAGGCCCATGTCCAATATCGTGCAGTAAAACAGCACAAATAACAGCTTTTCTTTCTTCATCAGAAATTAAATGCCCTTTTGATTGCAAGGTGTCTATTGCTTGAATAGCTAAATGCATTGCCCCGATAACATGATGAAACCTTGTATGATAAGCCCCAGGATAAACCATACTAGTTAAGCCCAATTGCCTTATGCGCCTCAATCGTTGAAAATAGGGGTGCTCTATAATGTCAAAAACGATATCGTAGGGGATATTAACGAAGCCATAAACAGGGTCGTTAATAATTTTCTTTTTATTTCGTGTTTGTTCGATGGTTATTTTTTTAGCTAACGCTGGATATTCAATTGTTTTAATTCCTATTTTTAGGGGAATATGTACCAAAATTAAGGTTTTTTAATGGATAAGGTGAAAATATTATGGGCGGATGATGAAATTGATTTATTAAAGCCTCACATTCTTTTTTTAGAGAATAAAAATTACGAAGTTACTTCTGTTAAAAGTGGTAATGAAGCAATAGAAGAAGTTGGACGGTCTCATTTTGATGTTGTTTTTTTAGATGAGAATATGCCCGGAATTACAGGTTTGGATGCATTGATGGAGATTAAAAAACTCAGAAAAAGTATTCCTGTTGTTATGATCACAAAAAGTGAGGAAGAACATATAATGGAAGAGGCAATAGGAGGTGAGATTTCCGACTATCTTATAAAACCTGTAAATCCAAATCAAATTTTATTATCTCTCAAAAAGATTCTTGATAACTCAAGACTAGTAAGTGAAAAATCTACTTCAGATTATCAAAAAGAGTTTCGTGAAATAGGAATGCGATTATCGGATAGATTGGACGCAAATGATTGGATTGAAATTCAAAAGAAATTAGTTTACTGGGATTTAAAATTATCTAAAAGTGATGAGTCTGGTATGGAAGAGATTTTACAGTCTCAAAAATCGGAAGCGAATCATTCTTTTTGCAAATATGTAGAAAATGAATACTTAGATTGGTTAAATAATCCGGATGATGACACACCAATTTTATCCAATACGCTCCTTAAACAAAAATTGATTCCAAAATTAAACAGTGAAAGACCAGTGTATTTGATTGTTTTGGATTGCTTGAGGTATGATCAATGGAGGGTTTTACAGCCAGAGTTTTCTAAACTATTTGTTATTGAGGAAGATGATTGTTATTATTCGATTTTACCAACGGCAACCCAGTATGCGAGAAATTCAATTTTTGCAGGTTTAATGCCTTCCGAAATTTCAAAACAATTCCCAGATAAGTGGGTGGATGAATCTTCTGATGAGGGAAAAAATCTTCATGAGGAAGAGTTGTTAAGTGAGTTTCTAAAGAGAAATGGAAAGTCAGCGATAAAATCATCCTATAATAAAGTGACTAATTTGTTTGGAGCAAAGAAGTTATTAGATAATTTTCACCAATTAAAAGAAAATGATTTAAATGTCGTCGTTTACAATTTTGTTGATTCTTTAAGTCACGCAAGAACAGATTTTAAAATCATGCGAGAGTTAGCAGAGGATGAAAAAGGGTATCGGGATATTACAAAAACTTGGTTCGAAAATTCACCATTGCTTGAAATGCTTAAAACATTAAAAGGAAGTGGTGTCGAAGTACTTTTAACTACCGATCATGGATCTGTGTTGGTTGATAATCCTAGAAAGGTTGTTGGCGACAAAGAAATCAGTACAAATTTAAGATATAAGGCTGGTAAAAATATGCAATACAAGTCTAAGGAAGTATTTGAAATAGAATCTCCTGACGAAGCTTTTTTACCGAAATTGAATTTGAGTACGCGTTATATATTCGCAAAAAATCATGATTTTTTTGCTTATCCCAACAATTATAATCACTACGTGAAGCATTATCGAAATACGCTCCAACATGGTGGTGTAAGTATGGATGAAATGATAATCCCTGTAATAAGTATGAAGTCTAAATAAACATGATTAAAAGTGGTTTGGTTGATTTGAAATTAGTTGCAGAAAAGCTAATATATGCTGCGGGTAATAAAAGAGTCATTCTTTTTAATGGACCCATGGGGTCAGGGAAAACAACACTTATCAAAGAGGTGTGTAATTGTTTAGGTGTAATCGATCATGTAAGTAGTCCAACATTTGGAATTGTGAACGAGTATAAAACTAAATCTGGAACTGTTTATCACTTTGATGCGTATCGGATAGAAAATGAAGACGAGGCATATGATTTTGGAATCGAGGAATATTTAGATTCTGGAAATTGGTGTCTAATTGAATGGCCAAATAAAATACAAAATGTTTTGCCGTTAGAGGACGAATTATTTTCTATTGATATACAAGTGGATAATGAGTTAAGGAGTTATGAATTTTAATTAAAATTTAATGAAATCATCAGATTTAATAAAACATTTAACTGAAAGTGGTTTAATGCCTCAAGAGGAAACCTTGGAATTGCCAAGAAGTGAAAAGAATCTTTTCATCGGTATTCCTAGAGAAACGGCTTTGCAAGAGAATAGAGTTGCTTTAGTTCCAGATAGTGTAGGTTTGTTAGTTAATAATGGGCATAGAGTTTTAATAGAATCTAAGGCAGGGGAACCTGCTAATTTTACAGATAAAGATTACAGTGAAGCTGGAGCAGAGATTGTTTCGGATGCTAAGGATGTTTATCGTGCAAATATTATTATTAAAGTTGCACCTCCTACTTTGGAGGAGGTAGCTATGTTTGATCCAATGCAAAAACAAATTTTATTTTCGGCACTTCAAATTACTTCTCAGCCTAAAGACTGCATGAAGCAATTAATGAAACAGAAGGTAACGTGCGTTGCGTATGATTTTATAAAGGATAGAGACGGTGTTTACCCTATTGTTCGAAGTATGAGCGAAATTGCAGGGAATACATCTATATTGATTGCTGCTGAATGCTTAAGTAATGTGAATGGAGGTCACGGTGTGATGATGGGTGGTATTCCTGGCGTTAAGCCAACTAAAGTAGTTATATTAGGCGCAGGAGGTGTCGGAGAGTTTGCAGCTAGAAGTGCATTGGGCTTGGGAGCTAATGTTAAATTGTTTGATGATGAATCTCATAAGCTTAGAAGAACCCTCAACAATCTTGGTCAACGAATTTACACCTCAATTTTACAACCTAAATTATTAAAGAAAGCATTAAAAAATGCAGATGTCGTGATTGGAGCTCTAAGACCGAGAAACGGACGAACACCTTGTGTTGTTACTGAGGAAATGGTTTCTGAGATGAAATATGGATCTGTAATAATAGACGTCAGTATAGATACTGGAGGTTGTTTTGAGACATCTGAAGTTAGTTCTCATGAAAAGCCGCTTTATAAGAAGTATGGTGTTACACATTATTGCGTACCCAATATTGCATCTAGAGTTAGCAGAACAGCTTCTTACGCTTTAAGTAATGTTTTCACTCCATTATTAATTGAGCTAGGTGAAGGTGGTGGTTTAGAGCGGATGATGCATTCCGAACCTGGTTTCAAAAATGGGGTATATATGTATAAAGGTATTTTGACAAGCAGGGTACTAGGGGAGACGTTTGATTTGCCATACAAGGATATTGATTTGTTAATGGCTGCGATTTAATTTTAACGAATAGACATAAAAAAAGGGAGCAAATGATTGCTCCCTTTTTTTATGTCTATTATGTTCTTATTGCTCGAAGAAGTAATCGATTAATTTGTGAATATCACCCAATGCTAAATCGATCTTGCCATCAAAGTAGTTATCAATACTTTCATAAATTTCTTTAGAAGTAATTCGACCGTTTCCATTTATGTCGCAAAGTTTTTTAATCTCTTCTATTGATTTTTTACTAGGTTCAACTCTCGAAGTGATTAGTGACTTATCAGCTTTCCCAGCATTTAAGAGTTGAAACTCGATGTCAGATTCTTCTCCTTGGCACATACTTGGGTAGAATTGACATAGCTCATCTCTTAGTGTCACAACTGTATCAGTAGCTTCTTTAGCAATTAAACTATCAGGAATTGCAACTCCATTAGTATCAACTTCTAAAGCAGATTTTTTAGTTTTATTGTCTTGGTCTAAGTGGTTTGGAATTCCATCATGATCATCGTCTAATGGGCATCCATTTCTGTCAACTTTAATGCCTTCATCTGTGAATTGACATTTGTCATCAATATCTAAAACTCCATCAGCGTCACTGTCGGCTTTAAGTAATGCTGCGAAATCTATATCATCATATTCTTTATGCTTTTTTGATCTCTTCCCTAATCCTGAAGGGTTAAAAACGAAGCTCATAGAAGAATACATTAAAACATCGTTTGTTTTCCCATCTGCAAGGCCATCAATAAAATCAGTATTGGTAATAGAAACTGACTGTTTAATTCGTGCTTTCAAATAGGGATTAATATAAAAGTCAAAGCCTATTGAAATCGGAAAGGCTAAGGGAAGATCATTTTCGCCGCTTGTGGGTATTTCAGTTTCGTATTTATAATCTCTGGATAGTTTCGTTCCAAAATCCGTTGGGTTTTGGGCAATATTCCTTATTGAACCATCCTCCCAATAAAAGTATTTATTACCACTTGCATCTAATGAATCCGTTTTAGAATTAAAAGAAAGAAAATCTATACCAATCGAAATAAAGGGATCTATTCTATAGTCTTCTGCTAAAATAAAACCGTTTGCGAAGTGAAATGAAGCAGACAAGCCTGCATTGATGACTTTTGTTTGGAAATTAACATTAGAATTACCAGTCCTTTCGTTTTTTGTTAAAGTGGCATATCCTCCGTTTAAACTAACTCCTAAACTACTTGTGATTTTATACTCAACCCCTGCATGAAATCCAACTTGAAGATTCTCAGTGGTACCTAAATCTTTAATTACACCTACATCTCCTCTGTAGTTTAATAGGCCAACACCCATGTTGTAATAAATCGGAGCAAGACTAGATGTGTCTTTGTCAGTACTTGAACTATCCGGCGTTTCTTGAGCTTGAGCTATAGAAGAACCTAATAGAATACAAAAAACTAATGTCAGTTTGAGTATATTCATTCCCTACCTTTTGTTTTAATTTAGCTAATTTATATAAAATTAGTTGAAATAAGGTAGGAAATCATTAACAATTTAAGGTTAGAAATTTGGTTTTAATAGGTATTGAGTATAGAATTCATTAATGATTTTAACGGCTTCATCTGATGTGTCAACTACGTGGAAGAGATCAAGGTCTTTTTCTGCGATCATACCGTTTTGTAAAAGTGAGTTTTTTATCCAATCAACTAAACCACCCCAAAACTCTTTTCCAACTAAAACAATCGGAAATTTACCTATTTTTTTAGTTTGAATTAACGTTATGGCCTCGAATAACTCGTCTAATGTTCCAAATCCACCAGGGAGCACAACAAATCCTTGCGCATATTTAACAAACATCACTTTTCTTACAAAGAAAAAGTCAAAGTCTATTTTTTTGTTCCGATCAATGTAGGGGTTAGAATACTCTTCGAATGGTAAGGAAATATTTAATCCAACGGATTTACCTCCACCTCGGTTGGCGCCTTTATTGGCCGCCTCCATAATTCCAGGTCCACCACCTGTAATTACTCCGTAGCCATGCTGGGTTATTTTATATGCTAAATCTTCAGCAAGTTGATAGTATTTATCTTCTTCTTTTGTTCTTGCAGAACCAAATATTGAAACACAAGGACCAATTCGTCCCATTTTTTCAAAGGCTTCAACAAATTCTGACATAATCTTGAAAATTGTCCAAGAGTCATTCGTTCTTATTTCGTTCCAGTTTCTCTCACTAAAAGCGTCAATTATTTTTTCATCATTGTTTTTCATAGGGTTAAAAATTTAAAAGGTCAAAATGGCCAGTAAGCTTTTAGTTTACTATGAAGTTAACACAAAAGTTACTTGAGTTCCTGCTTAAGAAACTTACCTGTTATACTTTTATTGTTTCGAGCTACTTTTTCGGGAGTTCCCTGAGCTATAATATAACCTCCTTTTTTGCCCCCTTCAGGTCCAAGATCAATTAAATGATCGGCTACTTTTATTACATCTAAGTTGTGTTCTATTACAACAACAGTGTTTCCTTTGTCTACAATTCTCTGGAGAACATTTATAAGCACATTTATATCTTCAAAATGCAGACCAGTTGTAGGTTCATCTAAGATAAATATTGTATTTCCAGTTGCTTTTTTTGCCAATTCTGTCGCCAATTTAATTCTTTGAGCTTCTCCACCTGAAAGTGTAGTTGAGGCTTGCCCTAGCTGAACGTATCCAAGACCAACTTCATCAAGTGCTTTTATCTTGCGGTGTATATTAGGTTGTGCTTCAAAAAAAACAACAGCTTCTGATATAGGCATTTCTAGTACCTGACTTATGTTTTTACCTTTGAACTTAGCTTGTAAGGTCTCTTGATTATACCTTTTACCATTACAGGTTTTACACTTCACATAAACATCCGGAAGGAAGTTCATTTCTATCGTTTCTATTCCAGCTCCTTTGCAGGATTCACATCGTCCGCCGCTAATGTTAAATGAGAACCTCCCTGCTTTAAAACCGTTTATTTTACTAATTGGAATTTGGGCAAAAAGATTCCTGATGTCTGCGAATAAGCCCGTGTATGTTGCTGGATTTGATCTTGGAGTTCTTCCTATTGCAGATTGATCAATTTCAATGACTTTATCCAATAAGTCTAATCCTTTAACTGATTTAAACGGCAGAGGGGCAGCTTTACTTTTGTAAATATGATTATATAATAAAGGAATTAGCGTTTGATTAATTAGGGTAGATTTTCCACTCCCTGAAATTCCTGAAATACACGTAAATACACCTAAAGGGATTTTAAGGTTAACGTTTTTAAGGTTGTTACCATTTGCTCCTCTTAGTTCTATGAATTCATTGTTCGGTTTACGTCTTATTGGAATACAAATTTCTTTTGTGTCCGATAGGTATTGATATGTAGTACTTTCTTTATTGCTTAGTTCATTTGGTTTCCCTTGATCAATTACTTCTCCTCCAAATTTTCCTGCTTTCGGTCCAATATCAATTATGTAATCCGATTCTTGCATAATCTCCTTGTCATGCTCAACAACAATAACAGTATTGCCATTGTCTCTAAGCTTTTTTAAGGCAGTTATTAATCTCATATTGTCTCTTTGATGAAGACCTATACTTGGCTCATCAAGAATATATAAAACGCCAACTAATTGAGAACCAATTTGTGTTGCAAGTCTTATACGCTGACTTTCTCCTCCCGAAAGTGTCTTGGCAGTCCTGTTAAGGTTTAAATAATCTAATCCAACATCTAATAAGAAACTTACTTTTTTTAAGGTTTCCTTTAAAATTTCAGCAGCTATTATTTTTTTGTTTTCATCAAAGAGATCTAAACTGTTTTTCAGCCATAAGTCTAAATCTGAAATATCCATATTGGCAACTTCTGCAATAGATTTTCCTTGGATTTTAAAATAATTGGATTCTTTTTTTAACCTTCCTCCATTGCAAGTTGGACAAGTAGAGCTTGTCATGTAACTTTTCAACCATTTTCCACCAGAGTCGGAATTAAACTCTGTTATTTTATTTAAATATTTAATTATTCCCAAAAATGGAACGTCTGATTCTTCTATATTATTTGAATTTCCAAACATTAAGGCTTGCACAAAAGCATCCGAATGTTCTGAGAAGGGAGATGTTATGTTTTCACCAAAGCTTTTTGCAAGTTCTTCAATCGTGTTAAAAAGTGTTGTTTTTTTCTTCTTACCTATAGGGAAAATCGCTCCTTTTGTGATGGATAATTCTTTATTCGGAATAATCTTTTCTTCATCAAATGAATAAGTTTCTCCCAGTCCATTACATGTTTTACAAGCTCCATAGGGGCTATTAAATGAGAATAAATTAGGTTCTGGAAGTTTGTAAGAGACACCGGAAGTTGGACATGTTAAATGCTGACTAAAAAATTGAGTTTTCTTTGAGTCTGGAGCGTAAATTGTTAAAGCACCATCTCCAACAGTTAGGGCTGTTGAAATTGATCTTTTAAACCTTTGGTCGCTTGTAGATTTCGAATCAATTAAAAGACGATCTATTACAACCTCAATATCATGGGTTTTGTATCTATCGGCCTGTAAACCTTTAATAATATCAGTAATTACGCCATCTATTCTTACTTTTGAATAGCCTTGTTTACCCAGCTTTTCAAAAAGCTCTCTATAGTGGCCTTTACGCCCTTTAACCAAAGGTCCAAGAATATAAACTTTTTGCTGGTCAAATTTACGCGAAATTAATGTTGTTATCTGTTCTGTTGTATAACTCACCATCAATTCACCAGTTTCATAGGAGTAAGCGTCAGACACTCTTGCAAATAACAATCTTAGGAAGTCATATATTTCAGTGATTGTCCCAACTGTTGATCTTGGGCTTCTCGAAGTCGTTTTTTGTTCAATAGCGATAACGGGACTCAATCCATCAATTTTTTCAACGTCTGGACGTTTCATGGTTCCCATAAATTGCCGAGCATAGGCAGAGAAGGATTCCATATACCTTCTTTGTCCTTCTGCATAAATTGTATCAAATGCAAGACTGGATTTACCGCTTCCACTTAAACCTGTTATGACAACAAGTTGGTTTCGTGGAATTTTCAAAGAAATATTTTTAAGATTATGTTCTTTTGCTCCTTCAATTGTAATGAATTCTGAAGGTGAAAACTGATTCCAGTTATTGGTTAGATTTTTCAATTTGTGGCGCTATTTTGAGACTATCCGAATTTATCGAATTTTCTTGAGAAATAGTGTCAGTTGTTATTTGTTTAAGACTATCAATACATAATGTTTTTAAAGTAGAGTCTGCATACACAGTAATCGAATCTGGCTTTGTATAATTAAGCTCAGAATGAATCAAATATTCATTTGAAGGGATTTTTAACAGGTAGCGCTTAGAGTTTGCATTTTTTAGGGATTGATTTCTCAACCACGGATTGGCAATTTTTAACAACTTATAATTTATGTTTTGATTAATGGCGAAATCCGTAAAATTTGAAATACTTGTATCTAAAGTAATCGTTTTGAATTGCATAGGAGCATAACGGTGCGAATCGTTTAAATTAAATCCAAAATGTTTTGGATTTTCTAAAATAGCTTTAAATGCTGCTATTCTAAAAACATATCTAGAAGTTTCTGAATTTAGTAATAAGTCAAAATAATTGTTTGTTTTTTGTCTTGTTAAATTTTTCTGAAGACCATACATTCCCATATTGTAAGATGCAGCAACTAAAGTCCATGAATTAAATTTAGCATACGCTTCTTTAAAGTATTTACACGCAGCTTCTGTTGCTTTTTCTAAATGGTAGCGTTCATCTACTTCCTTATTTATTTCCAGGTTGTACTCCAATCCTGTTTTTTCCATGAATTGCCAAAAACCTCTTGCACCAGCTGGAGATACTACGTTCTTTAATCCACTTTCTGCAATTGCTAAATATTTAAAATCGTTTGGGATACCGTGTTTTTTTAAAATAGGTTCTATTATCGGAAAGTATTTACCAGACCTTTTGTAAAAAAGTAAAATCGAAGAATGCCAATAGGTATTTTTTATTATTTCTTTATCAAAACGTTCCAGAATGTCTCTACTCTCCAAGGGTATCTTTTCTCCACAGAAATTTACATTAAAATTATAATTGTGAGATTTTGCGGCGTAAAAAGTTTCATTATCAAAATTGAAGTTAATTGCTTTCTTGGAAAACGTAAACAATTGAAAGCAACCAATTATCGCTAGAACTGCAATTGATATTCGATATATACTTCTATTTGGCATCAATTGGTTTTCTTTTGGTTATCCCAAATAGAAAAATAAAGGCCACTGCCATAAATCCAATAAGTGAGAAAGTTATTGTTAAACTCCACGTTTTTAAAGTATAGTTTACGTAAAGTCCTATTGCACCACAAATAAAAGTGAAGCTTAAAAAAAATATAGCTATGTGTCTGTCTTTTAGTCCTAAATATGAAAGGTGGTGAGTTGTGTGATCTCTTCCTCCTACAAAAGGACTTTGACCTTTTAATAGTCTATTAATTGTTACTGTAGTGGTATCTATTATCGATGGTAAAAAAGCGAGGATAGGAGTGATAATTTTTGCCCATATCGAAGTGTCTTTAAATTCATGTCCATTCCAAAAAAACGATATACCAACAGCTGCGAGCAATACGCCCAAAAATTGACTTCCGGTATCCCCCATATACATCCTCGAAGGATTCCAGTTGTAATATAAAAATCCAAATAACGATGCCAGTGTACCCAGTAAAACCCAGAAATATAAATTATCGGTTCCTTCCGTAATTACCAAAGCAAAAAGAACTGTGGAAATCACTCCAATTGAGACCGATGTTGTAATCCCATCCATGTTGTCTAACATGTTTATGGAGTTCATCATTCCAACAACCCAAAAGAAGGTAATCGCGTAATTTAAGAATTCATTATCAAATAATGTGATAAAATTATCTGTTAATATTAAAACGACTGCACAAGCAAATTGACCTAAAAATTTTAATATTGGTTTGGTGTTGTATGCATCATCGGCGAGCCCTACTAAAAACCCAATTGATGATGCTATGAGGATACCAAAGAATTTTAGTGGAATTTGTTCCGACGCAAAAACTATTGCAAAAACAGCAAAAGAGAGCAAGAAAACAATGTAAAGTGAAATCCCCCCAAAAGCAGGTTTAGTTGTACTAGCCCATCTTACCTCTGTATTGTCGGTACTATTTTTTGTACCCATTGTTCTTGAAAACTTCAAAAACAAACCATTAATAAGTAGTGAAAAAACTAAAGCAAAAATGAAAAAAAGTATAAAATGCATTATTTCCGATTAAATGTTCGTAAAAATAGTGGTTTAACTTAGTTAAAACAAGGAGTTAAAGTTCTTAAAATAAGTACTGCTATTGTCTTTTTCAGAGACAAGAGGGTTTTTAGTTTCCCATTTAATCTTTAAAGTGGGATCATTCCACATAATCGAACCCTCAGATTCTTTGTTGTAATAGTTCGTTACTTTGTATACAAATATGGTGTCGTCTTCCAATGTCTCAAAACCATGCGCAAAGCCTGGTGGAACCCACAATATTTTAAAATTATCTTCCGAAAGCTTTACAAGCAAAGATTGTCCATAAGTAGGGGACTCTTTTCTTATGTCGACTATTACATCATTTACTGCTCCTTTTATAACGCGCACTAATTTACCTTGATCAAATGGAGGGTTTTGAAAATGCAATCCTCTTAAAACGTCTTTTGAAGAAAGGGATTGATTGTCCTGTACAAATTTAAAGTCACCAATTTCTTTCGAAATAAAGTCGGCATTAAAAGACTCTAAAAAATAGCCTCTTTTATCCCCAAAAACAGTTGGGGTAAAAATAAGTACATCTTTTAATATTGTTTTTTCTATTTTCATCCTTTACTAAAAAGGTTAACTATTTTTTTTCTTTTTTGAGGACTTTCTTCGTAATAGCCATGGCTTCCGCCGTATCCATATCCGTATCCATATCCGTATCCGTATCCTCCGTATTTTTTTCCACTACCCGCACTGTTTAAAATAATAGACAGTTTTTTAACCCCTTTCTTGTCTCTTAACATTTGGATGTTTTTCAGGAAGATTTTCTTTGAAAAATGTGCCCTTACGATATAAATAGGATAATCAACTTTCGAAATAATTGGCAATGCATCGGTGACAATTCCTACAGGAGGCGTATCAATTACAATTACGTCGTAGGACTTTTTAAGATCTTCAACAACATCCGTCATTTTTTTACTAATAATGAGTTCCGAAGGGTTTGGAGGAATTGGTCCAGCTGTTATAAAATGAAGGTTTTCCAGGTTGCTTTTCTGAATACTTTCTTCAAGTGTTGTTTTCCCAATAAGTAAAGTACTCATTCCAATAGTATTCTGAACATTAAAACCAATATGCGTTTTGGGTTTCCGCATATCTAAATCAAGGATGATAACTTTCTTTTCCGAAAAAGCTATAATCCCTCCCAGGTTAATTGCTACAAATGTTTTTCCTTCACCGGATATTGTTGAGGTAACCGTTAATACTTTTGCCCCTTCATCATTATCAATGAATTGTAGGTTAGAGCGTATTGATCGGAATGCTTCTGACATTAAAGATTTGGGGTTCTTATCTACAATTAATTGAGAAACGGGAATTGCATCTTTGTAGGACGGAACCATACCTAGTATTGGAATGTTATCGGTGTGTTTTGCAACGTCTTGTGTGCCCGAAACTGTATTGTGAAGTAAGTATTTAATTACAACTATTGATAACCCAATTGCCAGCCCAACACCTAAAAATAACATATAGTTATATTTCTTTTGCGGAGAGATAGGGGTGAAGTTTGCTTTTGCAGGTTCAATTATTTCATTGTCCGAAACAAAGCCTGCGCGCACCATTTCGTATTCAGCCTTCTTGGTTAAAAGTTTCGAATAATACTCACTGTTGATATCATACATTCTTTGCAAATGCAAATAATCTGTATTGTGGTCGAAATTAGCACCTGCTTTTTTCTGAGAAATTTTATAACTTTTTAGTCTTTCTTTTACAGTGATTACATTGCGTTCTAATTCGCCCACTAAATTTGAAATTATTTCTTTTAAATCATCTTTTTCAAGTTTAATTTGAAAATCAATTTCTTTTACTTGGTATGCTTCTTCAGTTAGTCTAAAAATAAGAGATCTTCTCTCAGAAAGTAACGATTTTAATTTGTTGCCAACAGAAGAGATGTATTTGTTTTGCGAGTACAACAACAGCATGGAGTATAAATTTTCATTATCTATTTCATTTTGTAAAGCATTTTGAAATTTGTTAAAATCAGCAAGCGATTTCTCTAATTCAAATTCTTCTAATTTATCACTCTTTTTTAGTTCATTGGTTAATTTTCCAAAGTCTAAATCTAAACTATTGGGGCCCTCTTCTAATTCTTTATATGGTGTTATCAGTCTTTGATAATAATCCAACTTCTTATTTATTTTAAGAATTTGATCATCCGTAAATTCAATCATTTTATTGGCACTTTCTTTCTTCTTCGTCATGTTAGACTTGAGAAATTCTGAAGCTAAACTATTTACAATGTCAGCACATTTTTTCGGATGATTACCTGTAAATGAGATGTTAATCGTTTTTGCAGCCGAATTGTGGATTTTTATGTTCAGTCCATCTGAGTAGGCGTTAACAATATTAGCTTCATCAGTAAGGGTAAATAAATAACTTTTTTCTTCACCATCCAATTCATTAAAAATTTGATTCGAGATCACTACTTTAAGTTCTAAGCCATTTAAAGACACCCATTTGTTTATTGGACAAGCAATATTAACTACTGAATCAAGCGCAGTTCTTTTTATAGATACCAACCCATTGGTAAAACGTAAACTAAAAGCATTGTTTAAAATTCTTTTGTCTTTGAGTTGGAATTTTATTTTAAAAGGAGAGGAGCTGTAGTTTTCAGAATTCAGAAATTGTCCTTTCGAGTAATAATTTATTTTTAACTCTAAAGGAGTAAGAGCATCACTCAGCATCTTTTTCGAGTTTAGCCGACTTAATTCCCCGTTTAGGTTCGTTTCGTATATGTTTTGAAAATTCATCACCCTGTTAACTTCATTTTTATCGCCTATTTTAACAATGGAATTTGAAGTGTATTTTGGAGTTGAATACCGGTTTATAAAAAAAGCGGCAGTAAACCCTAAAACTAAAAAGAGGAATATAAGCAGTAAGTTTTTACGAATGATTAAAAGGGCTAAACTCAAATCAAATTCGTCATTTAGCAATGAAAGCTTTTCTTTTTCCATTATCGTTGCGTTACAGAGTAAACTAGAAGTATAGTGCTTAAAAAACCAAAAATTGAACCAACATCAGAAGAAATCCTAGATGCATAATTTATAAAAGGGTCTATGTATATTATGTCACCAGCCATTAAATTTAAATTAGCAGTTTTCATTCCATCTATGGTTGATAAATCAACCAAGTAAATGTCTGGATTTTTCAAATCCCCACGAATTAACTTTATTCTCGATGCATTTCCTTCCTGATAGATACCACCAGATCCTGCTAATATTTCAAATAAAGTGGTGTTCTCATTTTGCAGTTCTACGATGCTTGAATTGTATCCTCCTTGAAAAAGATAAACT
>Ga0209666_1000041_pt1 | contig 101771 bp, 98 predicted proteins | sample SaaInlV_125m_DNA_FD_184679 | JGI IMG/M metagenome (GOLD analysis project Ga0209666, IMG submission 184679) | Marine microbial communities from expanding oxygen minimum zones in the Saanich Inlet - Saanich Inlet SI037_S3LV_10m_DNA (SPAdes)... | ecosystem: Environmental > Aquatic > Marine >...
CAGTTTGATGAAGATTATGATCCAAGGTACGATTATCCGCCACTTTGGCTTGATTTAATGGATGAAGAGTGAATAAAATGACTTGCGTTAAGGCGCTTACTGCCATTATTGTTATTATTATGTTAATGCCAACTGCCGTTGGTCATGGTGCAAATTCTTACTCATTTATTATGAGAAATCAGAGTTTACAACCTTCCGAAGCTCAAGTATTAGATAATAGTACAATAATATTCTACAACGCTGCAGAAAATAATAGGACAATACTAATCGACAGCAATAGAGATGGAGAGACCGACATAAGTTGTGAAGTAGGACCATCAAATACTTCTTCGATTAGTGATGAATGCAGTATTTGGTTAGAACCTGGTATATGGGAATCAGGAGAGTATGAAGTTAAAATAATGTCTAATGGAACTTTATGGAATACACTTAGTTTAGTAATATCATTAGATAATCATACCGAGGCATCTAGTCTTGATTTAGCCGCGCCATCTGACTATTCATTTAATAACGAACAGACTGATGAAGAAAATAGTAAAGAATCTGGAATAGCAAACATATATCAGATAGGCCTATTGGTTTTGATTACCGTTGGATTGTTTGCAAGTAGGAAGAAAAGTTGATTGATATGAAAAATAAATTCGTTATAATTATATTATCTATCCTGTTAGTTTCCCCAGGATGCCTTAGTTCGGAAGATACAGATATATTTTATGGAGATGACATTAATCCCCCAATACCCGCTGAAGATTTCATATTGATAGATGGAGACGGAGAGTATTATCAGCTCTCTCAATTGGAAGGCAAAGTTATTGTTATCGCATTTTTATTTACTAGATGTCCAGATGTTTGTCCAATAGTTAGTGCAAATCTAGATTTTATTTCAGAGCAACTTGGAGATATATATGAAGAGGAAGTAGTAATTCTAACAATAACTGTTGATCCTTGGACTGACAATACATCAGTCATGAACGATTATGCTGGTGCCAGAAATCTAGGATGGCCACATTTGACTGGCACAGTTGAAGATTTAGAACCGGTGTGGAAGAATTTCGATGTTGGATTACAAACTTACGACTCAGATATTGATGGAGACGGAGTTGCAGACGGTTTTGATGTGTGTGCTGAAACTCCTGAGGGGGAAGAAGTAGATGGTGACGGATGTGGAATTGATACTCAACAAAATGAAGAGGGTGACGTAAAGGTAAATCACCATCCATTGTTATCTTATTGGGTAGATCATACCACAGGAACGATAATTGTTGATAAAAATATGAACCAACGAGTATGGTGGGAAGACACACTATGGAATCCTGATTTAGTAATGGAAGACATCATGCTTTTAGTAGAAGAATAGAGGACTTTAATTGAACAAAAAACCTATTTTATCAATATTTCTAATAATTATCTTAATTTCCTCGGGATGTATTGGTGGCAACGAAAATTCAAAAATATTAGGAATAGAATACAAAGACCCACCTCCGGCACCTGACTTTACACTCACGAATCAATTTGGAGATTTGGTTACATTTTCTGATTATGAAGGTAAAGTAATAGTTGTTGCATTCATTTATACAACATGCCCTGATGTTTGCTTAATTATTTCTTCAAATTTAGACTATATCCATAATAATTTAGGAAAATATGCCGAAGATGTAGCAATATTATCAATTACAATTGATCCAGCAAGAGACACCGTCCCCCATATTTCTGAATGGACCAAAAGAATGGGGTATGAATGGAATCATTTGACGCATGAAACTAGTTCAGTAATGGAAGATGTTTGGAATAGTTGGAATGTTGTTGTTGATAATGACCATATTGCCAATAGTTTAGCACCCGAATCAAATCTGTTAAGATTTGCCGTATTGAATCCAGATAATTCATCATTTAAATCAGATAGTAAATGTTGGAATTTACAGGATTCTAGTTGCTATTTAGACTTAGATGATTTTGCAAATTATTCATTTAATCAAAATAAAGATGGATTTTATAATATGTCGGAAGGAACAATTGGAGAATGGAAAAGTAATGGAAATTGGTCTTGGGAATTACATGAATGGGATTTATTAAATGAAAGTTGGATTAATATCCAAAATGATATTTTTGATACAAAATCTATACCAAAGGGAACTCACTTAGCATGGGTTGCAAGTAATGCGAATATCAGCAATCTTCCTCCCGGAATTGACTGTAATGGCAACGGTTGGATAATGGGTTCTGGAACTACTGCGCATTGCATGTGTGATGAGGGCTATGAAAGGCCTAATGATAATTGGAAAAGTTGTGTAAGTAAAAATGACCTAAATAATGAAAATATATCTGAAGATGTAGATCCTCACGCAGAGACTCTTGGAGAATATGAGATTGGCCATTCAACGAGCACATACATAATAGATAAAAATATGAATAAAAGAGTTTCTTATTCAGGAATAAATTGGGATGTAGAAAACTTCTTGATGGACGTAATAACTTTAAGTAATGAATAAAAAATTTAAAAATGACCTTTTGTAAGTTTTTCAAGATTTAAATTAGAGGCATTTTCTGAAGGCGTTCCAAATCTGGCTGATACAGTTGACGTATGTCATCGAGATCAAGTATTAGCATAGCTAGACGTTCTAAACCCATTCCCCAAGCACATACGGGCCATTCGGTACCAAGTGGTTCGGTTACTTCGGGCCTAAAAATACCCGCTCCACCTAATTCTAACCACTCTCCTCTCCATAAGATATCGACTTCTACACTTGGTTCAGTATAAGGAAAATAGGCCGGCCTAACTCTAACGTCGGGATAACCCATTTTTGAATAAAAAGTCTTCAATGTAGAAATTAACATAGATAAATTTGCATTAGGTTCATGGATTATTCCCTCTATTTGATGGAACTCGGGAAGATGAGTTCGATCTATTGTTTCTTGTCGAAAGACTCGCCCTATGCCGAATACTTTACTTGGTAAATCTGGATTATTGGCTATGTGGCGAACAGTATTAACAGTAGTATGAGTTCGTAATAGTGCTTTTTTTGATTCTTCTTTATCAAATTCGGCACCCCATCCTTTACTTCCAGTATCATGACCATGTTCGTGAACATTAGCCCATAAATCTAAATATTTTTTATCAACTTCAATTTTATCAGGATTGGATAAATAAAATGTGTCTTGCATAGTCCTTGCAGGATGTGATTGAGGTATAAATAAAGCATCCATATTCCACCCTGCGGATTGAACATAGTCCCCTTCAATCTCAGAAAATCCCATTTCAAGAAAAACTGATCTTATTCTCTCAATTAGAGATTGCATAGGATGTGGCCTACCTCCAGCAGGAGTGGGTGCTGGTGCATTGACATCAAATGGTTTGAATTTCATATTTTTCCAAGAATCTCCTTGGAGTAATTCAGGAGTTATTGCGCCTATTAATTCTATTACATCGAGTCTTGTGATATCATATTTAGCACCTTTATCTGTTAATTTCCAGTTTCTATGTATTGATTCTTCAATTTGAATGAGATTTTTTCGAGATGAAAAATGTTTTATCATATTTTTATCTAAATCTCCTGAGTTGAGATTTTCTTGGTTAATCTTGTTTAAAAATAAAACTCTATCATTTATTTTTGAAGTTACTAGAGAGTCATCGGGAGTTGTGAATATCCCATCTTCAATATTCACTCCAAGTCCCTTTAAAATACCCACTCCGGGGCCAGTTTCATATCTTTCAAAATCCGAATTAATAAGGTTCTTCATAGTTCTATCTTCATTTTTCAGCGATAATAAATAGTTCCATAAACGAAGTTCCAATAGACCTATTTCAATAGATTTATTTCCTTCAGAACCTAAAGTTATATTGGTCAATATTGTTTCATTTACAAGTAAAAAACCCTGTTGTTTGAGGTATTCTCCTGCACCTGCTATATGCACTTGATCTGTTAGCCCAGTACCATCAAGTAATTTACTCATTTCCCAAGCCTCATCGGGATTAGAAAGCATTAGACGTAGCATTAAACGCTCGTTATTTCCCAAATCCATGTGGCTACCTGTACCTTCCGAAGTTGCTGAGTCTATTGATTATTACCGAAATTATGTGATTATAATTACTCTTCTTCAGACACCCATAGAACAATATTACAACTTAAACAAACATACGAGTTAGGCTTAGTCCCATCAATCCAAGTAATGTTACTACATCTACCGCATAAAACAGATGTTCTAATCGGCTCTTCCAAAGTTGTATCAATTCTATACATTGGCCTTCCTGCATCTGGAAGTAATGAAGCATCAGGAATCCATGAAGAAATAATCTTACGATCAACTGATTTTTCAGAAGACATATTTAATCCTAGCAATAACATAATTACACCTCCAAGAGAAAGTGGTGAAGCTAAAGCAAAAGAGAAAGATGAGCCCCCTGATGAAATTATTATTGCACTTCCAAGTGCTATACATATCCAAGCTGAGATGACTAAGTTTAGTCGATTATAATATTCTTTACTTTGGGTTGGCAACAATATTCCGAAGCGGTGTTAGTCAATCAATTTGACGCTCAAAATAACGCTAAGAAACTGTAGGGTTCAAGTGCAAAAGGCGGCCGTCTCTGTTCAAGCCTCAGTAGCTCAGCCCGGTAGAGCATCTGATTTGTAATCAGACGGTCGGGGGTTCAACTCCCTCCTGGGGCTCCAAATGTAAAGTTGAAAACAGGCTCAATGCTAGGATACTGTATGGGCGCATTGTTGCTTGATGGGAAAAAACTCAGTCTTGATATTGAGAACAATCTAAAAATTCGCGTAAGTAAATTGAAAGAAGATGGAATTTTCCCACATTTGGCAGTAATATTAGTTGGTGAAGATCCTGCAAGTGAGGTTTACGTAAAAAATAAGGAAAAGGCATGTGATAGGACTGGGATAAAAAGTACAAAAGTATTATTGCCTTCTTCGACAACAGAAAATGATATTTTAGAGTTAATAGACCTAATGAATAATGATGATATGATTCATGGAATTCTAGTACAAAGTCCGACACCACCATCTATTAATGAAATATCAATTACTGAAAAAATTTCTCCATCAAAGGATGTAGATGGTTTTCATCCTCAAAATCTTGGAAAATTGGTTCAAGGAGAATTAGGAGGATTGATGCCATGTACGCCGGCAGGAATAATGAAGTTACTAAAACATTCTAGAATTGATTTGACAGGAAGGAAAGTTACGGTAATTGGAAGAAGTAGGATTGTGGGGATGCCATTAGCACTATTGTTGGCCCAAAAAGGTATTGATGCAACAGTTACCATAGCCCATTCTAAGAGTAAAGATTTGGCAGACATCTGTAGAGAATCAGATGTATTAATTGTAGCGATTGGTCGCCCTGAAGTAGTAAAATTAGATTGGATAAAACCTGGTTCAGTGATTGTAGATGTAGGTATTTCAAGAATAAATGATTCATTAACCGGAAAATCAAGACTGGTTGGTGACGTATCATCTAAAGCAATGGAACTAGCTAGCCACATGACTCCAGTGCCAGGAGGAGTTGGTCCGATGACTATTGCAATGCTATTATCAAATACAGTAGATGCCGCAGCGAAAACTAAATTTAACTAAAAAATACCTAAATCAAGTTTAGCATCTTCAGATGCATGCACTCTTGGATCCCATAGAGGAGAAAAAGTAAGATTGACATGTGCAGATTCTATTCCGTCGGCCATAAGGGCAGCCCTGTGTACAGCAGCCATTAATTCAGGAGCCACGGGACAACCTGGACTTGTGAGGGTCATGTCTATTTCGACATGCGCAGATTCTATTTTTAAACCATAAATTAGCCCTAAATCGAGGACTGATATTTTCATCTCTGGATCTTCAACATTTGCTAAAAATTTCATTATTTCTTCCTTTTCTACCATAAAATCACTTCATTAGTTTTTTTGCTTCTTCTTGGACCCTTCTAAACATATTTAGAAAACCATTAGCCCTACTTGGAGTTAATGACGAGTGAATACCCATTTCTTCAGCATATTTAGGAGTCATTTTTGTCACAGACATTGGAGTCATTCCATTTACAGCTATGGCAGTTATTGCCATTAAACCTTGAACAATTTGAGCATCTGCTCCACCCATTAGAATGAAATTTCCTTCATCATCGACATTACATGAAACATGGGCGCGAGACTGGCAACCAGTTATTTTGTTACCCTCATTCCAATCTTCAATAGGTAATGGACTAGGGTGATTTTTAGCATAATCAAAAAGTAATTCATATCTTTCCATAGAATCAAAACAATCTTGAAATTCTTCTATTATGGATATTAAATTACTAGACCACATATTTTCATCATTAATGCGTATCAACTCCCCTCAATAATTTATGCAAATCTCTCAACTATATATTTGAGATGTTTGATGAATAATTTAGCCTCTTCCATAGTATTATAGATCCAAAAAGAAGCCCTATTTGTAGAAGGTATGCTTAATGCATCCATCAATGGTTGTGCGCAATGATGGCCTGTTCTTACTGCAAAGCCTCCTTCATCCAATAATAAAGCCAAGTCCAGAGATTGAATGGATTCGTGCAAAAAGGAAATCGCCCCACTACTATCGCTTCTCTCTGGATCACCATATATTATTATTCCTGGTATTTTTTTCATTTCTATTGAGGTCCATGATGAGATTTTATGAATATGAGAATGTATTTCTTTCATCTCAAATTGATTTAGCCATTCAACAGCCGCACCCCATCCAATAGCTTCTGCAATTCTCGGAGTTCCTGTTTCGAATAATGCATGACCATCTTGGAAAGTTGATCCTTCGGTTGTAACAGTTTTTATCATCGAACCGCCGGTCATGAATGGAGTCATTTGAATCATGATTTCTTTTTTAACCAAAAGGCAACCAATTCCTGTTGGTCCCGCCATTTTATGTGCAGAAACAGCAATAAAATCTGCACCTAATCCATCAAAGTTGATTTTCTCATGAGGAGCACTTTGTGCGCAATCTAGTAACACCTTTGCACCGGCAGAATGAGATAATTTTATTATTTTCTCTATAGGATTTCTAACTCCTAAAACATTGCTAGTATGGACTACGCAAACTAAAGAAGAGTCCTGAATTGCTATTGAAAAGGCCTCCATATCTAGTTTAAAAGTTTCAGTATTAATTGGAACATATCGAACTTCTATTCCAATTTCTTTCGATAATTGTTGCCAAGGTACAATATCTGCATGGTGTTCCATTTCTGTTAAAACAACTATATCATCCCTTCTTAGGTTTTCTCTAGCCCATGAAAATGCAACTAAATTTATTGCTTCAGTAGCCCCACTTGTATAAATTAATTGATTTGGGCTAGTACCGAAAAAATTAGCAATATTTTCTCGGGCTGTTTCTAGAGCAGTGGTTGCTTCATCGGCAAGTGTATGATTTGCCCTGTGTGCATTAGAATTATATTGCTCATAATAATTAGACATTGCAGAAATTACACATCTTGGTTTTTGAGATGTTGCGGCATTGTCAAAGTATACTAATTGTTTACCATTTGGCAACTTACGTTGTAATATAGGAAATTCAGATCTTATTTGCTTTAAATCTAATGCCATTGTATCTATCCTTATTATTCCGAGAGAACGGTAAGATATCAAGGCGCGTACTGAAAGATTGTTAAAAAAGAGAGAAGATATTATTCGTAAGTACTTCTCTGAGGTACTTGTGACACGTAGCACTGGGCAACAAACTATCGAATCTCTCGGCAGTCAAGATTTAAATAAAGATGGTACGATAATCAATTTGGCAGTAGTTGGGTCGAGCCGTTTTTATGATTTTGATAAATTTGAAAAAAATATAGATGAGTGGGTAGAAAAATATGGATATCCTGACTTAATAATTGTTGGCGGTGCTAGTGGAGTTGACTATATGGCAGAAAGATGGGCTGATTCAAATATAATACCAATTGCTGTTTTTTCTGAAGAATGGAGAGATACACGAAGAAGTTTGATCGATACGGGAAGAGGAGAGGCCCCGAATTCACTTACGGAAAAAATATTAGATGGCGCCACACACATACTAGCAATGCCTTCTTCTACAAGTAAATGGACAAGAGTAATCATCGAAAATGCAATCAATAGAAAGACACCTTTGGAAATATATGAAGTATAATCTAGGTTTTTTGTACTGAAAGATTAACAACTTAAATTTAATTGGTGCTCCTGCCGAGATTTGAACTCGGGTCGCCGGGATGAAAACCCGGTATGATGGACCGTACTACACCACAGGAGCGACGGGCTGGCGAGAAGCACATACCACATAATCGGTTCGATTGAAAGTATTGTTAAACATCATTTTTGGGGATTGAAATTAAATTAGACCACCAGTTATTTAGAGGTATGAATATAACAGTCAGCATTATTCCCCCAACTAACCAAAATAAAGGATTCTCGATTAAATTAAGAAATTCATCCCCCCACAAACCTAGTATGATTCCTTCAAGGCCGAACCGGAGGCCACGCCCAAAAATTCCCGCAGATATAAAAAGTCGTAAATCCATTCGACTTGAACCAGCAGCCCATGCTAGAGCCTTATACGGAATGGGAGAAACTGCTGCAATAAAAATTCCCATAGAGCCATAATTATCGAAAATATAATCAAGTTTAGTTATATTTATTTTACTTACAAATTTTTCAAGTAATGGCCTTCCAGCATACATTCCAATCGCATAACCTCCAAGGGAGCCTAAAACACTAAATAATGTAGCAACCGATACTATAATCATAATTTCTACAATTGAACCATTGGATGATAATGCCATGGGTAAAACTAACAAATCTGGTGGTGCAGGTTGGATTATTGCTTCAGAAAAAGAAACTATAGCAAGGCCAGCAAGTCCAAAGTTTTCTGCCCATCCAATAATAGATTCGACTATGCCCTCTATCATGATGTCACTAAATCGGATTTAGTAATATACGTTACTTATGATAAAGATATTACTTGATTATAACCTACCTATAAAATGTGAACCGGTAATCCGACTGTTATGGCAAATGATAGTGTTGTCGATACAGGGGCATTGATATCTTGGCCAATTAGTAAATTAATTGGAAGTATTGCTAGCCCAAAACAAAAAAAAGAATTAGGTAAATTTTATCCTGAAAGATTAGAAATTATTAATGCAATAGATATTATTTGGAGAACTCCTAAATTAGAATCAATAAATAACGTAATTAATATTGGAAAAAATACAGGAGATATAGCAGGATTATCACCAGTCGATATTGAATTATTGGCACTCGCATCGGAAAATAATTACGTTTTATTTACTGATGACTATAGGATGCAAAATTTGGCTGAATTCATAGGAATTAAATGGCATGCCATAGAAACAGAAGGGATCAAAGAAGTTTGGTCTTGGGAAATAGTTTGTAAGGGGTGTAAAAAAATTCAACCTGATCCTAAATCTCCACTAATGAGAAAAAATCTCGGTGACTGCAGAGATTGTGGTTCAGAAGTAAAATTAAGAAGAAGAAAGTAAAGTTATTACTCTTCAGAGTATTCTTCTGAAACTTCTTTGGTAATGCCTCCGTTATCTAAATCTAATTCAGTTTTTGAAACTGAGGATACATCTCGCATACCTTGTTGGAATTCTCCTTTTGCCCTTCCAGCATTTCTAGCTAACTCAGGTAATTTCTTTGCCCCAAATAAAAAAACAAATAATGCCACTAAAATGACTAGTTCAGTACTTCCAATTGCCATATTATCATACCTCCGAAGTCCGGTTATCGTTCAAATGCTTCGGAAGAAAACAGTTAACCTCCTGAGAAAGGAGGCAATATTGCAACTTCTGATGAATCAAGTATTATTACATCTAAATCTTCACAGAAAATATCATTTACAGAAATTTTAGAACCGGATTTTAAAAAATCTGATAGTTGAAATCTTTTTATTAACTGATTTACAGTGGTACCTTTTTCCAAAACTACATCTATGGATCGGAGTCCAAACGATTCTGAGATATATCCAAAAAATAATATCTTAATTTTTATAGATTTAATATTATCGTCTATATCCTCCATGTCCGGTCGTACATAACCTTAGTCATCAATCCACCTATTATTCATTAGGTACTGGATGTTCGGAGACACGATAAGATATGTCAGTAGAGGCAGTAGTATTCGATTGTGATGGCGTTTTAATTGATAATATATCTTCATGGTGGGCAATTCATGAACATTTTGGAACTAGAAATGAACAGATGTTAGAACGATTTTTGAATCAAGAAATTACTGAAGAAGAGTTTGTTAATTATGATATAAAAGAATGGAAAAAAGTGCAACCTGAAATACATAAAGATGATATTATGAGATGTTATTCTGGAGTAAAACTTATGCAAGGGGCGAGGGAAGTAGTAGAAGAGTTGCAAGCAAGGGGTATTTTTGTTGCTATAGTTTCGTCAGGGGTGGATTTATTGATTGGAACAATTGCCAATATGTTAAAGGTTGACGATTGGGCTGCTAATGGCTTTGAATGGGATGAAAATAATCATCTAGTGAAGGGTTTGCCAACAAGAGTATATTCCCATAATAAAGGTCTAATGGTTGAAAAATTAATTAGAATAAAAAAACTCAATCCTCAAAATGTAGTATCAATAGGAGATTCTAGTACTGATTTATCAATGAAAGTGGGAGAATCTGGATTTATTGGCTTCAATCCCGCAAGAGAAAGGGCAACAAATGCATTCAAAAATGCAGGAGTACCCATCATAGAAAATAAAGATTTAACAGAAATATGGCCTATACTTTTCCCTAACGAAACAATTTAATCAAACAAAAGGTATAGCAAATGTTGCAAAGGTGTGTAAATTTACAATAGAAAGTATACAGGGTTTTGGCTGAAATCCTAACATTTTCTGAAAATCAGTCTGATCTTGCCAAGTTGAACTATGCAGTAGTGTAACGCCTTTGTGGTTACCCATGTAATGGCCATGCACATGACCTGTAACAAATATATCTGGAGTTTGACGTATTACCATATTATCTTCAGGTTCTGGAGATAAGGGGGTCTTGTTCCCCCATGATGGTGCTAAATGTCTTCTCTCCAACATCGCTTTCATGGCTAATTCAGGCTTAGAATAAGATACAGATCTTAAAGTTGCTACAAAATCATCAATGCTTTTTCCATGATAGGACAAAACTCGAACTCCATGTAGGCTAAAATCACAGGGATTACCTACAAAAACGGCATCTGAATAATCTTGCTGAATTTCTGGATCCAATGAAGGTTGTGGCTCTGCTGGCCTTACTGCATCATGATTTCCAGGAAGAATAATAATATCTATCCAATCAGGAATTTCTTCTAAAAGTCTAGCTAATTCTGAATATTGCTTGTAGAGATCCTTGATTGCTAAATGCTTATCTTGGCCTGGATAAATGCCTATACCATCAACGCCATCTCCACTAAGAACAAAGTATTTTATCGTTCGAGCCATAGGATCATTCTTGAACCAATGAATCATTTTTTCCCAAGGTGTAGCGAGGAATGTTTTACTACCCAGATGTATATCAGACAAGAAGGCAGCAGAAACTGCTCTATCAATTCCTGCTGGTGTCTTGATATGATCTTTTAAAGGAGGATGATGTATGTCTTGAGCAAGAAATAATGGATCCCTATCTCCAATAAAATAACCACTAATTCCAATTACTTCATCATCCATAAGGCCATCCATAGATGCATGAAACTCAGAAGCATTAGAAGGTGTTTTTAATGAGCATCTAATTTTACCAGTTTCATCTTCTATGTTAAAACCTAAATTTCCTTTTCGAGACCACCTAGTTTCACCAACTAATCCCACCAGAGTAGTTTCATAATCTGAAGTAGAATGAGTGTGCCTATTTCTCCATGCATCTGAATTAGAAATTGGCCTTCTTGGTAAAACATTACCTGATATCATAAGATTTCGAAGTTGAGTGAGTCTACTAGTAAAGCAATTTTGAATATCTAGTAAACTTCCCTCAGTAACTGACTTTCCAGTTATGTCAAAATGAATTTCGATATCTGAGTCTATTTCTCTTGCATCCATTGGGAAATCATGTTTGCTGAAATGCGGTAAACCATGAGGTCTTGGTGCCACTTCTAATTGTGGTTGCGGAGTTGCAATAATGCGCCCTATAGGGGAAGGATTGTCAAGTTTGGCAAGTGTTGCTTGTTCTAATTTTCTTGTTGGGATACTATCTTCATTTAGCAACACATTCGGCACTAATGATAATAAATTATCTATAGTATTAGAATCAAGTAATACTACTCCAGAAGCATGTGCAGCCTCGATTAATGGCAAAATACTTGTTAGTTTTTCCAATTTATCTTTAGTTTTTGAGCCGAGGACAACCAAACCTGCACTACTAAGGATTCGAGATCTTTCGGGCCAACTTTCAGAACTCATCCATCTATCCGTAACCGATAACGCTCATGATAATATCTATAAGGATAATTAATTATTAGGATTACTATCCCAATCAGTCAGTGATGCTAAATCTATTTTAGAAATATCCTGAACAACAGTTTTTTTATTAGGTTGCCAAGTTAATTTGCCTTCCCATTCTTCTGATAAAGAATCTAAACTAGAAATATCGATATTCTTGTTTTTAGTGCCAATATTAATTTTTTTCTCATCTACAATATTTTCTTTTTCATCGACATTATCCATCGCTTCTAATGCTAAACGTAAGCCAAATGCAGCAAAAGAACGTTTATTGTCGAGTCTATCATTTTCTCCAAAATCCATTCTTCTGACTAAGAAGTAATCTCTTGCTATTATTGCTACATGCACCCTGCCTACTTCTTTATTTTCAGACGAACCTTTCGGACCTGCGATGCCAGTAATTGCAATTGAAACATCTGAATTGGACCTATATCTGGCACCTCTTGCTAATTGAATTGCGACCTCATGGGATACTGCTCCAACATTGCCTTCTTTGAAGTATGACTCGTCGACGCCTAATTGTTGAGTTTTAGATTCGTTTGAATAAACTATCCAACCTTGATTAAACCAATTACTGGCTCCCGACATATCAGTAAGTAATGATGCAATAAGCCCCCCAGTACAGGATTCTGCAGTTGAAATAGTCCAATTTCTCTTCTTTAATCGTCTGGAAAGACGGGCGGCAAGAGCAGCATTTTGTTCAACCACGTGCCGTCGGTCAGGACACCATTATTGACCTTTTTTATAATAAAAGTATTATTAATTCTGTAGATTGTAATCTTTAATTGTAAGATTTTATTGGTGGGTCCGGCAGGAATTGAACCTGCGATCTTCGCTTTGTAAGAGCAACGTCATAACCCCTAGACCACGGACCCTGTATACGAGCAAGGGAGCAATGTATTCAAATCCTCTGTACATCATGGCTCATATTAGAGGAATCAGATGAGTTCGATGACGGATTTGTTAACAAGATTAAAAAAATCAGGCGTCCCTGTAACTAATAAAATAAAAATTGCCATGGAATTTATCAACCCGGACATATTTACTGACCATGATTTAGAATTATTTTGGAATGATATGCCGACACCTTTCTTTATCACTGAGAATGGATCTGTAAAATCAATATCGGCCCCCCATATGATTGTGACTTTACTATATCATTTGGAAATATTGGAAAATCAAGATATATTGATTATGGGTTCTAAATCAGGTTATTTGGGAGCATTGGTAGACAGAATTATTGGAAAAGATGGAAATGTAATGATTTTGGAACCTCACAATCAAGTTAGGGATTACACCAGTAAAAGAATAAATAAACATAATACAATAGGAACTATAGAAATATGTTCACAGAAGGATTTACTAGAATCAGAAAAGAAATTTGATAGAATATTAATTACAGGTTATTTGAGGAATGTATCTGAAGACATACAATTTCATGTAAAAGATGGAGGATTTGTACTTGCCCCCATAGGCAGTAGTATCCATCAAAGACTATTAAAAAAGGAAAAGCAAGGAAATGTGTGGATGGATACAGACCTTGGTGGAGTAATATTTGGGCCAATGGATTTAACAGAAATAAATAATAATCCATTGGATTCTAAAAATATAATAGAACATATGGAAGTAGCATTGGAGCTAATATTAGAAGTAATTGAAATTGAAGAAGAATCATTGGTAAGAATACGAGATTTAATATCATCTTTAAGGGAATTGCCTGACGATATTCCGCCCCTAGATCAATATTCTAGTGATGATGAAATATTTGAACATCCGATAATGGAATTATTATTATCCGAACAAGAATGGTTAGGGCCATTATGGCCAATTCTAACAGGATTAGATAATATTTTTATTTCAGATTTTAACGAGCTGTATGGTGACGAATATTCAAACAATGGTGGACATAGTGATTTAGTTCCTTGAAAATACATAAGCATATTCTTGATATAATACTCACTGGATAAATATATGCGGCATCCTGCAACATCACGCCTTTATCATAAAGATGAAAGACAAAGGAGACGGGCTGTAAGGAAATTATTTGAGGTTGACGATCCAGATAACCTCTATGATTTTATAAATTTATTAGATGATAAAGAAGCATGGTATAGAGAAAAATCGATGGAAGCCATTGTAAAATGGGCGAACAATGGTGATGAAAAAATTATCCAAAAATTATCGACTTCAGAATATATTTCTCAAAGATTATTGGCAGCAAAACTATCTCAAAGATTAGATAAAAATAGAAATAAAATTTTACAAATGTTGTGTTTAGATAATGAAATTACCGTCAGAATATCAGCATGGAAAGAGAAATTGAACGTCCCGGATTCAGAAGTTAATAATTTGATTAAAAAAGGTATGGCATCAGAGGATAAAGCGATTAGAAAAATTAGTTTAATAAGATTATCAAAAATGGAAAATATAGAAATTAAGTATATCCTAGAATCATTAGAAGATGTATCTTACTCAGTTATTAATGCGGGATTGGAGATAATTAAATCTAAACCCAAAATAAATAAAGATGGAGATTTTGATGGTCATTTGACCAGAATAGCATTTGATAAATCTAATAAGAATTGCAATATTGCAGCATCTATACTGATTGAGAAAAATTATACAAATGCAGAGATGACTAAAAGTATATTAAAATGGAGTGAAGAAAGTGATATGGAATTTTTAAATCCAATAGTTAATTCACTCAGAAAAATAGAATGGTGGAATAATGAACAACTTAGGTTGCACATAATAAATAATTCAAGTGACGCGTTTGTAATTAAAATTATTAGAGGTTCGAACTCCGAAATAGTAACAAAAATAAGAAACGAGATATTGACTAAATCGAAAAGGGATGACGATGTAAAATCGAGAATTATCGAAGATCTAATTGGCAGAAAAATAAGTAATAGTACTCTTGAAATAATAAAGGAATTTAAAAATAATAGTAATCCAAATTTATCTACATTATCAAAAGAAATATTAGATAATCTATGAAATGCTAATTTATTGCCGGTAGCATTAATCTAGATAATGGGATTGAAATTGGAGGAAGGTGATCGGGTAATCTATGTCTACTAGTTTTGGGCGGAAATAAATCACCCGATAGGGCAGCATCCACTACATCAGATTTCTCAATAGAGTCTTTGCCAGAGTTTGGCCACAGGCCTAGTTCTATTGAATCATCATTAAGATAGTCGACCATGACACAAGGAAGGCAGAGCAAATTCAATCTTTTTGCAACAGTGTATCTATGATGTCCGTCGAGAATTGTACCGGTGTTTCTATCAACAACAAGCGGCAAAACGTATGCATTCCATCTAAGTGTCATTTTTTCTAATTGGTCTACTTTTTTGGTAATAATTTCTTCATGCGATAATAATAATTCTATTGGAACCAGTTCGACTAACATAATCGCCGCCAAGAGTATCCTTTGGATATACCTGTCTGCCGAAGCAATCATGCATAGTAGACTTCTGGGTCCACCATGGATGCCTCATCTTCACCATTTGAATGGTCAATAGATGATGGGACTGAAATAGTCCTCAGCAGAATCCGAAAAAGGGGCAAAGCATGGATAGTAGGAGGATGGGTGAGAGATTCATTATTAGGCGTTAAGTCAATTATTGACATAGATATTGCAACTAACCTGAAGCCCACTGAAATAGTAAAAATATTTCCAGATTCAATTATTATAAATGAAAATTTTGGGACAGTTTTGGTAAGAATGAAAGATGAAAATATTCAATGTTTAAAAGAATGGGAGGTAACTACACTTAGATCAGAAAGTAATTACACCGACGGAAGGAGGCCAGATATAGTTAATTTTGGTGATAGTATATATGAAGACATATCTAGAAGAGATTTTACTATTAATGCAATGGCAATTAACAGTGAGGGGGATTTAATTGATAAGTTTGGAGGTCATGATGATCTTAAAAAAAATATACTAAGATGTGTTGGAAATGCTAATGAAAGATTAAGTGAGGACAGTTTGAGAATTATTCGTGCGTTTAGATTCATAGGCTTAAGAAATAATACAGTAATGACATTTGATAGTGAATTAAATAAAGCAATCATGGATAATGTTGGAATGATAAAAAATGTATCAAAAGAAAGAATTGATTCAGAATTACGTAAGATAATGAAGTCCAAAAATGCACTTATGATATTATCTAAAATGAATGATTTTAAGCTCATAGAAATGATTTTTCCAGATTTAAAAATTAATTTAGATGTAGAATTAACAGATGATTATAGAGTGAATTTACTTCTAATATTTGGAAATGACAATAATAATATTGAAGTTGCAAAGTTATTAAAAAAATATTTAAAAATTTCAAATAAGGATGAAAGTATCATTAAATTTTTGTCTCTAAATAAGCTAAATATTCCATCCAATAATATTGGAGAATTAAGAAGGTTTAGAACGTATTTGTCTGATGAGCAGAAAAATTGTTTCTTTAAATATTTAGATGGGCGTGGATTTGATACCAATAATTTGAAATCTTCATTAATCAATTTACCGCCATTGAAGGCAGGGAAAGAACCATTAATAGATGGTAATATTTTAAGATCTGTGACTGGATTAGAGCCTGGAGCGAAGTTAGGTAAATTGAAAGGACTGTTGCATAGGAAACAAATAGAACAAGATATCGGAAATACTGAAGAAGTCTTAGACCTATTAAAAAATATAGATTGGGAAAATTCTAATTATGAAGAATGGGGCCATATGTATTGGCCGTAATCACAATTCATTGAGATGTTCAATGTACTCATTCAAATCAAAGTAGAAATCGTAATCGAATTCGTGTGGTTTCACAATTAGGCACCATCCATCACCATAGGCATCATCATTTACTAAATCGGGACTATCTTCCACATCTCCATTTAATTCTACAATTTTACATGGGAATGGAGCATTAATCAATAATCTTTCATTTGCTGTCCTTACAGTTATCATCAAATCGTCAACTCCTATTTCATCACCGCTAGTTAATGGAGTAGCTTCAGCATCATCATCAACAACTGCTTCTTCTTCATCTACGTCTGATCGGAATTCACTATCATCTTCAGGTTTGGCCAAAACAATCCTTACAATATCTCCATACTCGGCCCTGATAAATTCACTAATTCCTATCTTCACTGTCATGTCTTCTTCTTTCTTCTCATCCAATACTTTCAACCATAGATGTTCCTTACTATACCTGCGGTCATGGGCTATGCTGAATTCAAAGAAATCTCCGTCAGACATGTTACTTTCGTTCGGCGGCGCCAACGTCTCACTTTTTAATCATTCGGAGGGATTTGCTAACATTTGACGGCGAGAGATTAACAATGTGAACTTCTTCGGTTGGTTTGAGATAATTATGGATTTTCAAGAGACTGAAGAACAAAGCATGATAAGAGGCATGGTAAGAAGCTTCGCGGAGGATATTTTGGCACCTACTTGCCTAGATAGAGATAGAAATGCAAGTCCCCCTCTTGAAGAATGGAAATTATTTTGCGAATATGGGTTACAAGGAATTACCATCCCTGAAGAATATGGAGGTAATCCAGTTGATGATATCATTGAAGCAATCATAGTAGAAGAATTGGCCAGAGTAGATCCATCTTTTTCTGTAATGTATTGTGTACATGTGGGGTTGTGTGCAAAAACTATAGCATTACACGGAAATGAGGAACAAAAGAAAAAATACTTGACTAGATTATCCAAGGGAGAAATAGGAGCATATTCACTATCAGAAGCTGGAGCGGGAACAGATGCAGCAGCACTAGGGTGCCGTGCCAAAATAAGCGATGATGGATCACATTATATCCTTAATGGAGAGAAAATGTGGGTAACTAATGGTAAAAGTGCAAACATATATGTCCTATTTGCAAAAGATATAGATCATCCCGAATATGGAGATAAACGACATGGAGGGACTACAGCATTCATAATTGATTCCGAAATGGAAGGTTTCAGTGTCGGAAAGAAGGAAGAAAAACTAGGTATTCGATCATCAGATACTTGCGTTTTATTATTAAATAATTGTAAAGTTCCATTAGAAAATGTTTTGAAAGGCTCAGGAAATGGTTTTCCAATAGCAATGAATGCATTGGACAATTCTAGGATCGGGATTGCTGCACAAGCACTTGGGATTGCCCAAGGAGCGTATGAAGCAGCGTTGAATTACGCACATGAGAGGCAATCATTTGGAAAACCAATTGCATATCATCAAAGTATTGGAAACTACTTAGCAGATATGGCCACGCAAACCGAGGCAGCAAGAATGATGGTTTACAAGGCTGCATGGGCAAAACAAAGACACTATGAACTGGGAATGGAAAGGCATACCAAGGAGGCTAGTATGGCAAAATTATTCGCTGGAGATACTGCAATGTGGGTCTCAGAAAGAGCAGTTCAAGTATTAGGCGGATATGGATATACTACTGATTTTCCCGTTGAGAGATTCTTCAGAGATGCTAAAATCACTCAAATATATGAAGGTACTCAAGAAGTTCAAAGAATTGTGATAAATAGGGCTATCAAACCTTAGCATTAAGGTATCCACGAATATTTCCTTTGACCTTCTAGCACATTATCTCCACCCACAGCCATTAAAGCAAATTCCTTGCTTGGTTTTAAAACAGACTCTTTTTGAGAACCACGATGTAATTTTTCATAAACTTCTTTATTTAGTGGAGTACGCTGACCTAACCTTTTGAATAAATTAAAATTTTTTGCAACTTCTTTCCATTCTGATTGGACAATTCCTTCGAATACTTTGGCTTTAGCACCACTTCCATAACCACAGAGTCCGACATATTTTCCATTCATATCTACTCCATCATTGAAGTCTGATTCCATTGTTGACATTAATGCTAAGAAAATAGATCCAGTATATTGGTTACCTATCAAACTGGATGCACGTTGTGTTTTTTCAATCCTACGTTCGGAAAATATCTTAAATTCCTCAGTTTTTGATATCAACCTTCTATATTTATCATTAGCCTTTTCAAATTCTTCAATCCCATCGATTGTATCTGAAAAATCCTCTGACATTGGTTCAACTCCTATTTCATTTACAATTTTATCCCACATAGGTAAATGCCTCCTATCATGTCTGAATACATCCGGGAACATACGTTTACCTTGGAATGCATAAGGAAGATGAACTATAATTCGGCTCCATTGAGCAGTAAGGATTTCATCATCCTCTGGGTTATAACGACCAGAATTTATAGCCTTTAATCTGAAATTAATGAAAGCAGTTTTTACAGATTCAGAATAACATCTATTTGAGAATTGCCCATCGAAAATTGGCGTATCTTTATGAATTTTCAGAGTATGTGAATCAAACATAACATTATCTTTTTTCGAAGATTTAGGAAGTATTGCAAGAATCTTTTCCAATAGTCCTTCTCTCTTTGGTTCGCCGGCTTCTTCTGCCAAATCAAGGACATTTTTTACTACAGTTTTCATCTCAACTTCTCTACGTGGTTTGAAAAAATCATGTACAGGCATAGTTGAAACACCCCAATTATCTGGTATTATGATTAATCTGGGATTATGCCTAATCAAGATTGCCCCTCCTCCAGCTCCTTGGGTGTATTCTCCAGAGGACCCCAAATCATACTTTGCATTATCTGCAAAAACAACTATGCCAATCCTGTCTTCTTCTTCGCCACCCCTTGCAGCCCAGTCTAATGTATTATGCATCGCATCTACGGCACCAATGCAAGCAAATGTTAAATCTACGACATCACAATTTCGAAAACAATCCTTGCCATAGTTTTTCCCATACCTCTGTTCTAACATATCCATAATATACGTAGCAGTAGGTTTAGCCCCATCAAGTGAAGACTCGGTTCCTAAATATATTCTTCCTATTTTTCGCGGATCGAGATTATTTCGATCTATTAGCCGTGCACATGCATTTGCACCCATTGTGGCCGTATCTTCGTGCGCATCTGGTATTGCCATTGCTGCTAAACCCAATCCTTTGTTCAATTTTCCAAAATCTGCACCTCGGAATTCTGCAAAATCTTTCATATCAAAGTATAGTCTAGGAAAATATATTGCAATATCATCAATGCCAACATCAGTCATAATACTCACTTCTAGTCAATCCGATGAATGGAGGGTTATCATCTCTCTGTCAATTTCAATATACAAATGGGTACTTTGTTATTAATCAGATTTAACCAGTTATGGCATTCATTGCGGACAAAATTTCAGATTCTCCATTGAAGTGTTCATTAATTGGCGATAAGATTTCTGATAGACCTTCAGCGATTGCCATCTTTGCATCGAATGGGTGAATTTTTTCTTTTGAGACGGCATCAATAAATAAATCAATATCATCATAAGAGGATGGTTCGCCAAATTCAGGCTTTGGCGTAACTACAATTTCTCCCAACATAGGTAATACGATATACTCCGCAATTTCAAATATTGCTGAAGAAGTATTTCCAACTTCCAAGAATGCTTTTCTCATTTTCTTTTTCAATTTAGATGGAGTATCATGAATTAAAATCGCATTATTAGGATCAGATTTAGACATTTTATGATCGAATGAATCCATTCGCCCGCTTGGCCCCTTTAAGCCCGAAAGCATTGGAGTATGAATGCAAGTTGCCTTTATCCATTTATTTCTATCAGCGACTTCTCTCATATACATGTGAGCTTTTCGCTGATCCATTCCGCCTAAAGCAATATCAATTTGTAGTTCGAAAACATCTGCAGCTTGTAATGCTGGATAATAAAATGCAGAGAGATCGTGGTCTGAAGATTCTTCATCCCTTCCCATAATGGTAAATGTCCTCCTTACTCTTGAAAGACTCATGTTTTTTGAACATCTGAGTACCCTTTCCCAATATTTTCCACTATCCATGACTTCTGATGCCCTAATAAATTTTATTTGACCGGGCCCAGATCCTTCCATAGGATGATTCAACAATATACGAAATACTTCTGACATATAATCTGCTGCTATAGAAATTTTTTCCATATCTCTACCAAATTTATCATTTACCCATGCGTGCCAATCTGCAAGTAGAATTGTTATATTTACTCCTTCATTTAGCATATTTTTCATGGTATCTGCTAAAATTAACCAGCCCAAATGTGCTTTTCCACTTGGTTCAAGGCCTATGTAAGCATTTAATTGGCCATTTCCTGAATGGCTAGGCTTACCTGAAAGTACATTATTAATATGTTCAACACCGATTACTTCTTCGCAACCTCTAAACATACTGATTATTTTTTCTCTAAATTTTCCATCGAGTGAATCAACGTAATTAGTATTAAACATTCAATGGCACCATCACTGGAATAGTTTACCAAGCTTTTCGCCGCGTCCTGCCGCTTTGGTATTTTCATTATTGGCTAAAGCATTCTCAATTTCTTCAATGAAAGATTCAGCTTTCAGTCTTGTTTCTTCAGAAACATTTGAGGATATTTTCATAAAGTGTTTCGCTTGTGAAACTGCAGATTTAGCCTTACTTGCCTTCTTAGCCCATTCTTTGGCTTTGTCCCCTCTCTGTTTGGAATTGTATCCGGTAACATCATCCAAAAATTGAGTCCACCTGCGTCGGCTGTCTTGTGCAATTTTCATAGCATCTGGATCTTCGAAGTTAGGAGGCACGTTTGTCACATTTACGACTAACGCGCCGGACTCGTCAATAAATGACTCAATTGAAGTCATTATGTCATGTGAACCAGAAAAAGAGTTGTTGCCATTATCATTAACAACTTCAAAATATTTCTTTGCTAAAACTGCTAATCCACCATCTGCTATAATCTGCTTTACCATTCCTCGCTTAACGTCGAATCTCTCCATAACACGGCGACTAGCAATTTCCTATTCAATACTGCCGGATAATGAGAGTAAACAATGGGCATCGAACGACATAAACATATCTTCCATATCCGAAAGGCGTGGCGGTACATTCGCGAAGACTAAGTTTTCTAATTGTTGTTACAATATTAATTCCAATAATCGGTGCTGAATCGGTATTAGAGTTAGGAGAAGTAGTCCATTTGGAAGATTCAGATATTGGACTTTTAGGGGCAACCATAGATTCACAAAACGAACAAGTCTTAGCATATGGTAAAAATTCAAAAATTATTATTATAAATCCAGTAAATCCTGAAGATAGTTTTGACATAACTTGGAATAGTGGATTTAATTTAACCGACGCCGATTACCACCCCAGTGGAAATACTGCCATAATAGTAGGAGAGAGTGGTTTAGTATTGAGATATTCTAAAGAAACAGGAAATGTTCAGAGAGTAGGAAACTTTGTTCAATTTAATAATGATAATTTAGAATCAATAAGTTGGAATGCAGATGGATCTTGGGCATACATAGGTTCTGAAGAGGGAAATATTTGGAAATTTAGAGGAGGAATTGGGAATTCATCAGAGGTTCAATTGATATCTGACAGAACACTAAGTAAAGTCACCAGTATAGATTGCCATGAAGATGTGAATATTTGCATAGTCAGTACCATATCCGAGGGAATTGGGATAATCGATGATTCACATCGAATAAATTGGATAGGCGGTACAAATTATCCATGGGTGGACATCAATTGCCCAGATGGGAATTCTTGTATTGCCATATCTAGTGAAAATAACCTTGGAGCAATAGGATTAGATTTAGATAAACCATTTGAATCATCACTTAAGGTAACATTTTTAGACAATATTTTTGGAAAATTAATTTGTGTCGAACATCAAAATAAAAATGTTAATTTAATATCATTAGTACCATTTTCATTGATAGAATTTAATTCAACGACAGGGGATGCATTTTCAGGAATAGAATACAACGATGTTAAAGAATTTAGTGCTTCCATTTCTGATGAAATAATAATATCAACATGGGGAATTGATAAAGATGAAGGTTGGATTTTAACAAGTCAGGGTACCGCGATAAAATATGATCAAATTATTCTAAATTCAAATAATTCATTACTAGATTTTTTAGTAATACTTTCATTCCTAGTAATTATCCTTGGAATAATCTACTCAAGACGAATAAAAAAATGATATCATGAATGCTAATTAATCAAAATATTAGTAAATGACATATACATACTTTCATTTGTAATATGCTTTCAGGACGCTTTGATAGTTATGGATTACGAGGCCCTAGATTTCTATGAAATAGATTCACTATTATCTGATGAAGAGCGTATGGTACGTGACATGGTTCGAGATTGGGTTGACGAGGAAGTTATTCCAAATATTGAAAATGCTTGTCGTGAAGGGGTTTTTCCCGATGAATGGAGAGTTGCTCTTGGAGAAATGGGTGTCCTTGGAGCGCCCTTACAAGGATATGGATGCCCAGGGCTATCATACACTGCCTATGGAGTCATATGTAGAGAATTAGAAAGAGGCGATAGTGGACTACGGTCCTTTGCTAGTGTACAGGGATCATTGGCCATGTATCCAATATGGGACTTTGGTAGCGAGGAGCAAAAAAATCATTACTTACCTAAAATGGCTAGTGGAGAGTGGATTGGATGTTTTGGCCTAACTGAACCTGACTATGGATCTAATCCCGGAGATATGATTACCAAGGCCGAGGATATTGGAGATCATTATCTCCTTAATGGTGCTAAAATGTGGATCACGAATGGAACTATAGCTGAAGTTGCGGTTGTGTGGGCTAAATTAGATGGTGAAATTAGAGGATTTATAGTCGAGAGGAATGACCCGGGATTTACTGCACCTGAAATGAAAGGAAAACACTCATTGAAAGCAAGTGTTACAAGTGAGTTGGTGTTCCAGGATTGTAAAATACCTAAAGACCGTATACTTCCAGGAGTTAAGGGATTAAGAGGGCCATTTTCATGCCTCAATAATGCCAGATTTGGGATATCATGGGGCGCAATAGGGTCCGCTCAGGCTTGTTTCCATTCTGCTAAAGATTATTCAATGAGTAGAATTCAATTCGATCATCCAATCGCATCATATCAATTAGTCCAAAATAAACTAGCATGGATGCTTAGAGAAATTACTAAGGCCCAATTATTGGCATATCATTTAGGGCAAAAGAAGGATGCTGGAAATTGGATACCTGAGCATATTTCACTGGCTAAAATGAATAATGTTGACATAGCATTAGAGATAGCGAGAGTTGCTAGAGATATCCATGGTGCAAATGGTATTCTGGATGAATATCCAGTAATGAGGCATATGGCTAATTTAGAATCTGTTAAGACTTATGAGGGGACTCATGACATACATAATTTAATAATTGGCAGATACATAACTGGAATACAAGCATTTACTCGAGAAGCATAAATGCGAATATTGAAAGATGAGTTAACACTCGGACACCATAGAGATTAGTATGAATATTATAGTGCTTTTAAAACAGGTTCCAGATACAACTGCAAAAATATCAATATCCTCAGGATATATGGACGAAAGTACAATTACAAAATGGTCTATGAGCCCATATGATGAATTTGCGTTAGAATCAGCATTACAACTAAGGCAAAATTGTAATGGAAATTTAATAGCAATAACATGTGGGCCAGATAGATGCTCTAAAATGTTAACAGACGCTGCTGCAGTTGGAACAGATAAATTAATCCATATTCACCATGAAGGTTATTTGGATAGTATTCAAACTCAAACGCTCTTAGTAGCCGCAATAAAGAAATTTGAAGGTGAAGTGATAATGTGTGGTAAACAGGCAGCCGATACAAACTCGGGATCCACAGGTCCAGGCGTAGCTGAACTAATAGGTGCTAGTTGCATTACTCATGTATCTGAAGTTAAGTATGAAAATGAAGAGTTGATTGCAACTAGATTAAATTCATTAGGATTTGAAATAATATCGACGTCGCCTCCAAGTATTTTTGCTTTTGACAAAGGAGTAAAGGAGCTTAGGAGACCTAATGTTAGAGGAATAATGATGGCAAAGAAAAAGGAAATTACTCGATTGACTCCTGAGGATTTAGGAGTATCATTAACCAACTCGAATATAAATTTAATTTCGCAAATGCCTCCTTCTGAAAAGGCACCAGGGAAAAAATATGAAGGTACGGACTCAATTCGTGAAATAGTCAGTAAATTACGTGATGAGGCAAATGTAATATAAGGAGGAAGAAATATGATAACAATAATAGCAGAAAATTCAGGAAATATACTACATCCAGTTACATCACAATTAGTAAATGCGGCAATATCGATAGGAAGTAGTGCTCATGTAATCTGCCCTGGAGGGATTGGTGCTGTTGAAGCGACAAAAATAACAGGCGTAAATAAAGTAACTTCAGTATTGGGAGATTGTTTCAAGATATTTGATGGTAGCGCTTGGGCTGAGGCAATTAATTCTTCAATTGATGATGATTCCAATGTAATATTCACTTCTGCCACTTCACAAGGTAGAGAGCTAGGTGCAATTATAGCTGCCAAAAGAAAAGTTCCAATTATCCAGGATGCCATATCATTGGATTCGACAATTAAAGTTACTAGGACAATATACTCTGGTAAGGCACTAGAAGAAATTCAATCATCCAGTAAGTGCGTCATCACAATTAGGCCGAACTCTTTTGATTCAGCACCTCAGGGCAATAATGCTCAACTAAATACAGTAGACAAATCAGCAGATTTAAGAATATCCGTAAAAGAAGCTATTGTTAAAGCAAGTGAGAGATTAGATGTATCAGAAGCAGATATAATAATTTCTGGAGGAAGAGGAATGGGGTCAATTGATAACTTTGCTGAGCTAGAAAGTCTTGCAGATATATTAGGTGCAGCAGTAGGTGCTAGTAGAGCAGTTGTTGATGAATGGGGTATGTCACATACAATGCAAGTTGGACAAACGGGCAAAACCGTTACACCTTCGCTATATATTGCAGTAGGAATATCAGGAGCCATTCAGCATCTAGCAGGAATGCGATCGAGCAATTATATAGTTGCAATAAATAAAGATGAGGATGCACCAATATTCAACGTTGCTGATTACGGAATAGTTGCCTCCTGGGAAGATGCATTACCTGTTCTTAAAGAAGAATTATCTAAACTTTAAAAAATATTTAGATAATATTCTTTGCATCATCATTTCGCATATCTTCTATCTTACTTAGATAAGATTCAGTTACTCCTCCTGTTACATAAATCCCATCAAAACATGAACAATCAAAATTAGCAATCATTCCATCTCCTGATGAGATACATGCACCTACTAAATCTTCAAGTTTTTGATAAAATAATATATCTGCACCTATTGCCATACATATTTCATCATTATTTCTACCATATGCAACATATTCTTTTTTTGCAGGCATATCTATTCCGTAAACATTAGGATGAATTATAGGAGGAGAACATGATGCAAAATATACCTTCTTAGCACCAGAATCGCGTGCCATTTGCACAATTCTCTTAGAAGTATTTCCCCTAACGATACTATCATCTACTATTAATACAACTTTACCTTTAAATTCTCCTTCTATTGTATTTAATTTCTTTCTTACTGAATCTTGTCTGATTGACTGGCCGGGCATTAAGAAAGTTCGTCCTATATACCTATTTTTTACAAACCCCTCTCTATATGGTACTTCGAGATATTTTGCCATATCTAGAGCGGCGACTCTTCCACTATCGGGAACTGGGATTACCACATCTATTGGATCTATAATATGACTATCCAATATTCTACGTGCAAGAGCCCTTCCCATACGTAATCTTGCCTCATGGACTGAAATTCCATCTATTACAGAATCGGGTCTTGCGAAATAAACGTGTTCAAAAATACAAGGCGTTAGAGTAGGCTCGGGGTGGCAAATTTTTGTAGATACAGTGCCATTTAACCGTACGATTATTGCTTCCCCAGGAGATATATCTCTATCAGGAGTAAATCCAAGTGCTTGGCACGCTACGCTTTCTGAAGCAATTAGTACTTCGGTAAAACCATCGATTTCATTCTTACCCATGAATAAAGGCCTAATCCCGTGAGGATCGCGAAAAGCAATAAGGCCCCATCCAGTAATCAATGCCGTGACACTATAACTACCTTCGGCCCTCTGATGAAGGCGTTCAATTGCCCTAAATATATCATTCTCCGATAAAGAATCCATACCTCCTGGCCTACCATTCAAAGATCTTTGAATTTCTGCAGCAAATAAATTCAACAATGCTTCGGAATCTGAACTAGTATTAATTCTCCTATGATCATATTCCAATAAACCATTTATTATATCATCATTATTATTTAAATTACCATTATGTGCAATGCTTACACCAAATGGGGTATTCGTATAAAATGGCTGAGCCTCATCTGCTGAGTTTGAACCAGCAGTAGGATATCTGACATGGCCGATTCCCATCGAACCTGTCAATTTTTGCATATGCTTTTCTGTAAAAACATCCCTAACTAAACCATTTGCCCTTCTATGAGATATATTATTTGAATCGCTAGTTACTATTCCAGCTGCATCTTGGCCCCTATGTTGTAATACTAACATACCATCATAAATTAATGGAGCAACGTTTGATTCCGGATTGCCAACAATTCCGATGATACCGCACATCGAATTTCAATCCTTCCTCTAACTCTAAGGACTTAGCCATTTCTAGAGAAAACAATAATTATCAACGTTCAGACATAACTCTGTTACGCTTATTCCATCTATATTTTCGAATTTTAGCAGTAGCACCGTAACCGCATGAAGCACAAACTGATTTTTGTTTATGATAGGAATGTCTTCCGCATCTACGACACCTAATATGAGTTGATTTTTGTCTTTTTCCCATACTTGGTGTACCCTTGGACATACATATTACTCCTTTAAGACAACGCGGCCACCGACCTGCTTGTTATGAGAGTTGCCCTGAAATATTTCTTAATCAAAGTTCAAATTGGATTCAAGAAGATCTAGTAACGGATCTTTTGGCCTAGAGCGGAAAGTTAACTTCAATATCATAAATGTTGACATTAGAAATATTATGGGAAGAAGATATAATACAGATATTAATGAATTTGCCACAGAATGTAAAATTATATCTAATATTTTGATATCAGAGTTGATGAAATGATAATTTAATGTAATTGCCAATAAAAGAAATAATATAGTTAAGGCAAAAAGTGGAATTAACCTATGATGAGGATGATATGAGAAAATCAAGTGTACAATGAATAAGATATAAATAAATATTAATCCTTCCAAAAAAGAATTAGAAATATCTGTAATAGTCAATGTCAAATTATTTTCCACCCATATTTCTTTTCAATATACTTGTTATAAATTTTTTTTCATTTTTCGTCAGAGGTTCTGATTGCTGGACTTTGGGAGTTTTGGACTCAATAATTTTAATTAAGTATGCAATCGAAATCAAGGCAAAAAACATTCCTAATGAATTAAATAATGAATTGAGGATATGATTAATATTAATAGAAAAAACTGAGTAAAAGTAAATTATCCATGAAATTGAGATTATTAATAATCCGAAAATATTCGCATTTAAATTTCTCTTCCAATATACAGGTGCACCAAATAATGATATCATCATTCCGATAGATGCTAATACTATCCAGGGAAAGTTTAGCATCATTTCAGTATGAAGAAGATTTTCTGAGGCAGATAAGTTCTCAAAGGGAATTAATGTAAGAACAAATCCCATTGCAATCATTGGTTTTCCAAAGATACTTCTTCTGAATGATGGTCCCATCCTATATACAAAAAAACCTGAAAAAACCATAATAAGGCCAAACCATAATTGGAGATCGGCTAATTCCATATGCTCCGGAGTAGGTATAATGTACATCTTATTTTTGTCTAGACTCATACCCTAATAGGCAATAGTGCCTTGATAGACTTCATATACAGACCATCAGTGGCCCGCTTCGTCGAAAGACGCTTTGGTGACTAAGATGGTAAAAATGCCTCGTAAAGTAATGAGATATAGTCCATCGGCTGGTAAACACACTGAGCACACAGTTGAACGTGTGAAAAAGCGAAGAGCTAGTGAACTGAAATGGGGACAAAGGAGATTTCGTAGAGTAACTGCTGGATATAGAGGTTTTCCTCGTCCTAAACCATCAGGTGAGAAACCTACTAAAAGAGTAAATTTGATATTTAGATGCACAGAAACTGGCAAGGCGCATTCTCCAGCAGGTCAGCGTGCAAGAAAGTTTGAGCTTATAGATAAATGAAGGTATGAAACATGAGTGGAAAATTTCTTAAAGTTAGTTGCCGAGATTGTGGTAATGAAGCAGTATTATTCGATAGGGCAGCTACTCTAGTATCATGTTCTGTATGTGGCTCAACATTGGCAAGTCCTGCTGGTGGTAAAGCAGATCTAAGTGGTTGTACAATAATGGATGCCCTCGAGTGAAAGGGGCATAATAATGGCTAATAATAATGATAATTGGCCATCTGAAGGCGAACTATTGGTTTGTACAGTTAAAAACGTTAGAGAGAATGGCGCATATCTTTCTTTGGATTCTTACGAAGGTAGAGAAGGGTTTGTATTCATTGGAGAAGTTTCTGCAGGATGGGTCAAAAATATTCGTTCCCACGTCAGAGAAGGACAAAGAGTGGTTGCTAAAGTAATTGAAATTAGAAGAGGTAAAGAAAGTATTAATTTGTCCATTAAAGCTGTTTCTGAAGAGAGAAGAAGAGATACTTTACAACAAAGGAAAAATCAACAGAGGGCAGAACAAATGATGAGACTGGTTGCTGAAAAAGTTAGTTGGGATGAAAATAAAGCTAAATCTATTTCCGATGAGATGGTCAACATATTTGGAACTCTATATGGTGCACTTGAAGAATGTGCAATATCAGAAAATGCGCTAACAGATGCTGGATTTGAAGGAGAATGGCTGGCAATAGCAACTACAATTGCAATAGATAACATCGTACCTCCATATGTAGAAATTAGAGGAATGTTTGATATTGAAGTTTGGAGTTCCGAAGGAGTTAACGCAATTAAAAAAGCCCTAATTGCTGCTGAACATTGTGCTGAGGGCTTGGAAGAAGTTACTTTGACATGTCATTATGAAGGTGCTCCTCATTACAGAGTTGACATAAGGGCCCCTGACTATCCTTCTGCAGAATCCGTATGGGAACAAGCACAAGAAGCAGTAGAGAAATATATGTCATCGGTAGAAGGCTCAATTAGCATAGAACGCCTTTGAAGATCTTAAAACCATCAGATAATTCATTTACTTCACTACGAGCGATACATTTCTTGTATTGACATGGTGAGAAGCAAATTGAAAAGATGTGTGTCTTGTAAAGAGTACGGATTAGGGGAAAAATGTAATGATTGTGGAAATATTCTCGAAGTAGTTGCACCTTTGAAGTATTCTCCCGAAGACCCTCAGGGTAATCGCCGTAGAAAAAGATTAGATGCAGGAAGTAAGGATTGGATTGAGTCTTTGCCAAATACAAATATTGATGAGGATTTAAAGGATGAATAGAACAAAAATTCATTGGTTAATTGGAAATAATTTACCCAAACATTTAGCGATAATAGAGGCAGTTCCTGGCGTTGGCAATGTAGGAAAATTAGTAGCAGATGGTTTAATTAAAAAACATCAATCAAAAACTTTAGCTTGGATTTTGCATCCAGATTTACCTCCTCATTCAACTCTTAGCGAAGAAGGTTTAATGACTCCTCCCAAAATCGAGATATGCGCAGTATTACTGCCAAAAAATAAAACTATAATTGTCATAAGAGGGGATGTGCAGCCAATAACTGCAACAGGGCAGTATGAAGTTTCTGAGGAAATACTAAATTTAGCAAAGAACAATGATACCCCTCAACTTTTAGTATTGGCTGGCTTAACTGCTGGAATTGAAGATAAGGATATTCATGTAGTGTGTGCAAATTCAAAAGTGAGAAAAACCTTGGAATCTAATGATATACCGGTTAGTAAAACTCAACCAAAGGATGGTATGATAGGTATTGCCGGATTAATTGTCTCTTTATCGCCATTATATGATGTTCCTGCAATAGGACTCATAGCAGATACAATAGGGGCTAGTGCAGATATATTAGCGGCAGATAGGTTATCATCATGGATAGAGGGGGCTTTGGATATTCCTTTAGATCTTGACTTAGATTCAACTAAAGAAACAGCTAAAAGGATTATGGACGCAATTAATGTGACTAATTCAATTGATGATTTAGTCAATTCTTCGGAGACAGATGTATCGAGTGATTTTTATGCTTGAGGAATAATATGAGGTTATTACTTTCCAGTGGGGGAAACAGCTCTCTTTCCAGTAAACAAAAGGCAATTTTAAATACTCAAATTGAGGAATTATTTAGAGGACTAGATGAAGTAATTTTTATTTCATATGCTCAAAAAAATAGAATGAGATATACCACAAAAGTAAGAGAGAAAAGTTGGCCACTAAAAAATATTAAATTAATAGGTATTGAAGAATATGATGATCCTTATGATGCAGTTAAAAATGCTAAAGGAATATATGTAGGAGGAGGGAATAGTTTTCTTCTTACTCATGGATTATATGAAGATAAATTAATTAAAATTTTGAATGATGTTATTAAATCTGGAATTCCATACATGGGAGTAAGTGCGGGTACTAATATAGCATGCCCAACCATGATGACAACTAATGATATGCCAATAATTATGCCGGAAAAAATGGATACTTTGAATTTAGTTAATTTCCAAATAAATCCTCACTATCATGAAGGCCCTGTGTGGCTTAAAAATGAAGAGGTTTATGTAAAACATAATGGAGAAACTAGGGCTCAACGAATTAATGAATACCATCAAAATAACATCATTCCAGTCATAGGCCTTTTTGAGGGATCTTTAATTAAGTGGCAAAATCAAACAGGTAAGTTGATGATAGGCGATGCAGTAATATTTCATAAAGGAGAAATACCAAAAAAGATAAAAAATGGTACTTATTTAAATAATAACTTAAAAATTATCTGATTATTTTACAACTAAAATTCTATCCGCTAATTCAGGCATATTTACTCCTGCAGATGTAAATGCTTCAGAAACAGAAGTTATTTTTTCATTATTTTTACTTAATTGAATTGCCCTTTTACTTATCACCTTCCAAGCCCCTTTTACTCCTAAGCCTGGTATAGCAGAAAGTTGATTTTGTGTAACATTATTTATGTCCAACCCTATCTCAACTGCAGATATGCTACGCATACCATGTCCAGTAATTATTACATCAGACTTAGTTTCAAGAGGCAATAAATAAGGAATTCCTGTTAGAATTGGATATGCCCCAATTTGTCGACCAAATGTTATTCCGGATTTACCATATATTGAAATATCCCTATGTTCTAGATTAATTACTTGCTTAGGATCACGTATACGATTATTATGTGATTCCCACCAAACATCCCTAATTATACTGCCAAATGGAAATAATTCTTCCAAAAGAGGTTTATCAATAGTATTGCGTACAGTTTCTTTAAATTCTTTAAATATTTTTTCCGGTATATCTTGAAATCCTTGCCCTTCAACTTGCCGGATATTTATTCTACGTAGAAGTAATCCTTTATTCCTTATGTCTTGTAATAATTTCAAATTCATTTGATATGAAGAAGCAGTTTCTCCATTGAGGCCTGCTATAAAATTTAGCCCAGGGAGGAGTTTTGGCAATCCACGTAATCCGCGTTTCCTACCATAATCGTTGATATGACTGATAGCAGAAATCAATTGTTTTGGATCACAATTTAACCAGTTAGTACTATGTACTAACGGATCTGCAGATTCCAACCCAAATGACAATACTGCCCCATCGGATAAGGTATCTATCATGGCTTTTGTTATTTCAGAAGAAGGCCCAATGTTCTCGGCAATTATGGAAGGATTTCCATTATCGACATGTAGTATCTGTAAATTTTCATTTTCTCTTAAACCGAAAAGTAAATCCGAGATTGGTTCAGGATTTGGAATTGGGTACTCTAAATCCAATACTCCTTCGGCTTTGTAAGTATAAACATCAGTAGCGCCCCCTAATCGAATATTTTGTACACCATTTTCAATTGCAAGATTTACCTCATCGATAATATCGTGTTCTTCCCTCCATATTGGGATTCCTTTTTTGGGCTCTATACAAAATTTACACCCTCTTTTGAATCTTACACATCCTTGATATAATTCAACTTCATAAGTCAGAGGCCCATTTCTACCATCGGCAGTAAATAAATCTGGATGATTAACAACTGCCTTTGACGAAGCTCCTTTATTTGCCCAGTTTTTCCACTGATCTATTGATCTTTTTTTATTTATCCAAGAATTAGTAGATAGAAAGTTATCCAAAGTTGCATCAGTATCTTGAACTGTACAAAAAAGATTAGATCGTAATGGCATCCACCCATCATATCTCCAATGCCGGATAGCCCAACCACCGCATAATATTGGTTTTTCTCTAGGAAATATAGAAAGGAATTGATCTAATTCACGTCTACTAATGGGAGTTCCACGTACATATTTACCAGGAACTATGGCGCCTGCTAGAACTACTGCACCGGATAAATCTGATAATTCATTTTTCAATTTAGCCCTTGTATCTTTAGAAGATAATTTATTTTTGTTATTAATTCTCCATTGATCTATAGTCATGTATGTGTATGGTATTCCCCTAGATTCGAAAACTCCACAAATATATCTTATATGAAATCCTACGTAGTTAGGTACTCCAAATGCGGCTGGTTCATCCTCATAACCATCCAATACTAGCCAGCCCTCCATTGAAAACCCCATTTAATAGTCATAAGGGCTTTAAGCCTTCATTTTTTACCTTCTATTACGATTATTTCTACTACTATCTCTATTTGATTCTTGTATTGACATCTTACGGCCATTTAACTCTGTATTTTTTAATGAATTGATGGCATTTTTGCCTTCTTTGTAATTTTCAAAGGTTATGAACGCAAACCCCTTAGATTTACCACTTTCTCTATCATTCGCAATATGGAGATCAGTTATATTTCCGTACGGTGAAAATACATTCCTAAGTTCATCTTCCGTAACTTCATAGGATAAACTAGCGACAAATATTTTCATACCTTGTGACTCTTGAGATTCAGATCTTGCCTTCATTAAAATTTTACGTTCATTGGCTAATTCTTCTTTTGATGCCTTGCCATCTTTTACTTTTGACATGCAGTCTCTACAACGTATTGGTTTACCAGGAGTAGGTTTGAATGGCACTTCGGTTTTTGAATCACATAGAGTACATGTTGTTGAGTGCATATTTCTTTGTACCCTATTTCCAGATTGTGAGTTTTGTTTATTTCTTATCGCATTTGCTGGAATATCATGACTTGTTCCTCGGCGAAAATCTGCTAATGGTGAAAGATATGGCCTAGATCCATCATGACCCAATATAGATTCTGCAGCAGGAGACCATCGTTCACCTTGGCGATTTAGTTGGACCATATCAAGTTCTGAACCTGATTCTTGACCTTTGCCAAAATCTACAGATAAAACTCTGTATGCACTATAGTCGCAACGAGTACAACAGACATTGAAGTCAGGAGTTATTTTACTAGCAATTAAATCTAGGCCGCATGATGGGCAAATAGCGAGGATCACACCAAGTCTGATATCTCCTTTTGTAGATGCTTTAAGAATAGGATCATCTCCAATTATTTTCGCCCTAATAATATCTCTAATTTTCATTGTATCACCTGCAGAAGGTATAAAACGATCTACTAATTCAGTAATGTAGATATCTGCAAATTGTTTGAGAGCAGGAAGATTTCTATGTCCAGAATCTGTATTTTCAACATGAAGAATTTTTATTTCAGCTGTTTTAGAATTTATTCTACTAACTTCACCAATCACAATATCACCAACCTCAGGAGAATTAATTATTGGCCTATTTGGCATTATTGAAATTAGACCGTCAGAGTGAGTGACTGTACCAGAAAAAAATGCTATAGGGCCATTTGGGCCATCATGTATACCTTGCCCAAGAGATGTTTCCTCGGGAACTTGTATTGGTGATCCGGGAGTAACAAAGTCGCCTAGACTAGCAATCATTGAACTTGGGACTCTGCTGCCCTCTATGAACGGTACGGTCATAGAGAGACATAGATTTAATCTTTTGATACACGCCAGAAACCAGCAATTGTCTTACTTCTTTGCCTATTATGGTGAATATAATTTGCTGGTAAAGCAAAATCTGCTTCACCATATTTTTCAACTGACCATCCCGCATTTTCAAATAATTTAGTTATATGAGTAGCATTGGAACTGTGTAGTATGTGGGCAGTTTTTCCACTAGCAAGAATAGCATCAAGAAAAGGTCGGTCTGCTTTCTCTAATTGTCTCCCCCATGGAGGATTTGTAATTATTACATCGCTATCTATAATCGGAAGATTATCTTTACTAATATGTTGATTAATTATCTTAGCAGATTTTATTAGTGATTCATTAATTAAATTATCTTTTATTACTTTGCATGCATTTGAATCTGATTCAAAAAATATAGTTTTTTTTGCCCCTACTAGCTGGCAACCAATTCCTAAAATTCCATTTCCTGCACCCAAATCTGTAACAGTAGATGAATAATTAATATCTCCAAATGACAGAATATCGGAAATCCAACGTGCTGCTAAATTTCCAGTAATACTATATTGCTCTAAATCTAAATTATTACCAGTATGTGCCTTCAGATTTGAAAGCCTTATTGCTAATTGGCGTAATTTCATATTTATTCCAAAGAGGGTTTACGTTTCAAATACATTATTATATTTTGTAATTAATGCTTTAAATGATTTTTATCAACATGATGAATGCCTTCTGCAAGCAGTAATTCTGCAATGAGAACTCCGTAACCTGCTGCGCCACGGATTGTATTATCTGCAACAACTTTGAAGCGTAACTTTTTATCACTAATTTCTATTTCCCCCAAGGAAACACCCATTGCTGCATTAAGATCTACACCTGGTTCTCTTGATTCAGATCCTGCCCACCTGTGATTATCAATATCAATTTTACCAGTTATGAAGTTAATTATTTTACTAGATGAAGGAAGGTTTAATTTATTTAAATTAATTGTGGAATTTTGCCATACTTGAATTACTTCATGTGCACTTATTTCATTTTCGAAAATAATTTCAATTTCTGCAAGATGGCCATACTCATTATTGACTCTTGAACATTGGGCACTGATATCTATGTCATTGTGAGTAATGATGTCATTTTCTAAACTACCAAATATTTTTTTTAATTCTCTTATTATACTTTCATCTTCACCGATAATTACAGAATCAATTGGTTTACTATTTCTACCATTAATGAGCATTTTTCTCCCCCCTCCGGATAGAGATTGTTCAGTCCTTATGCCTATTGATCTTAATTTAAAATTAGAAAATAAAGGAAATAATGTGAGTGCTATGGGCACCACCATACAATTACAACATGAAATTAAATTCCCTCCGTTAAAATTCTGAGATTTAATTAATCTTAGATGATCCGAATTTACTTCTGGTATTATTAACGGGACATTATTTTTCATTCGGTGAATCATGGCATGACTGATTACTAAAAAACCAGCATTTGCTAATTTTTCTTCAACTAAATCTGCTGCATCATCAGGTATTGCTGAAAATATAATTTCTACTTTTTCCTTTTTTAATTCTGCAATTAATTTTTCCATATTGTCAAGACCTTGGACAATAATATTTGGTAAATCGGGCCTTATTTCATCTAGAGACCAGGGCAAATCACAAATATTCTTTCCTTTTGTAGAATTAGAACCTATTATTGATACAGGTATTAACCAATTATGATTAATGAGTCTTTGAAGGTACCTTTGTGCAACCAAGCCTCTTGCGCCAAATATTGCACAATGAACCCTTCCAATACTAGCCATGGCACCGGCATACACTCAAAGTACCTAAGAATGACTGATTATTGAGCAAATATGATTTAAATTTACTAAGTTTAATAACTGCCATTTTAAATTATGTCATATGGTATATGCTACGACCATTATTCTAATATTTTTATTAATAATTTTAATTAGTTTTATAGTTTGGCAAATTATATCGCAAATTATGTCAAGAATAATAGAAAAGAGTCACATAGAAAGTAATATGATAATTTCAGAAATTAGGGCAAGAGAATTAGAGAGAAAGGAGATGGAAAGTGAGAGAAAAAATATAATGGAAAATTCTTTCAAAGTAATTGCAATGCAGGCATTTGAAGATTTAAAAAAAGATTTAGAACGTGAAAAGAAGGATGATTTTAAAAGAGTTACAGATGATTTTTCAAAAATATTGAAAGATTACAAAGGTACTATGGATGCAATGGAAGTATCAATGATAAATAGGGAATCTGCACTTAGAGAAAAGGTAGAAAATGTATCTCAATTAGGATTGAAATTATCCGATGATACCAAGAATCTAACTAGGGCATTAAAAGGAGATTCTCAATTACAAGGTGCTTGGGGTGAAGTGGTAGTTGAGAATTTACTTCAAAATATGGGATTTGTTTGCGATAGAGATTATATCAAACAATACAGTGAAACATCTGCGGACAAAACTCGTAAAATTGCAGACTTCGTGATTAACCTTCCAGGAAATAAACAAGTAGTCATTGATTCAAAAGTTTCTTTGACTGCATATAATGATTTTGTAAATGCAGATAATGAAATGATGGCAACTTCATCTATGGAAAGATTATGTAAATCAATTAGAATGCACGCATTGACGCTTTCAGAAAAAAATTATCAATATATGAAAACAATTCAAACATTAGATTTTGTTCTGATGGTTGTGCCATTAGAAAGTGCATATATTGCTGCTCTTCATCATAACCCTACTTTATACAATGATATGATTGGAAATAGAAGGGTAAAAATTGTTAGTGGGACTACAATAATGATTGCTTTAATATTGATTCAAGAATTATGGAAAAAGGAGAATCAGAGTAAAAATCAGATCGAGTTAGTTGAAAGAGCAGGGATGCTTTATGATCAAATCGTTTTATTTCTAGAGTCTTTTACTAGTATTGGTTTTGAGTTAAAACAAGCATCAGAGAAGTTTGATGAAGCGGAAAAAAGATTAATCTCAGGGAAAGGAAATGTCATTAGGCAGACAGAAATTTTAAAAAATCTTGGGGCTAAAAATAAAAAAGATTTGCGGAAAAAAAGTGGGATGAGAAAATTAGCAGAAGAAGCAGAAATATCTAAAGAAGAAGAATGAATAAGGCCCCCCTAATCTCAAAACATGATTAAATGGCAGACAGGTAGCTATCACCCAATAATTCATCTTCCTGATGAATATGAAGTCAGGGATTTCACTCAAGGAATTTATACTCCCTCTAAATATGAATATGACATAGGAAAATACGATGAATTAAGGCCGGGAATGTATAAAACAGACCTGTTTAATAATAATAGATATTTGCATATTGGAATAGATATTGGAGCTCCTGTAGGGACTCCGTGTATGGCATTTGAAGATGGAGAGATATCTCATTTTGGGTACAACGCTGATGAAGGTGATTATGGATATGTAATTATTACCAATCATAAAATTGGTGGAAAGAAAATTTGGACATTATATGGGCACCTAGATTCAAAATCCATAAAGGATAAGAAGATTGGTCAAAAAATTTCAAAAGGTGAGGTAATATGTTGGATAGGAGATAAGCATGAAAATGGTGGTTGGGAGCCCCATCTTCATTTTCAGATTTCACTATTAGAGCCCGATACACATGATATGCCAGGAGTTGTTGAACCTAACTTGAGAGAATATGCATTGTTAAACTACCCAGATCCTAGATTAATATTAGGAGCAATATATTAGATTGATGATAGATGTTCTTTTAATTCTATAATTGACGGCATAGATGAAGGATTAACTCCTTCAACTAATGCAAGAGCAATAGAAACCCAGTCAGTAATATGCGCAGCATACAGAAGACTTTCCAACAAAGAATGTCCTTCGCAATCGATTATCCAAGACGATTTAATATCTAATTTTTCCATTGTCCAATTTAATCTTGAAGAAACTCTTGAAGACATTCCTTCCCATTTAAGATAAATTACAGAATTAAGTTCACTATTAGCTTTGTTCCAAGCTACAATTTCATTATGATTCATTTCTGGCAAGTTTACTATTCTAGCAAATCTATCTGAGTTTTCATTTAGTTGGTTTGTAAATCTCACTCCTGCCGAACCCAAAAGAGTAGGAGAAATGATACCAATTTGCTTACCAACCATCGATTCAGCCATTGAAAGTGAAAGGCTATTTCCATTAACTAAATCCGCATTTATTGAAGATTGACGTAATCTTTCCAACATATTTTCTAATTCAGTTTCATCTGGTTTTTCAAGAATTCCTAATGCCCAGCAAGCAGCTAACTGAGTCCCAAAAATATGGCCGAATGCAGAACGCGGCATTTGCCCTCCTGGGACTTCTAAACAGACACATTCATCATTGATAGATAATATTTCTTCAAGTTTACCTCCAGATGTTATTCCTAAAACTGTACCTCCATTTTCTAAAGCCTGAGATACGCCATCTAATGTTTCTTCAGTATTTCCAGAATAAGATGTAGCAATAATTAACCAATCAGGCCCCCACCAAGAAGGGAGTCCGTAATCTTTCCAAGCTACAAACGGTAAACCTCCAGCATAATTAGTTAATGAGACTAGGAAATCTCCGCCAGCACCTGAACCTCCCATTCCTAAACAAAGTACGCCTGACCAGTCAGTATCTTTATCAATATCAATTGGAATATTAATTGATTTTTCCAAATCATCTATGAATTTACGAGTATATCCTACCATATCTCCATCATCTAAATTTTTAATTAATTCATTAATATCTAATTCACTCATTATTTGATCTCCTCATTTGTTTGCGGAATTGCTAACCATTTTTCTTCTATGAAACCAATTAAAATTGTCTTAGAATTAGGATTATCATGATATGGTAGGCCTACTGTTACAATACTAAAATCAATAGGATCCATGATTTCAACTGCAGAACTATCGCGATTTAGAATTTCTACTAGAAATTGATTTTTTACAGCGCATGTTACCACACTCTTTTCCATATCTCTCCACGAAACACCAGTTCTTTCAAAATATTTAATCCTCCGTAGAATTGGTCCGTCTTTTTGCCATCTATCTATAAGCCAAAGATTTTTCTTAAATTTAACAATATCTCCAATTGAATAGGCTGGTTTTCTATAACTCATTGTTAATCTAGTTACTTCAATGCCATCATTTGAACCTACTACTGTCGAAGTTTCTTTTATTGTTCCTCCAAATTTTTGTACTAGCCTTTTTCCCCAACTTCTTGCCATGGCTTTGGAACCTAATTGCATATCCCAACCTCCAGTAACAGGGCCTTCGCTTGTTATGAAAAACATTGGATCAGCCTCCATATCACCTAACATTTCATCCAAAGTATTGCGTACTACTTTTACTTCATCGGAAGTTAATTTCCTTCCAGCTGATCGTAATTGAACTATTGATTCGAAGTATGAACCTGCTTTCCTAGTACATGCTGGGCAAACAGCGTTACTGGTTTGCATAAGAGTAATATGATTTTCCAAAAATTTGTACCCTTCTATCTCACCGGTAACATCGATATGAAGTCTCGTCGATCTATCGTCAATTTCTTCAATTGCGAATCCTAAGTTTACGTTTTTAGATTTATCGGAATATTCTATATTTTCCCTTATTCGGAGATCTGCTAGATTTTCTTTTGAAATTTCCGACCATCTTCCCCTCACTTCATGATGGTCACATTTTGGACATCGGTATTGTTGTAATCGGTCAGATATTTTTGAAAGTATGTTACGTTTCCTGAAGCATTCCTCACACATCCTATCTGAAGTCAAAGGTGGCTCTGATCCACAAGTTATACAAAAAGCTCCTTCGGACATGTTGCGCCTCTATGTAACCCGTCTGACCCAGATGTTAGAAGTGTTGTTATTTGGAAACTAATATATTTATTCACTTTCCTCGGATATTTGCTTATTTTCTTGTGCTTCAATACGGTATTCCAAATCATTTAATTTAGAAAATAAATACTTCACATATCCTCCCAACAGACCAATCATAATTACGTATGCAATTGCTAATTCCATTAACCCCGTCGAACTCAATTTAACCACCCTTCATCTAAATTTTTTTGGTTATTTTCCATTTTTAATTCTAATTGATGGATTCTATCAGTGATGATTGAAAATCCAACAAAAATGAAACAAAAGGAAATAAAGGACAAAATTAGGACAAACAGCATATCACTTGGGAGTCCAGTTTCTTCACTTGAAACTACAATTATTGGTGGGTGTTGCTTTTGATACCAAGTAGTTGCCATAGCAGTTATAGGAACAAGAGAAAATCCAAATAGGCCCACTATAGAAAGAGTGTCTCGTGTTTGATTAGTATCTTGTTGTGCCCTCCTGGCGAGTACTAAGAATAATGCGACTGAAGTTAGGAGTGCAAAGGAATTTAGCCTTAAATCTCCCCAATCCCAAGGTTTCCCCCATGCAACTGAACCCCATATTGGTCCCGAAGTTATTACTCCCATACCAAATAGCAATCCCATATCTGAACCAACAGAAAAAAATCTCCAACCTATTTCATCTTTTTTCAAATACCAAATTATAGAACCAATAAATAATAATAAAAATGCTAAAAATGAGCACCAAGCAAACGAAACATGCCAGTAGATTATCCTAAATGATTCAGGGCCATTTACAGTACTTGGATCCAAACTTGGCACCCAAAGGAATCCCAATAGAATAGATATGGATGCACCCACTAAACCAATTATAATGAATAACAATGAGGCCCCCTTGGTCACCACCATGGACATCCCAACAAAATATAGGTCATGAATACTACCTTCTAATAATCTGGAAGGTAAACTACAACTATCCAAATTAGTATTGAAGATACACTTGCAATGATGCATCCAATTATTGGAGATTGAATAGATAATGAGTATGACATCCCTGAGGTCATTAAAATTGATAATGCATCAGAAAGTTCTAGAAACGGCCATATAAGTGCTATAAGTAATAAAGAACCGGCGGAAGAGTTCGATCTACGTAAATCAGAAACTAGGAAGTGTAATGCCGAAGATGCCATTCCCACCGTAATTAAAGATAAGGGTGGAAGCCATAACCAAAATAATGTATCATAGGAATATTCATCTGATTTATTGCCAATTAAAATAAACCATGACAAGTATGTCAATGGAATTGGCAGAATCATGGAAGCACCCAAAAATGAACTAATTGGACGGATTTTCGATCCTAGCATTATGTGCCACCATTTTCCACACTCTGCCTCATTGAATCGATTAATAATTGCCGGAGAAATAATACAAGTAATAAATGCAGGCAATAAAATAAGAGATGATAAGATATCTACACTCAATGGCCCATTTCCTTCAATTATGGAAAAACTCAATAGAAGTGCAACTAAAGCTGGAGTTACTCGTCCAACAGTATCTATGGGGTTTCGGATTTCCATCTTCAAAGCCCAACTAGTCAAGTGCCTAATAGAAGTCAAATTTGACGAAGAATTGCATGTTGGCATTTCCACTATTACTCCCTCCGATTTACCTATTGATTCCTTTATTTTACCCTTTTTTTCGATTTTAATTATCCTATCTGCACATTTTATAACATCATTATTATGTGTTGCAATGATTATTCCATGGCCCCTAGATGCCAAAGTCCTAATCCAGTTTATGAAAAGAATACGAGCCGACTTGTCAAGGCCTACGCTTGGTTCATCTAATAGAACAGTCATTGGTTTTGGACTAAGAATTGCAGGCGCGAGGCCGCAGATAACTGAAAGACGTCTTTTGAGGCCGCCTGAGAGCAGTGATACTCTATCTGATTTTCGATGATTTAATCCCCAATCAGATAATATCTGGCCTAATTTATCTGAATCATAATTTTTAGATGATTTCTCAGATGCAATTAATATCCTTTCTTCAACTGTTTCTTCTCCACATATGCCATCTTTTTGTAAAGTAATGCCTATTTTAGGAATATTGGATTTACGGCCTTCATGATTTCTAATTACATTTTGAGAATCCTCGTCTTCGTAAAAATATAATTCTCCGTTTTTGAAAGGAACTATTCCAGCACATGACTCTATGAATGTTGACTTTCCGGAGCCATTATCTCCAACTAAGACTACTATTTCCCCATAATTTAATTTAAAATTAACATCTTTTAAGACTTCTCGGGAACCACGCAGGACATTTAGGTCTTTGAGTTCTAACAAATCGCCCTCTTGCATGAATGACCGAGTAAGGATTACCGTTTGAGTAATTCTGTGATGAGAAGTCCTATTCCCTAGAATCTCTTGGCGAGACTAGAGGCGACCCTAATGGATAATGATTTTAGATGGGACTTCTTAGAAATAAGTGATTATTTTTGGATAATAGTTATGTTTTCTGCTGCTATTTTACCGTTTTATTACGCCTTTAAAGACAAAACTAGTGTTTCTTTAGCGATGGTCTTATCTCTGTTATTAGTAAAATTTATACAGTATTTTCTGGAATTATTTAAAGGCGGCATTTTTTCATTTGAGCCAATACATTTATTTGGATTAATTCCAAGTATAATGAATGAATATATTCACTTCCATCGATTTATAACTTCAGCATGGCTACATGCTAATTGGATACATGTTTTGAGTAATATACTTGTAATAGCATTAGTAGGAGTTCCTCTTGAACAGAGAATGGGTGGTAGACGTTGGTTAGCAATATATTTTCTTGGATTTATAGGGGGCAATATTGCTTGGATTATTACGCATTCTGACTCAAATATTCCTGCAATAGGTGCTAGTGGTGCAGCATTTGGACTTTTAGGAGGGTATATGGCGTGCTGGCCAAATGATAAGATCGAATTCCCACTTCTTTTCCTAATAAGGGCGTGGCCAGTATGGATTATTGTATTTATACGACTGGGAATAGAAATATTTCAAATTTATTCTATCCAGATTGAAACTGCAGGAGAAACCAATATTGCTCATATGGCCCATCTAGGAGGATTTTTTCTAGCATATATGTTTGCAAGATTGATTGCCAAGGGAGCTCCTAGTGCCCTTTATGATACGGAACAGAATTCCAATAATTATTCTAGACCCTCAGAGAAGGAAGAGGCCGCAATTAAAGAAAGTTTTTCCAAAGATCCTTGGAGTGAAAATGGGATTCCTCTAAGTGGTAATTCTTCAAGAATATTGAATATGCTAATACAAGAAGGAGATGAAATAGAAACTCGTAGAGCTTGGTTAGAAGAACTAGCAGAACATACAAAGTGTCCTATTTGCCAAAGTGGGGTCGTCGCCGAAGTAAAAAATAATAATTGTAAAATTAAGTGCTCCAATTCAAACAAGCATCTAAATTGGCCTTAAAGTATGATTCTATGAACTAATATTGGTTGGAATTAAACGATAGACTACCGTGCGACGGTCAGAAAGCCATGCGAATTAGTATAACGCCTATCTTTATTGTAATACTAATGTTGGTATTTGATTTATCAGCAGGAGTAGGAGGGCAAATTTATGGATTAACTCAAGAGAGTAATTCTTTAGATGAAAATAAAGACGTCTATAAATTTCCACTAATGTGTGGTGAAGATATTTGTGAAGATAAAAATAGATTACCTCTCAACACACCTATTGATGCTGGAGTTCCAACCCAAGATTATGGATGGTGGCTGGAATATTGGTTAGATTTTGATGACAATGGAATGGATGATAGATTACAAAGAATTATTGCGGGTGAATCTGAATCTGAATCCAAAACTTCGATAATAGGTGCAGATGGTAAACCTACGGTAGCAATTATCATTCATTATGCTTGGCATCCCGGGAATAGTGATATCGAAAATCTAAAAATAGTACTTTCAAAACATGGATGGAATGAAGAAGATTCATGGTTTATGCCAATGACAATATTGGATAATATAGTACTTGATCACGTTCCGGTAAGTGCATTGGTAGATTTATGGATGATAGAAGAAGTTGTATTAATTGAACAACAAAATGTAATAGTTCCATATTTGGATAAAGCATCAAAGGGATCTAAAGTCAGATCCTCAAATTTATATGGTGAAACAATGCGAGAATTGGGGTATGATGGATCCGACATAGTAATTGCAATATTGGACACAGGAGTAGATAATGAACATTTTTCATTAGATGATTTTTCAGATACTAATAATGATAATAGCAAGGATCCAAATGACTTGAATGACCCAAAATGGGTAGCTGGATGTGACGCAACTTCATTCTCTGGAAATACATGTTCCTCAGCAGGAGATGAAGATCCTGATGATGGAGATGGCCATGGAACTCATGTTGCGGGGATTGCTCTCGGCACAGGAGATAGCGATAGAACAAATCAAGGTTATGCACCTGGAGCATATCTTGTTGATGTCAAAGTTATGACAGATGCAGGAGGAACAAATTCTCAATCTATTCTTCAAGGCATTCAGTGGGCAACTACCAATGTAGATACAGATTGGGGAAATAATAAATCCAGTAATGGAATAGACATAATGTCGATGTCATTTGGTAGTTCTTCGAACCCTGTGGGAGAGGATGATGCAGGAGATTCTGGAACCAGTGCAGAAGCCACGGCAGTTAATCAAGCTGCAGAAGCAGGAATTGTGTGTATAGCAGCAATTGGCAATGATGGGCAGAGAAGGGTTACTTCAGTAGGTGCTGCTGATTCTGCAATAACTGTAGGTGCAATTGATGATCGAAATACAATAGATAGGCAAGATGATGATATCGCCTCATATTCCAATTCAGGACCAAGGGAAGCTGATGATGATGATGATATCAAAGATGAATTGAAGCCATGGGTGGTAGCCCCTGGTTCAGGAATAACATCTGCTGAGAATGCTCAATCATCTTCAATAATACCGGGTTCAGAAAACAATAGAGCCGATGATGAGTATACTTCAAAGGATGGGACTAGTATGTCAACTCCTGCCGTTGCAGGACTCGTTGCAATTATGCTTCAAGTAGGGATTCAGGAAGGTTTAATCGAAGAAAAGAGTTCAGAAAATACAGAAATTATAAAAGATTATTTGATGAAATACTCTGAAAAGAGATCAAGCGCAACTCAAACTATAGATGGTTATTCTTGGAATAATGAATACGGATTTGGGATAATTGATGGCAAGGAAATTCTAAAGGGCATGTTTGGAGATTCTACCGGAGGTAGTGATCCTGTAGATCCCGGGACTGGTAATGAAACAGCACCACCACCTGGTTCGGGAAATTGGGTTGAAATTGAGAGCCCGGAAAATGGCGAATGTCAATATGATCAAGATGAATTAGTTTGTAAAAGTTGGCTCATAGAAGGTGAAACATATAGAATCAGAGGGAATATAGATCAAGGAGAGAGCAACGGGAGTATTGATGAGGTATTAGTTCAAATAACTTACAAATTCAAACCATCAGATGATCAGCCAGCAAAAGAAGAAATTTTGATTGGATGGCATACTCCTGAATTGACTTTGACTGGGCAAAGTATTACAAATTGGACTACTACAGCAAAGATTCCAGAATTTACTGATGATGAAATAGATGCCACTCAATTATTCGTAAGAGTAGCAGCCAAAAATGAATTTGAACAATGGAGTAATATAACTAAAAATAATTATGGAATTGGGCATATTGATTTTTCCCTAGAAAGTCCAAGTGGGCAAAATGAAATATCAGGCATAGTAGATGTAATGGGCAAATGGGAATCTGTTGATGGATGTACAGTTCAATGGAGGCTAGGTACAGATGAATGGGAAGATGCAATTATAAAATTAAATGGTAATGGTTACACCTACACCGTTATCGAAAATGGAAGGAATGTAGAAAAGACTGGGATGATTGAAAATTCTGGCGAATGGTCATTTGATTGGGATACCAATAAAATAGAAGATGGAACACATAGAATGTCTGTTCGATCAATAAGTGGAAATGGAGTGATATCCGATGAAATTCGTCAACAAATAACAATTGACAACATACCTCCAAGTCCGGACTTGATGTTTAGAAGTTCGGCACTATCTATTGAAGAATATGGGATACCAGTTACTGATGTTTATGTGAATACTTTCTTGGAGATAAGAGGAACTATAAGAAATACTGGAGATATGGCTGCATACGATGTAGGAATAATATTAGAGGAAGAGGGTGCTAGAAGGGATGAATATGTCATCCCCCAGATAAACAGTGGAGAAATCATAGATTTAGTTCTTTATTGGAATCCTGCTATATCAGGAGATAGAGATATTGAGATCATCATAGATCCAATTAATACTGTGGAAGAAAGTGATGAAACAAATAATAAATTATCCAATAATTTCTACATTGTTCCGAGACCCAATGGGATAGATCTAGCCATAAGAGAAAATGCAGTCAAAACCATACCCGAAATACCTAGGCCTGATGAACAGGTGATTATCGACGTTAGAATCGATAATTTAGGCTCAAGTGATGCTTATGACATAGAAGGTTTTGTAGAAATTAAAACTGATAAAGGTTGGCAGAAAGTCGCAACTAACCAGATAGCGAGAATTGTTGGCCAAGGCTCAATACAAATTTCGTTTCTCCATATTCCTAATGAGTCCGGAATCCTAGAAGTAAGAATTAATATTGGAGGAGAAATATCTGACGTGAATTGGGAAAATAATATTTTTGAAACTTACATTTTAGTAGATAAGACTACATTGACAGGACCTAGAAATTTAAATTTCAAAGTAGGAGAAGTCCCAATAAAAATTATCGATTTAGAAGATGGGGGGATAGTTATCACCGAAAAAGAAAATGAATTATATTTGTATAAACTTACGGAAAGTAAGAATTTGGTTTCCTGTAATAATATATTAGAAGAAATGTGGGCAGGAGAAATAACATTTCAAGTAAATGAGGACAATATTGCCCATTTGGTTTGGAGTAGACGATATTTAGATAATAATGGATATTACAAACAGACTTTGACTTACTCATCAATAGATACAGCATGTCAAATGACACCGATTCAAGATTTGATGCCTCCAATATTACTCTCAGATGGGAAGTATTGGGGGATTGATATCGACATGAGAAATACGGAAATAATTATTTCAGGGTATTATCAAGATATTTTTACAGGAGGTACGTTTCAAAAACAAACTGACATATTCCTATTGTACTCAGATAACCCGACATCTTCTACAGATTGGACACTTACTTCTAAAATCATAAGTGACCTTGATATAATGACAAATTCTGCAGATAGTTTAGAAATAGAATTTGGATTTAATGAACAAATTCACATATTATATCAAGAAAACAGAGATGACAGTTCCGGAATAGAAAGACTGGGGCTATGGTATGCCCATGGAGACTTAAATGAACCAGATTGGACGTTCAAAAAGGCAGTCGGAGACGAAGCAGGACTTGCCGAAATGGTTGTAATAATTGAGGATGAAGAAGAAAAAATAATCGCTGTTTGGAGAGAAGGTAATTTACAGGAATCTGAAATAGTTTGCATAATTGCGGACTCCTCATTTAGGCCAATTAATAATCAAGAAGAAAGATTTTATGCAAGAGGTTTGAGAAATATTAATACAATAGAAACAAATCGTGGAATTCAATTATATTTTGACGTAGTTGGACCTAATGGACCTCAGATTCAATATGGCCTAATTAATTTTGAAGAAGAGTGGTTGGGAATTTCAAATAGGCTGAATTCTGGTCAATTGCATACATCTACAAAGTCACCTTCGAGCTCTGAGACACTCATACTTCACACCTCGCCTAATGGTTGGCAAATTCGATCACTAATTGATGATGATGCACGAAACAGTAACGATATATCAGTAATAGATTGGATTAAGATAAAATTAGGATTAGCAAACAATGATCAAGAATTTAGAATATTAGTTGTAGGAGTTTCAATTACTGTACTACTTCTTTGTGCAATAATTATGGTAACTTTATCAGTACAAGGAATAAGATGGGCCGGAGACAAGAGGAGGAAGAAATCGTCTGGTACCGTAATCTTAGAAGATGATTTAATAGAAGTTATAGATGATTCAGATATTAAAATACAGAATATTGAAATCGATTTAATCGAATTAGTAACAGATAATAAAGATAATAAAAGTAGTATCCAAAATCGTAGAAATAGAAGAAATTCCAGAACGCCCACTGAAGATGAGAACTCAATTTATGAAGTCAGCATTACTGAAGATAATAATAATAATATTAAAACGGATTTAAATTTAAATAAAGAAATAATTTGCTCATCATGCAATGCAAGATTTGAAGCACCAATTGAAGTTTCAATAATTAAATGCCCAGTCTGTGAAAAGATAATTAATTGGAGATAAATGATAACTTAAACAAATGTGACTCCACCATGCTTCAATAGAAATTCTTTCTGCAATTCATCAAACCATTCCAACATAGATTTAGAAAAACGAATTGATATTATTTCAGGATCAATCAATAAATCATCTTGTATCCCTTGAAGAGTACCTGGAGCGGCCCCACAGGATATGCATGCTCCATCTAAATTCAAGATTAATGACAGAGATTTTTCTCCATTGTTTAATTTTTCAATCGAAGAATTTTCAACAATTAATCCCCCTCCATGACCATCCAGAGCCGCCCTCACAGGTCCTAATCGTGCCATCAAAGCTGGAATTAAATCATCATCTGAATCATAATGTAGATCTAATAAAGATAAATTTTGCAACCTCAATAATTCTTGAGGTTCGTGCATTTGATTCAAGCGCTTTTCTGCCTCTATTTTTATAGTATCTTCTATTTGGATACGATACGAATCTGCTAAATTATTCACCTTAGAATCATCCACGCCGGGTAGTTTCATATTGCATCGGAAATAATACTATAATTTTAGGGTGACCTAAAAAGAGAGATGTTCAAAAGAGAGTATATGCACCACAAACTATGGAGTCAAAGACACCCCTTCTTGAAATTGTAAATCTTCATGCTGGAATTGAGAATAATAAAATTTTAAATGGCATCAATATTGAAATTGGACCAGGAGAGATACATGCCATAATGGGACGTAATGGCAGTGGGAAAACAACTACTGCAAATATAATAATGGGGCATCCTGATTTTGATATTGAAGAAGGTAAAATTAATTTAAATGGAATTAATCTACTTGAACTAGAACCATGGGAAAGGGCTAAGAATGGAGTTTTCTTATCATTTCAGTATCCTCAAGCAGTACCGGGATTACAAGTTGGTAATTTCCTAAAAAAATCTGTAGCTAGTATCCGAGGTGCAGATGCTGCTAAAGGAGTAAATTTTAGAGGATTATTAAAAGACTCCATGAAAGAATTAAATATGCCATCTTCATTTTTATCTAGATATGTTAATGATGGATTCAGCGGAGGGGAAAAGAAGCGTTTTGAAATACTACAAATGATGCTTCTACAACCAAAATTAGCAATTCTTGATGAAACAGATAGTGGCCTTGACATCGATGGTATCAAGACAGTTGCAACTGGAATTAATTCTGCAATAAGAGGTACAGATTCAGGTGCATTAATTATAACGCATTATTCAAGAATCTTAGATCACGTAAAACCAGATAAGATTCACGTACTAATAGATGGTAAAATAGTAGCAACAGGCGACGCGAGTTTAGCAAATGATTTAGAAGAAAATGGCTATGACTGGCTAGAAAATAAAATTAAATCCGAAGGAGAGGTATGAATCATGGAATCATCACAAGAAGCAAGAGAAGTAATTGGAGATTATAAGGCAGGATGGCATGATTCTGAGAATTCAACCATAAGGTTTGATGCTGGACTCTCTGAACAAGTCGTTAGAGATATTTCAGAAATAAAAAATGAACCAGATTGGATGACCGAAATTAGAGTAAAAGCATACAAACATTTTGCAGATAGGCCTATGCCTACATGGGGCAATATGAGTATGTTAAAGAATATTGATTTCGAAAAAGTATGCTATTATTTACGTTCTTCAAAGGCAACAGAGAATGATTGGGATGAAGTTCCAGAAGAAATAAGAAATACATTTGATAAGCTTGGAATACCAGATGCTGAACAAAAATGGCTATCAGGAGTAACAGCGCAATACGAATCAGAGGCAGTATATCATAGCATAAGAGATGATTTAGTAGCCCAAGGAGTTATTTTTCTAGATATGGATAGCGGATTAAGAGAATACCCTGATTTAGTAAAGAAATGGTTTTGTTCAGTAGTACCATACTCTGACAATAAGTTTTCAGCCCTAAATACTGCAGTTTGGTCAGGTGGATCATTCATTTATGTCCCAAAAGGAGTTCATGTCGAGATGCCAGTTCAAGCATATTTTAGAATTAACGCTAAAAATATGGGACAGTTTGAAAGAACATTAATTATTGCCGATGAAGGAAGTAGTATCCATTACGTCGAAGGGTGTACTGCACCTACTTATTCTACTGATTCATTGCATTCAGCAGTCGTTGAATTGATAGCACTTCCTGGCTCGCACATACGCTATTCGACAGTTCAGAATTGGAGTGCAAATGTTTACAATTTAGTGACAAAAAGAGGTATTGCACATGAAAATTCTAAAATAGAATGGGTGGATGGAAATATTGGCAGTAAATTAACAATGAAATACCCTTCAGTGATATTAAAAGGTGAAGGATCTCATGCAGAAGTAATTTCAGTAGCATATTCAGGAAAGGGTCAGCACCAAGATGCAGGAGCAAAAATCCATCATTTGGCATCCAATACAACCAGTAAGATATTATCGAAGAGCATTAGTAAAGATGGAGGCAGAGGAACATATAGAGGGATGGTCACTGTTTCGTCAAAGGCTGAGAATTGTAAACTTAATGTTGTTTGTGATGCACTTATTCTGGATGAAAAAAGCAGATCTGATACATATCCTACAATGGAAGTTTCAAATTCTACAGCAAAGTGTGAACACGAGGCAAGTGTATCGAAAGTTAGTGATGATCAGTTATTTTACCTCATGAGTCGCGGCCATACTGAAGAAGAAGCATTGGCCTTAATCGTAAATGGATTCTTTGAGCCGTTTACTAGAGAATTACCAATGGAATATGCCGTTGAATTGAATAAATTAATGGCGCTTGAGATGGAAGGAAGTATTGGTTAATTGGTGTTAACATGAATGCCGTCAATAAATATATTGAAGTTTCTGAACTTCCCCATAGAGCAGACCATCTTTGGAGATATACTCCGTGGAAGAAAGTTCATCCAACTGGAAAAATCAAAGACGTACCAAAAGAAGTTAAAGGACCAAAAATAAGACTACTGAATCTTAGTGGGACAGAATCTCCCTCTGGGATAGAGTTAATTCGTGGCGTAGGAGAAGATATTACACTACCTGACTCAGATGATGTCTCTACCAATTTCATTAAAGCCATTTCCGAAGATTCCAAGTGGATATTAAAGACTGAATCAAAATTTAATTCAAATGAACCAATATTAATAGAAATTGATGCTGTAGATGAAATTAATGGAATTCATCTTACCCTAGATATTGGAGAAAGATGTGAATTTGAAATTGTTACAATAATCAAGGGCAGTACAAATTGGATGGGTTTACTTAGGACTGGAAGAATTGGTAATGGATCAAATATTAATGATATAACCGTAGGACTTCAAGAAAGAGGCACATTGTTGAGAGTAGATGCAATTTCATTAGGTAGGGATGCTGAATTTAGGACAGGAACAGTGTCATCTGGATCGGAAAGAACAAAGGCAGATTTAAGATACAGAATGGGAGAAATTGGAAGTAATTTAAGGGTAATTGGATCAATATTATCAAGAGATTCGATGCATTTAGATCACCATATAGAAATTCAACATGATGCTCCGCAGACATTTAGTAGACTTAGTTGGAATGCTGCTTGTGGAGGTAAAAGTAAAACAATAGGTACTGGGATGTTGAAGGTGGCAAACGGATCCAAAGGTGCTGATGCATCTCAAAACTTTCATAATTTATTACTATCAAAAGACGCTGAGGCAGACGGAATACCGGAATTAGAGGTTTTAGAAAATGAGGTTGTTGGTTGTGGCCATGGAATAGCTAACGGCCCAATAGATGAAAATCAATTATTTTATCTTCACGCCCGTGGTTTTTCGCCTATGGATGCAAAATCTGCATTAATAGCCGCTTTTCTTAATTCAACATTATCTAAAATGGGAAGTATGAAAGTCCATGATTGGCTAAGTAAAATGTTGTATTCTGAATTAAAAAATATGAATACCGAGTGAGTGGAGCAATATGCAAACTTCTAGAAATGGTTTGCCAGATAGAAAAGGTGAAATAAAAATCTCTAAAATTTTAATGTTAATTATTAGTTCTTATGTTTTTTTGAGTTTCTTAGCACCTGCATTAATCGACAAGGGAGAAGTTCCTGAACTATCGGGTCGAGCTAATGCTTTTGATTATGCATATGAAAGTAGTTGGGGCAATTTAGATCATGGAGAATATGCTGAAATAGGACATGATCAATCCAAACATGGAGGGACATTCGCATGGATGGAATTAAACCCAGTATTTGCATTAACCTATGCAATAGGAGACCTCAATTGCCATCAGAAACATGAACGATCATGGAAAATTAATGACAATCAAATGCCCATCTGCGTTAGAGATGTTGGCATATTATTTGGAATGATATTAGGTGCTTTGATATTCATGGTTAAAGGTTTTAACAGATGGACACTTAGAGATACTTTTTTAACAATTATTCCAGACAAATACTTAGATGGGATTTATGTAAGAGATAATCGTATTATTGCCATGATTGGAATAATTTTAGCTTCAGTTATTCCAATAGGGATAGATGGTTTCGTACAATTATTGACAAATTATGAATCGAATAATTCAATAAGACTCATCACAGGAATTATTGCTGGATTTGCCCTTGGATGGTTGATATGTTCAATGATTGCAGCCAAGCCCAGTAGTTTCAATAGTGCGGAAGATGTTATTTTACCAGCAAAATCTACTTTGAGAATAAAATAAATTAATTTCCCTTCCACCATTTGACAAATTCTTGTTTTGATGATATTTCTTTAAATTTGAGATTTCCAGGGCCGATTACATTAATTCTATCAATGACATATTCAAACAGTATATCATTATCCTTGATTTGTATTAATTCGGACATACAATCAATTAATGAGGATTGAGTATTTTCTCTTTGCCACTTATTTATTTCACTTCTAATTGGCCAAATGACCAATATTAATCTACCAAAGTCAAAATAATCATTTTTTAATTGAGAAGTGGATTTTTCTTTAGACAATAATGCGGAATTCTGAAAAATCCAAGATGATTCATCACAAAGGAAGCGAATTATTTTTCTTGTGTGGCTAGCAGATACATTACGAATTGGACCCATTGAACTTCTTATTCCAGATATATCTGCAGGATTTAGTAACGACAAAGTTCCACAAATAGAGGATATTGAGTGGTTCAAAATATTCTTTGGCGATGGATTTTTAGGATCTTCGATTAATTTAGATAAAATTGAATTATGTTCATTTTGAATACTATTAAGAATTTCCCAAGGTATCTTGTTTCCCAACCAGTTTTTATCATCACGTAGGGGACTTAATCCAATTCCTTCAAGGATCGCCTGGCCCTCCATTGAATCAATTAAATTTTTTAAACAGTATAAATCCACATTATGCATATTTACATTAATTGGATTAGGTTTAGAATGGATAAAATTTTTTACAACTAAAGATAATTGTTTACGAAACTCTGAAACCGAACTTTCATTCAATATTGGACCTATCAATGCACCCATATCAAATGGCACAGGCATCTCCATACTCCCTGAAAGAAGTTTTTGATATCCAGACCTTATTTTTGTTTGTAGTTCTGAAGTTTCAAAATATTCACTTTTATCCGATAAATTTCTAAGTGTACCGCTTTCTATTCTTTTAAGGGCTACTCTTGGATCACAATCAACCCAAATACATAGATCCGGTATAAGTGCTGCAGAATTAATTTGGGCCACTTTGTCCACTCCTAATTTACCGACTATTCCTTGATAAACAATTGATGAATGAACATTTCTTTCACTTACGACTGCTCGGCCTTGTTGTAAACGTGGTAAAATCCATGAGTGGGAATGATCAATCCTATCTGCTGCAAACAACCCAGCTTCTTCTTCCGGTGTAAGTGTTTTTCGTTTTACTGCATCAATTGCTAGGCGCCCCAAAGGATGATCACGTCTTGGCTCTCCCGTAATTTCAACTGAAGTGAATGTAAATTCCTTTTCTAATATTTCAGCTACAATCTTAGTGGCTAAGCCTTTTCCACTTCCATCTCCGCCCTCTATTGTGATCAAATACATATAAATCCTCATTCATCATAAGTATTGTTAGATTTGAATTGTGACTTAGTAATACTAGTTATCCCCATTCCAATTAGTATCATTAATGGTCCAATGAAAAGGCCACCACGGCTCCATAATCCAATAAAAGAAAGCCACCATGCTTTTCTATAACTATTACTATTTAGGACTTCTAGCCCACCGGCAATTCCCGATATACCAGATAATAATGTAAAAATTGCAATAATTGTAGCAAGATATGCTGAATCACTTAATTGACTATCTCCGGTCCAATCTATTTCATTTATTTTTGATTCATCACCAGGAGTCATAGTAATAGGTATTTGAGCATGATCACCGGGAATAAGAAGTATCCTAACCGAAATATTGTCTGGAAATGTAGCATAAATTATTGATGATTTACGTGATAACTCAGTAAAAGTGAATCTACCACTTGAATCAGTATATGTTTCCTTACCAGTTGCAGTTCCATCATCATTCAAAAGAGTAATTTTTACTCCTTCCAATGGTTCTCCGCCTGTACTATTATCAATTAATGCAGTATTTACAATTCCTGCTATATCTGCATAATTATCATCTCCTTCCAATGAACCAGATAATATTTCAGTAGGGTTTGCTGAAATAGTTAGGATTCCAAGTATAACTCCCATCACTCCTCCGATAATTATCAGAATAGCCCCCGCAATCCTTGTTGCTGAATCATGAGATAAGTCAGATAACCAAATTTCCATACCTGATAAATTATCAAAATTTTCGCCTTCACTCAAGTAATCTCATCCTCCCTTGCACCCTTCCCAGATGCCCCTAGGTGTTCAGTTTGCCGCTTGAATAATTTATAAAATATTAAACTAAAGAATGGCCATGAGCCAGGCATAACAAAAATTGCAATTATAATTATAATAATAAAAGATATGATTTTGTTTGTATATTTAGTAAGAAACCCCTCTTCTTCAGTTACAAAATCTTCTGAAATTCGAAGATCATCGTCAATAAATTCAGTAAGGTACATCTTTGACCAATATTTTCCAGTTATCCAAAAGGCATTGTCGGAAGGTGAGTAGGCTATTCCATTCAAAACTGAATGTGAAGAATTTTTATTAAATTCCAGTGAATCTATGGAAATTGATTTTTCTACTTGGCCGGATGACATATTTATTTCTATTATCCTATTTTCTCCCCAAATATTTGCATAGATAGAATTTCCCACGCATTCAAGTTCATTCAAATTAGGAATTTCGATTCCATCTTCAATCACTACTATAGAACTAATTATATCAAAATTTTCTAAATTTCGAAATGAAATTTCTGAAGAACCGTTTGACATAACATAAGATTTACCATCATTACACAATCCCCATCCTTCTCCCGAATATGTATAATTTCCAATGACATCAAAGGTATCTATATCGATTATAAGAGCAATATTTTCTTTCCAAGTAAGTAAAATAATTGTATTATTTATGATAGTTATTCCTTCGGCAAAAATATCATCTGAAAAGGAAATTTGCCGAATTATCTGACCAGAGGACGCATTGACTTCACGTAGGCTTGAAGAACCATAAAGGCCAGTACTCTCAAATAATCTATCGCCATACATCTCTAAACCTTGTGTAAATGCATTTTCATCATGTTCAGTTAGTTTTAGCACGTTACTTGCATATGATGGAGAGTCTGCATAAGAGATTTCTAATGAGTTATTAGATAGGAACATGATAGTAAAAATAATTAAAAAAGCATTTTTAGGGGCATATTTATTATAAATGTATGAACAATGCTCCATCGACGTTAAAATAAGCCTAAGGACCGAATTATAATTACAGTGTTGGGAGATAGAGGGAATGAATAATAAGACACAATACTGTAATGTCAATATTTCCTTGCTAATAGCCTCACTATTCGTTTCTTCGTTACTTTTCCCTTTTGTTGTTTCTGAACCAATAGATAATAGTGAAAAGATTGAATACAAAATATCAGGCCTCTCGGAATCTACTCCTGATGTTGAGGGAAAGGAGTATATGTTTAACGGTGATGATTTGCCGATTTACTCTCTAACTGGGATTTTGAAGAGTCAATGGATAGAAGAAGGATATCCAGATGTTGTATTACCTTTCTCCTCTGAACAAGATACTAAGTCTTCAATTCGGAGTTGTGAAAATTCATGGAATGTTGGTGAAACTGACAATATTACAACTACGGAAGGCACAATTTCTGCAACTGTAATGAAAATATCTGCAAATTCTGCAATCTTTGTTGAAGAAGGAAAAATTGTTTCATCGATTATATTAAGTGATATTGCATCAACATGGGAATCAATAATCTATCCCACAGATGTGGATTATTTTGGAAATCCTCCCGATGTCGATAATAATTGTCAAATAGAAATAGTAATTTATGGAATTGATGGTACTGGAAATACTGGAGGGTATTTCCAAGCAGGAATTTCATCCCTAAGAGAGAGTTTATTTTTCGATATTGATGATATGAATTCAAGAAATACGATACTCGCTCATGAATTTGAACATTTACTACATAATTTCAGAGATCCATTCGAATATAATTGGATAGATGAGGGAGCAGCAGATATGGCTGCATTTTTATGCTTTGGAGTTACTGAAACGATAAGTTTACACGCTAATGAATGGGCAGAAAATTCCAGTATTAGCCTAAGATGGTGGAATGATAGATCTGCTGATTATGGTGCTGGATTTCTATTTATGATGTATTTAGCAGATAAGTTAGGAGGTAGTAATGCGATTCGACAATTAGTTGCGGATACCGCAGTAGGAGGCGTTTCAATCGAAAATTTAGCTATTAATCCAGGGTCGGGAGCAATTTCCATAGGAACTAATATGAATGATATTTTTGCTAATTTTAGTGCAGCGGTCACATTAGATAGTCCACAGGGAGTTTTAGGGTTTTCAAATCTCGATTTGACTGATGAATGTCAAGATGGTTCTATTTGCCGGGTACAACTGAGTGATATGAATGACCAATGGAGTAATAATTGGCAAAGTGATTCGGAAAGCATAGAAGGTTGGGGGCTAAGGACATATGAGTTTAGTCAAGGTACTGGCGAACCATTGAGCATAATGATTTCTCCCACTCAATTTGGATTTGCTGGCTCACTTCTAGTAAAAGAGTCCGCAACAGGAACTTGGGCTATGACAAAATTGAGAGTAGATGCCAGTACTGGAAAGGGCACAGGATTAATTCAAGATTTTGGTAATTTAACAAGTGAAGTTATACTTTTAGTATGGTATAATTCCCCAACTGACGATTGTGATTATAATTTTGTAAATTGTGGAATAATGCCTGGATCATATCCTGAGGCATCTTTTATTGTAAATGCAGAATTAATTAAGGAGTCCGCTGTAGTTTCCATAAAGTCAATAAATACATTTGACAGAGACGATGATTTAATGGAAGATAGTATAGAGATTGCTTTTGAAGTGGTTTCAGAAGCATTCTATGAATTAATCGAAGTTAGATTTGAAGCGTATTTAAATAATACATTAATTGATAGCCTAAATTTAGAAGTAAGTACTGAAAAAGGTAATTCAGCAGTCGATATAGTATGGTTTACTCCTCCTTATTCAGGAGATTGGACTTTTGGAGTTAGCATTTATGATATTAATGGTAGACTTCAAGATTCTGCTTATTCTCTGCCTCAAATCTTAGCAAATATGATTCCATCCGCATCAGGATCAGTTTCTACAAATAATACACAAACTTGGATTGATATTTACATATACGGAGGAGGTTATGATGAATGGGGTTTTGGTATAGAAAATGGTTCCTTCAACCATAATGAAACTCCGGCTGCATATATTTGGGACCTTGGAGATGGAAAATATTCAAATTTGAAGAATCCAACGCATAAGTACAATATTGAAAATAATTATACTTTAGTACTCATTGTAAAAGATAAGGGAGGATATTACTCTGAATCACAAACTTGGACTATTTTCGTCAATGATACAAGTATACCCGAACCCGTGATATCAATTGAAGGATTAGAAATATTCGATGAATTGGTAATTTATACAAAACAAAATATTAGATTTTCAGCCATTGATACGATAGATAATGTACCGATAGAAAATTTAAATTATTCATGGAATTGGGGAGATGGAATTATTGATTCTGGCACTGGACTTTATGAAATTGATCATTCATGGTTAGATGGCGATTCAGACGGTGTTGTATATCAAGTAACTTTGACAATTGATGATGGCAAGTACTTTGCCGAAAAAATCATACAAGTAAAGGTACTAAACAGAGTTCCAGACTTAATATTTTATGAAATATTAGAAACGGATACATTAACTCCATTAAGAATGCCAGATATATTTGTTGATTCAGATGGCACCATCATAAGCCATGAATGGATATTTGAAGGAGGAGTTAATATTTCTGAATACGGCGCAAATTTAACATCTGATTTTTCAAATGAAAAAATATTTGAATCCAATCCTCATATTAGTTGGCGTAATCCAGGTTTGAAAAATATTACTTTAGAAGTTACTGATGATGATGGAAATTCATCATCACATAGTTTTCAAGTAAATGTAAATAATCAGCGCCCAGTTGCTGTATTTAATCGTCCTAGTGATGGTTTGACAGATACTACATATTTTTTTGAAAGTTTATCGTTTGATCCAGATGGAGATTCTTCAAAACTTTCGTTTGCATGGAATGTATCTGATATGGATGAAGCAATATACAATATTTCTTCAATAAGCAGAACATTTACAGTTCCTGGAATTTATTCAATCAGTCTTATGGTAACTGATGAAAGAGGATTGGAATCAGCAATAAAGTCGTACTATTTCAGGATAAAAAATCCATTACCAGTTCCGATAATAGAATATATGCAACCAAGTATTAATCAAACTATTTTGAATTTTATACCTGATGATTTGAGTATCATAACGTGGCAAGTACCAAACTTAGAAGATGGAGGAATATTTGTATCTCCCAATATGCCAATAATGTTCGATGGAAGCAAGAGTTACGACTCCGATATCAATTTCATAGGAAAATCCTCTACCAATAAAGGAGAACAAAATTGGAATGGAATTACTAAATGGATATGGGACTTTGGGGATGCATCTCCAACATATTTGGGACCAACTGCATGGCATAGTTATGAATTGCCTGGAATTTACAAAATTAGTTTTACAGTATTAGATGATTTCGAAGGAGGTGAGGCAAACACTACTTACCTCACCGTTCATGTGTCAGAGGCCCCTAGAATAACATCAATTAGTCCAATAAATGAAGAGTATGTTACCGTAGGAGATGAAATTAACTTAAATATTAATTTCTCAGATTATGATTTAGATTCTGGAATTGGAGCTTGGATGGATGTCGATAATAGTGATGATTCAGATGGAGATGGAAATTACTCAAATGACAGAGACATAAATTTAGCAGATTTATTGATTATAAAATGGGATATGAATGTTTTTGAAGATTCCAATTATGATGGTAATTATAGAAATGATTGGATAAATTGGGAAGGCCGAATTTGGGAAGAGCCAGGAGATGTAAGAATATCAGTTCAAGTTTGTGATGGAGTTAATGTATGCTCCACCAAAGATTTCGTCATCACAGTATTATCAGTTAGAGATGATTCAGAACCAAAAACTCTTGCTGATTTGACATATGAAGATTTAATTCCAAGAAAGGAAAATTGGGGAATTGTAGCATTGGTAACTGCCGTGTCGATACTTGGATGGTTAGTCATGAGGCAAAAAAATGAAGATGAGGAAAGTGCTGAAGACATGATGGAGGCATATGGAATAGAAGTTAAATTAGAAGGAGGTTTACCCGGCATGGATCAACATTCCCCTCCTCCGCAACCTAGATACCTAACATTAGATGAGCGTAAGAATAAGGATTCTGGATATGTGAGGCCAATAAGGACGAGGCGAGGTAAGTGAGAAAAAAGATATTATCCCTTATAATTAATTTAGTATTCATCCTACCGATTCTAATTTTTGGATTAGGCATAAGTTCTATTAATGCCACAGCTGCAAGTTCTTGTACTGCACCTTCAACCAATACTTGGGATATATCTCAATCCGTAATGACGCATAATTTAGAATATGATTTTGAATCATATGATCTAGAACCTTTGATTCAAGGATTCTCACATGAAGTCATAATTGAAAATGATAGTTCCACTGCAATAAGCATGGAATTAATAGCAGGATATAGATATAATTTTTGTATTTCTTTTAATCCATCTTCATTAGAGGAATCCACAATTGCAAACGGAGACATATATCTAATGACTGGAAGTAATTGGGATATTTACAAGGGTGAATATCTATCCAGAAGTTATGATTGGATGGATAATGGAGATATAATTGAGAATGTTCCAGTAGAATGGAGGGACATGATTACTTGGTTACCATTTAGGGACGTCCATGCGTATGAAAATATTGAATATAGAGAATTTTCAGTCGGCATAGATTCCTCGGGATCTTCATGGTCTTCGATATTAGGCGGAAATGAGAAAATAGAGTATTACCTAGTCTTAGATGGGTTTGACAATAGTCGTTTGAGCGACTCTAGAGCTGCAGGAAATAATATTGATGCGGAGATAATAGTTGAAGTTGAAAAGCGGATGTCGATACCTATTTTTACAGCATATTTAGCGATTGGTGCATTGCCGATTTCATGCATAATAGTACCTATTATTCTACATGTAGCATATAAAAATGGAGCTAAAAATAATAAGTCAAAAAATTTACAAAATATCCCACTATTAGAGGAAAATAAAATTTGATTCATTGGTAATTTAACATTTCCCAAGCATTTTTCAAATCTGCAGTATTGATCATACCTTTCTGAGCAAGATGCCATCCATTTTCCATGGTTGAGTAAACTATAGCTTGACCCAAAATAGGTGAATGTATGCGAGTCCAATCTCCAGATTGACCTAATCCCATAATTGAAGTATTTATTCCTGAATTTTTCAATTCCCATGCGGCTTCGAATAAATTAATTCCATCATTTCTACCAGAAGTAGAATAACATATTTTGAGTACGTCACCAGATTCCTTGTTATCTTTAATATCTTGAATAATTTCAGAAGAATTTGGTGATTGATCTAAAACATGAGATGATGCTATTATTTTAGTACCCATTTTTTGAGCAAGTTTTACTAAATTATTTCTATTATGCTCGTCTATTTCTAGTTCTAAATCAATCCAACTTACTCCGCTTTCGATAGCTTTCCTTAAAACTTCAATACGTTCTTCCTCATTACCTGGAAAATATCCTCCCTCATTAACCGGCCTACAAGTCAATATTACTGGTAAAACAATCCCCTGTTTTAGTGATACAAGCACTGATGGAAGGTCGAGTGATTCTAATGGTTTTGGCAAAAATACAAAATTATTGTCATTATCATTCATTTTATTAGATTTTGAATCTTTATTTTCTTCCTCTTTAGCAGGTATTTCTTGTTTTGTTGTCCACAATTTATCTAGCCTTACTTCAACTAAATCTGCACCTATTGCAGTAGCACTAGCTGCATCTTTCAACACATCACTAACTGTGCAACCCTGAAGAGAAACACATACCAGTGGCATATCCATACTTTGAGCCGAATCAACTTTTCTGTTTAATTATGTCGTGTGCACAATAGTTTTCAAATTAATCCGATATTCATAAAAAACACCTAAATTGGCAGTTTTTAGTACAACCATCGCAAGGGTTGAATAACCCCTTTACACTAGATAAAATGTTATCAAAGAGGGTTCCCTTTAGGGAACCCTCAAAAAGATGAGTTGGTTACCATGTCGGATGAAAATAAAAAACTTGAAGAAGTAATAATCAATAATGAATACGATGCAGAGAGTATACAGGTACTGGAAGGATTAGAGGCAGTAAGAAAGCGCCCTGGAATGTACCTTGGGGACCCTCATGATGGAACTGCTTTGCATCATTGTATTTGGGAAGTAGTGGATAATTCCGTAGATGAACATCTTGGCGGTCACAGTGACTTAATTGAAGTAACAATAAATCTCGATGGGACATTGACAGTTAGAGATTATGGAAGAGGCATTCCAACAGGCATACATAAAGAATATGGGATATCTGCTGCTGAAGTAATAATGACTAAATTACATGCAGGAGGAAAGTTCGATAATAGTTCATATAAAGTTTCAGGCGGATTGCATGGAGTAGGAGTATCTGCAGTTAATGCAGTTTCAGAATGGATGGAAATGACAATTCATAGAGGAGGAATAATTTATCACCAAAGGTATGAAGCTGGAGTGCCAGTAAGTCCTCTAAAAGAAATTGGTAAATGTGATGACACAGGAACTGAAATATCATTTAAACCAGATCTATCAATTTTTACACATATAACAGATTTTGAATTTGATCAGATAGATACTAGATTGAAGGAAACTTCATTTCTCAATGCTGGACTAGAGATTGTAATTACTGATAAAAGAGGAGAGGATGAACATGTCAGTAAACACCACTATGAAGGAGGATTGAGTGAGTTCGTGAAGCAGCTTAATTCAAGGAGAGAGGTTATGCATGAAGATGTCATAGAAATTGCTGGAGAAAGAGAAATTGAAAAAGGTCCTGTAACAATAGACTTGGCTTTACAATGGTCTGATGCATTCAGTGAAACTATTCTTTGCTATACTAACATAATTCGTAATAGAGATGGTGGAACTCACATGTCTGGATTGAGGGGTGCCTTGACTAAATGTGTAAATAACTACGCTAAGAAAAAGAATTTACTCAAGGGAGATGGACTGTCGGGCGAGGACGTTCGAGAAGGTTTAGCAGCAATAGTAAGTGTCAAACATCCAGATCCTTCATTTTCATCTCAAACTAAAGACAAATTAGTAAGTAGCGAAGTAACAAGCATAGTAGAAACTGTTGTTTATGAAAAGCTTGGAGAATTCTTTGAAGAAAATCCCTCAATTGCTAAGGCAATCGTAGATAAGGCACTTTTAGCATCTAAAGCCAGAGAAGCCGCAAGAAAAGCAAGAGATTTAACAAGGCGAAAGGGGGTCTTGGAAGGAGGTGGCCTACCAGGAAAATTAGCTGATTGTCAATCTAGAGATCCTTCTGAATGTGAAATTTATCTAGTTGAAGGAGACTCTGCAGGAGGGTCTGCCAAAACAGGTAGAGATAGAAGAATTCAAGCAATTTTGCCTTTGAGGGGAAAGATATTAAATGTTGAAAGGCAGATGAATAATTTAGTCAAAGTATATGAGAATAATGAGATTCAAACTATGATAAGGGCATTTGGAGCAGGAGTAGGCAATACACCACCAGGAGAAGAAGTTCAAGATGGATTATTTGATACCACTAAATTAAGATATTCAAAAATTATTATAATGTGTGACGCAGATATTGATGGTGCACACATTAGAACTTTAATGTTAACATTTTTATGGAGATTTATGAGGCCTGCGATACAGGAAGGTTACGTATACATTGCTCAACCTCCATTATATCAATTATCCAAAGGAAGGATTAGTAAATACGTATTTTCTGATGAAGAAAGAGATATGGTGATGACTGAATTACAAGGAGATAATCCCAATGCAAAAATCGGCGTTCAGAGATATAAGGGACTGGGAGAAATGAATCCAGAACAACTATGGTCAACAACCATGAATCCTGAAGCTCGTACAATGTTAAAAGTCACAGTCAAAGATGCAGAAGAAACCGATAGAATGTTTGAAATATTGATGGGCGAGGATGTTCCTGATAGAAGAAAATTTATTGAAAAGCATGCCAAGGAGGTGACCAACCTTGACATCTGAAGATATAGAAGAAGTAATAGAAGATGATAATATCTCCGATGGAAATATATTGAATCATCCCCTCAATAAAGAAATGAAGACTTCATACATCAATTATGCAATGTCTGTGATAATCGGGCGTGCATTACCAGACGCCAGAGATGGGCTAAAACCTGTCCATAGAAGAGTCCTGTATGGAATGTATGAAGGTGGCCATACTTCAGAAAAGAAATTTAGTAAATCAGCACGATCAGTTGGAGATGTTATGGGAAAATATCATCCACATGGTGATCAATCTATTTATGATACAATGGTTAGAATGGCTCAAGATTTTTCATTAAGATACCCACTTGTCGATGGTCAAGGGAACTTTGGATCAATAGATGGAGATCCCCCGGCGGCAATGAGATATACAGAAAGTCGGTTAGACAAAATTTCCAAACATATGCTTGAAGATATTGAAAAAAATACTGTTGATTTTCAACCTAACTTTGATGACTCTGAAAATGAGCCAACAGTTCTACCATCCCGTTTACCAAACTTATTATTGAATGGTAGTGATGGAATTGCAGTCGGAATGGCAACAAGAATGCCCCCTCATAATTTAAATGAAGTATCAGGAGCTGTAAATTTACATGTTGAGAGGATTATAGAACAAGGAGTAGAAAATAAAATAATGCCGAATATCACAATAGACGAATACATGGAACATGTACAAGGACCTGATTTCCCAACTGGAGCAGGAATACATGGCGTAGATGGAATATATGACATGTATGCAACAGGGAAAGGAAAATTTCACGTGCGTTCCAAATGTGAAGTTATTGATGATAGTAAAGGTAAGAGAATAATTGTTCATGAAATACCTTATCAGGTAAAAAAGGCAGATATGCTTGTACACATAGCAGGACTAGTTAGTAGTGGCTCCGTAATTGGTATTCGTGACATTAGAGATGAATCTTCAAAAGAAGGAATTAGAGTATTGATTGAAGTAAAAAATAATGCTGATCCTTATGCAGTATTGAATCAATTATTCAAATCTAGTAGATTACAAGAATCTTATTCTGCAAATATGATGGGAATTCTAGATGGCCGCCCAGTATTACTTACATTACCTGTTATTTTGCATACTTATGTTTCACATAGAGAAAATGTGATTGAACGTAGAGCGCAATTTGAGGTCAATAAGGCTGAAGCTAGGGCTCATGTGCTTGAAGGACTTGTAAAAGCACAAGAAAGAATTGATGATGTCGTTGCAATAGGGAAGGCAAGCAAAAGTCGGGAGCAATTTGAATTAGTATTACAAGGAGAACAATTTTTGATAGATGGCATCGATGCTTTTGATTTTACAGTACTTCAATCTAAAGCAATTGCAGAGAGAAGGTTGTACCAATTAAGTCAATTAGATGTTAATAAAGTCAAGATAGAATTCGAGGATTTAATAATTAAAATTGAAGATTTGAATGAAATAATAACATCTCGGGCTCGTAGATTGAAGATTCTTATAGGAGAATTAAATGAAATGGTAGAGAAACATGGAGATGAACGTCGCTCGTATATTGATCCTATGCCACTATCAATGGATAGAGAGGATTTGATAGAGGAACGTGCGATTGCAATTACGCTTTCAGAAGATAATTATATTCGTCATATGCCTGCTGAAAATTTCAGAGTTCAGAATAGGGGTGGAAAGGGACTAAGAGGAGTGATAACAAAGGAAGAAGATACTCCTCAGATGATTATTACTTGTTTTAGCAAGGATAGATTATTAATATTCACAGACCAAGGGAGAGTATACGGATTAAAGGCATGGGAAACTCCATTAGGATCAAGGTTATCAAAAGGAGGGCATATTAGAAATATTTTAGGGAGTCTGCGAGAAGATGAAAATATCGTTTCAATAATGCCACTCAGTAAAGAATTAATGGAAAATCCAGAAGGTAAGTATTTACTTTTTGCCACACATTTAGGCTTAATAAAGAAAACTAGACTTGAAGAATATGTACGTATCAATAAAAATGGGAAATATGCATTAAGATTTAAACTTGAAGGCGATAAATTAGTTAATGTAAGGAGTGGAACTAACGATAGTGATATTGTAATGATCTCTAGTACCGGATTTGCTAGTAGATTTGCTTGTTCGGATATAAGGGCATCAGGGCGTGTCTCTGCAGGAGTTTGGGGGATTAAAACTGGAAATCGTAAAGGTGCAGATGGAGGACATGTTGTGAGTATGATTGCTACAGACGATTACGATACACAGATATTAACAATTACGCGTAATGGGATGGCGAAAAGAAGTAGACTAGGAACTTCTGAAAAGATAGCTTCTTTGGATATGGAGGGCAATCATAAAACAGATAATAATACAGGAGATTTGATGTTTAAAACCGATGGTTATAGAAAAACTCGACCTGGTGCTAAGGGAGTATATACAATGCATGTAGATGATAAAGATGCCATAATTAGTGCCACTCATATTCCAGATCTCAGAGACAATATATTCTTATTAACAAAAAAAGGAATGATGATTAGACTTAGTGCAAGTCAGACGAAGGAAAGTAAGGGTAAGAAATCAAAGGGTACAAGAATAATGGAATTAAGAAATTCAACTAAATCAGGATTTAAAGATAGTATAATATTTACAGCAAGATTACCGGCTGAATTGATTGATTCTGAAGAAGAGTGATGTACCGTTCGACTTAAGCCGATATCTAAGGTGCGAGGGCTGTTGCGGCAGTCGCATAGCCTGGCCATTGCGATGGATTGCTAATCCATTGGTGTTTCACCGCGGGAGTTCGAATCTCCCCTGCCGCGCCACAAATAAGCCACTAACTTGAAGTCTATTTAGGATATGACAATAACATGAATGCCGTATATCTGTCTGCAATTGGAATTATAATTATAGTTTTAATCATTATAATTTTTATCAGATATTTTAATCTAAAACCGTCTAATGATAGAGTTTGGGTCGTCGACAATAAAGAATTAGCCTTTGTTGAATTTGAGGGTGAAGAAGTAACAATTAAAAACATTAGAGATTTTAATTGGAGGAGTACAAGAGATTATGATGAAAAATGGATAGATAGGAAATTTGATATGACAAAGGTTTCAAAAATATGGTTTATTCTAGAGTATTTTGACCCTAAAAAAAGGCAAATGGCACATACCATAATGAGTTTTGAATTTGAGGATGGGACTAGAATAACATGCTCAATAGAAGTCAGAAGAGAAATAGGTGAAAAATATCATCCAATAAAGGGGTTGTTTCGTAAATATGAATTGATATATGTTTGGGCCACTGAAAGAGATTCAATAGGAGTAAGGGGCAGATGTAGAAAGAATTCAGTAACGCACTTATTTGAAGCAATAGTATTGGGAGAAGGAAATGAGAGAAACCTCCTTGAATCCTATTTGAAGAGAACCAATAAATTATATGAAAAGCCTGAATGGTATAATACAATAACAAATACATGTACAACAAATATTGTAAGGCATGTAAATGAAGTATACCCTGGAAGAGTCCCGAAGGCAGTTGCGATATTCTTACCTGGACTAAGCCCGAAGCTTCTACATAAGAATAATCTTGTTAAAATAAATAACAATTTAGAAGAGAGTTTGGAAAATAGTATAATAGATAATAAAGCATTGGATTGGGATGAGAAAGTAGATTTTGGTGATCACATAAGAAAGCCGTAAATAGATAGTCACATTAATCAAGTTCTAGTGCATTATACCAGATGGAAATATTTCCGATTAAATTATCGGGCCCTATTCATTGGTCATTACCGCCATCTAAAAGTCACATGATTAGATGGTTAATGCTAGCATTTCAATCAAAAAATGATTTTATCATAAAATTTGATGGCACACCTGGAGATGACATTATGTCTGCCGTTCATTGTTTGAACATCTTAGGATTAGAAGTTGAGAAAAATAAATCTTATTGGAAAATATTCGGCGAAAAGAGAACTAACGATGGAACAAAAATAATATTAAATTGTGGAAATTCTGGAACTACGGTAAATTTTCTAACTGCAATAACATCTATGATGAATAAAGAAGTTACAATTGAGGGAGATGAATCTCTCAAAAAAAGAGATTTTTCTCATTTAAACAACGGATTAAGAAAATTGGGGTGCCATATTTCTGGCGATAGCCCGCCCTATACCATTTTAGGACCAATTACAAAAAAAAGAGTAGTTTTGGGTATTGATATTTCCAGTCAACCACTTTCGGCAATAATATTATCATCACCCATGCATATTGGAGAAATTATTATTGATACTATTGGAAAAAGTGTGAGTAGTGAATATGGGGATTTAACGATCGAAATAGCAGAAAAATGTGGAATTAAAATTACTAAAAATAAAGATGAATTAATTATAAATACAACGTATTTAGAATTACCTGATGAAGTACAGATACCTTCGGAAAGTAGCTTGATTCCGATTGCAATACTTCTTTCTGAGTTACATGACGTAGAATTAATATTATCAAATAATAATAAAAATAAATTTTTAAATTCAGGAATTGATATATTGAAATCCAAGAGGTTAGAAAAAATCAATTTATCTGACTATAGTGACATGATAACTCCTGCCGCTGTATTGTTGGCCATAACGAATGGAGGAGAAATAACTGGAGTAAAACACGCTCGAGGCAAAGAGTCAGATAGAATAGAGAACACTAAAAATTTAATAGAAGATTTCGGCATGAAATGTGAAATAATAGGAGATGAAATAAGGATACCGGGGTATCAAAAACCGAAAAAACCGAAAAAACCGGTTGAAACTTATAATGATCATCGAATTGCAATGACAGCCATAGTATTAGCAACACTCACGGGTGCGAATATAATAAATCCTGAAATATCTTCAGTAACTGATCCTGAATTTTTAGATAAAATAAATAATATCATAATTTGAGTGATCTTATGTTTGAAAATTATAAACGTGATTTTAGTACTCATTTAATTTTATTATTAGTATCAATTATTTGGGGGACATCTTGGGCTGCAGCAAGAATATTAAGTAATGGATTTGAAGATAATCCAGCCACCATGGGACCTGCAACTTCTGCATGGATAAGATATTTGAGCGTAGTGATTATTTTCTATATTTGGTATTTATATAAGTTTTTCAACAAACAGAATGTTAGATTTTTACCTCCTAATAAAAGTATTTTAAACGACATGTTCGTATTAGGTTTATTTGGAGTAATGATTTATCAACTACTTTTTATGCATGGAATGAAATGGACGGCAGCTGGTGATGCATCAGTAATAATACCAATTAATCCAATCTTTACAGCATTACTAGCAGTTCCATTGTTAGGCCAAAAAATAACTAAAAATATATTTTATGGAATGATAATTAGCATAATAGGCGTCATTATAATTGTTGGTTGGAGCCCGAATACGGATATTACTCTTAGAGATAGGATGCTTGGAGATTCTATGATATTGATTGCAGCTTTGTCTTGGGCATTGTGTTCAATAATAACAAAAAAGACTATGATTAAAAATATTAAATTAAGAATTTTACCATCTGAGATAGTAATATGGTATTCATTGATAGGTTGGATTATGTTAACTCCCTGGATGGTCATGGAAATTATATCAAATGATGTCATAAAACCTAACTTTACTGAAATTATAATAATATTATATTTGGGCATATTTTCTACTGTTCTTGCTAACGTTTGGTTTGCAATCGGTATAGAAAAAATAGGTCCTACACCTACTTCTGCATACATATTTCTTGTCCCTGTTTTTGGAATATTAAGCGGATGGATAATTTTAGGAGAAAATATTGGATTATCAATGATTTTAGGATTTATATTAATTGTTGGAGGAGTTAGAAAGGTGCAAATAGATAGTAATAGATTGAATAGTAGTCAGTAATAATACTACACTACTGCCTTATTGTTAAATACAAAAGGTCTGTCGGTAGGAAAAGAGGTTATCCAATGGCACGTAAACCAGCAGTAATGTATCGTAGGATAAAGGGCCAATCTTTTACACGTAGGAAATACACCGGTGGTGTCCCAAATAATAGAATATTACGTTATCATATGGGCAATAGAAAAAAGGCTGAGGCAAATGAGTTCTTGGTTACCATTGAATTGAAAGCAGATAATCCATGTCAAGTGAGAGATAGTGCATTAGAAGCAGCTAGACAGGTTGCAAATGCAACAATTAGAAATTCATCAGGAACAGAGGGTTATGCCCTAAGAATGCATACATATCCTCATCAGATTCTCAGAGAAAATAAACAGGCTACAGGTGCAGGAGCAGATAGGGTTTCCCAGGGTATGAGATTATCTTTTGGAAAAAATGTAGGCACTGCAGCTAGAGTGCAAAGAAATCAGACAATTATGTCAATAAAAACTGATCCTGCAAACTATCTAGCGGCCAAGAATGCATTAAGGAAGGCAAATTGCAAGTTCCCTACTCCCTGCACTACAACCGTAACTAAGGGTTCCGAGCATTTGAAAGGTTTAGTGTAGACGTGAAATATCATGGAAGATAGTTCCTCATTAAAAATTCTCCAAGATTCTTTACTTGGTGCTCCAATAATTTGGAAGGGCGATTATCCATATTTTATTCATCCTATATCTGATGGCATACCAAGGATGGAAGCAAAAGTTTTGAGAGCAACAAGAGATCTAATAGTTTCAATTGTTGACTGGGATGAAATTGATTTGATAGTAAGTGTTGAAGCAATGGGCTTACCATTATTGGCTGCTGTTGGAGATGCAACAGGCAAGCCCACCGTAGTAATAAGAAAAAGATCATATGGAATGGAAGGAGAAGTTTCAGTGAACGTATCTACGGGATATTCTGAATCGACCGTTTATATTAATGATATAAAGAAAGGAGAAAAAATATTAATCGTTGATGACGTAATTTCTACTGGAGGAACACTGGAACCAATTCTTCATACTTTACAAAATATGGGAATAATACTACAAGACATAATTATAGCCATTGAGAAAGGTAATGGATTAGAACGCTTGAAAAACGAAAGACCTGAGTGGCCGATACGTTCCCTTGCTAAAATTGAAATAATAGATGGTAAAGTCGGAATAATTGAGTGAGGAATCTAAATGGACCTAGAAAGACATGATTTTCAATTAGAGGAATTAGTTGAAAGAATCAAAGATAATGATCACAGATTAATCGCCCTTCAAGTGCCTGAAGGATTGAAAATGCAGGCCCTTGAAATGATGGATATGATAGAGGGGGACTCATCTGCAAAGGTAGTTTTAGCTGCAGATCCCTGCTATGGTGCTTGTGACTTAGTACATGATAAAATGAGAATGATGGGGGTAGAATTAGTTGCACATATGGGCCATAGTCAGATGAATATAGATTCAGGTATGCCAACTCATTTCATACCAGTTACATATGATGGAGACCCAGAAATAGAACCTGTGTTAAAAATATTGATGAAACATAGAGAAATGTCTGAAAATAGATTAATTGAGTCAAAAGAAGAGCCTGAAATGACTAAAGAAGAAGCCCAATCACGTTTTCTTGATGCAGTAGGAAGAGTATCTCCACTTACAGGTAATAAATTAGGATTAGTTGGATCTATTCAACACCTACACCTTTTGGAGAGTTATAAAGAAAGGCTAGAGAATGCTGGTTTTGAAGTTGTAATACCAGTGGGAGGAGAGAGGTTATCTTTTCCAGGACAAGTTCTTGGATGTAATTATTCAGGAGATCAGGATGATATTGGCCACTACATATTTCTTGGCTCTGGAGATTTTCATCCCATTGGATTAGTTATGCATACTGGAAAACCATTAGCATTACTTGACCCATATAATGGAGAAGCAAGCGAAATGGGACTTGATAGAATAGAGAGGATTCTTAGGCAGAGATTTGGACTAATAATGGCAGTAGATAAATGCAAAACATTTGGCATCTTAATCGGAGAAAAGCCAGGACAGATGAGAAGAAATTTAGCGATTCGGATGAAAAGACTATTGGAAAAGCATGGTAGAAAGGGATATTTATTAGCATTGGACCATGTAAGTCCGGAATTAATAGATTTTTATCCAGTGGATGCATTTGTCAATACCGCTTGTCCAAGAATAGCCATTGATGATTCAGTGAGATATGCTAAAGCATTGATAACGCCGTACGAACTTGAAGTGGCATTAGGTGAAAAGGAATGGGAAAATGGTTATCAATTCGATGAAATACCTTGATAATAGGAAATAACAGTAAAATTTTACTAATTTAGAATTCAATTATATCATTATAATTATTATAAAATTCATTAAGATATTCCAGATAATTGATAAAATAAATAATAAATATGGATAATACACCATATTTGAATGATTTTAGAATTATGATTATTCTTCTTCATCATCTGCAAGAAGTGCTTCCCAATCTAAATCATCTTCTTTTGATAAAAACCAAACTGCACCCATTATTCCTGCAAGAATAAATCCAATTAAATCTTGAGTACTGAATCCAGTATCTGGTCTAAATGCTTCATTACTACCAATTCCTAAGAAGTCTATTAAGAATAACTTATCTCCGCTTCCTAAGGTACCTGTCATATTTAATAGTTCAAAAACTACTAAAACTGCAGTTGAAATCAACAAAGCTGTTCTTATATTTGCGTCTAATTCAATATCCATAACTCAATCTATAGCAAACGAAGTGTTTGTTATATATTAAGTATGCCATAGAAAATATCATAATAGTTTATTATCAAGAGTTTACCGATCTTCTTGAAGTTTTTTTGCTAATTCTGACCAATTATCTAATTTTTTAGCATTAATTATTTCCATTATTCTAGAATTTTCAACTTTAGAAACTTGTTCAAATGTAGTAATACCAGCATCAGATAATTTCTGAGCGCTGACTTTACCAATTCCTGGCAATCTAGTTAAATCATCAGCCACCGGAATAATTTGAACATTGCTGTTCATACCAGCATCAGAACCCGCACTGAAATTCAATATTCCATCATCGAGTAAATCTGCAAGGATATCTTCCATTTTTCTACCAGTTTTATCTGCAATTACTTTAGATTCAATTCTTTCTGCATGACTTTGAGCAGTTTTACTCTTATCTGATTCATTCATCAAATCCAATACATGGGCCAATCCTCTCCAATTCTTAGGATTTGAGCTTTGTTTTATGGTTGCCGTTTTCCACACTTCAAGGGCGCCGGATAAATCTCCTTTTGCAATTAATCTAAGTGAACGATCTTCAGGATTTTCAGATTCTGAAGCTTGCTCTAAAAGTTTATCTAATGTGTTATCGGACTCTTCTACTTCTTCTACTTCTTCTACTTCTTCTGCTTCTTCTACTTCTTCTACTTCTTCTACTTCTTCTACTTCTTCTACTTCTTCTACTTCTTCTTCAGCATCAAAATCATCAAAATCATCAAAATCTAAATCTTCTTCTACCTCTGCTATTTTCTTTTCGGCCTCTGTAACTTTCTTTTCGGCCTCTATAACTTTCTTCTCGGCCTCTATAACTTTCTTCTCGGCTACTTTTGCTTTCTGAACTAGTTTTATTGCGACTTCTTCGGGTATCACAGTAGTTCGTGTATTATTAGCTTGATATAACAATATTGAGATAGATAATATCATGAATAAAACCAAAAAATCTTGAGAACTAAGGCCTTCACGGGGCCTCAAATAATCTCCACCAAGCAAGAATTCTCTAATATAAAACGAGTCTCCGAGTAATTCAAATATGTTAATAATCTCAAAAGATATTAATGATAATAGAGTAATTAATCCAGATATTTGTAATAAATTATTTTTTGCTTTGGCCAACGCAATCCACACCTAATAATATAGTGGGGCATTTAATAGCATATTAAATAAACTAATTTTGTATTTATAGATTTTCAGAGTGATTACTACATTCCAAACTTCTTCCTAATTTACCAACTGAATCAAAATATTTAGATAAATCTATCCATGATTCACGATTTTTATCATTATTTCTTATTGAATTTATCAAATCTTCGAATGATTTATGAGTGTCCTTTTCAATACTATAGTCCCTTAGTGGATATTTTTTTGACATTGCATCCATCAATTTTTCATATCTACCTTCAAATTTATCCAACATTTTAGGAATTCCTGCAATTTTCTTATCAGGATCGTCAAGGTTTTGCCGATAGGATTCTTCCATTAAAACTGAAACACGAGACCTAGATAGTTCCTCTTCTAATTCTTCCATAACAACTGGTTCATCAGGTTCATCTGGTTCTTCCATAACATCTGGTCCATCAGGTTCATCTGGTTCTTCCATAACATCAGGTTCATCTGGTTCTTCCATAACATCAGGTTCATCTGGTTCTTCCATAACATCAGGTTCATCTGGTTCTTCCATAACATCAGGTTCATCTGGTTCTTCCATAACATCTGGTTCATCTGGTTCTTCCATAACATCTGGTTCATCTGGTTCTTGTATATCATCTGGAAAAATTGGAGTTTCCTTTTTTGGCGAACCTTTTTCAACAGGTTGAAAATCATTAAAGGAATCGTCAGATGTCGATTCTTTGGATATATTTGTATATTTTTTATGTAATGCTTCTACCAATTTATCATATTTACCATCAAATTTATCCAATAATTTAGGAATATTGGAAATTTTCTTTATTTTTTCGGTATCTTCAAGATTATCAGAATATACTTTCAGAAGTATTTCGTTAGTCTCTTCCCGTGTCAGATTATCGGCCACTTTCAATCAACTCCGGAACTAACTGAATGTGGTGTGATTATTAATGCGCCGATGCAAAGTTATTCTTCTTCGCCTTCTACTTCAAAATTACCAATATCTGAAAGAGAATTTGAAAGTCCTTGCCATTTTTCGGACTCTTTGCCTTTTGGGGCTGTCAAACGGCTCCATCTATCGAAGGACGTTTTGACATCTCCATCTTCCAGCGCCGTAGCGGCAATGTTCATAGTTGCTGATGCAGAAAGTAAATCCAATAATTTAGAAAATGCATCATTTACAATAGGAAATGATTTATTTGGCTTAGATAAACCAATTGAAATTGCGTCGTCAGTATTTTTCCAAACTCTCTCTATTGCTGACAATTCATCTTGCTTTGTTTTTTTTGCTAGTCTAATTATGAATGTTTGTTTTAAGCAAAAAATGATTAAAAAGAATATCAATAATAGAGAAAGATAGTCAAATAAACCTAAATTTGGTAAAGGCTCTATCCATTTAGGATCTGCCCATAGATCTAATTTAGCACCATCAGGAAATGTCGCAAAACCAGTACGTTCGTAAATTTTTGCCAATTGACCTAATTTATTAACAATAAAGAGAGTGGTAAATATTATCATAAAAAATGATAATAAGAACCATCTTCGCGATTTAATTGATATCATTTTAGGTTTTTTCCTATAATTTTCGATTTTAAGTTTTCTCGATGGATTATTTATCCATAGCCTAAATAATGTAGATAAAAGATAAATTATAATTATATAATCCTGGTGCCCTAATTTTAAATCTCCCCAAATTACACGATTAGAAAAAATATTAGTCGCCATCGCCATAGATGATGGCAATAATATTAATTTTTCCTTACTTTCAATAATTGGGATTTCAGGGAATAAATCATAATTATTTAATGCAATTACCACATTGTCCATTAACCCCACTATATTGATTATTTCAAAAATGGCAATTACAGTGGAAAAGACTACTGTATAGGATTTTGGTTCAGAAAATATGCTTGCCACTGACTCTCACCTGTACTTCGCAATACTGTATAGTCTATGAAAACACCGAAAAAAAAAGATTCCTAAGCATTGTCTGCATAGTACTAATAACATAAGGGGAGGAAGAATTATTATGACCGATTATTTAGATCGTATCGGTGCTGGAAAAATACTACTTTCAAAAGAGCCCTTTTCATTTGATTGGACCCCACCGAGCTTAGTTGGAAGAGAAAAAGAATTGATGGAGATTGCATCGATTTTTATTGGAATTGATAATCCAAACGTAAGTGCAAGAGTCACCATAATGGGCCCAGTTGGTTCCGGTAAAACGGTTTTAGCAAAAAGATTCAGTGATGATTTGATTAAAAAATTGGAGGGTAGAAGGAAAATAGTATCAATTCATATCAATTGTAGAAATTATTCAAGAACATCTCAAGTGCTACATCAAATAGCAATGAAATTAGATCCTAGGCATCCTGAAAGGGGATTTAGTGCGGGTGAAATTATACACACCATTAGAAGAAATCTTAATTCCCATAATATCCATCTCCTCCTTATACTCGATGAAGTTGACGTCCTCATTAGAAAAGATAGTTCAGACTTAATATATAGGCTATTAAGAATTGATGAAGGGCAAAATGATAAGGGATATTTATCATTAATTCTTATAAGTCAGGAATTAAGTCTCATGAATAGATTTGAGGCAGCAATAATATCAAGATTAGGCTTGAGTAATGTACTCAAATTAGAACCATATGATGAAAATCAATTGATTGGAATTGCCAAACAAAGGGCTTTACTAGCATGTAAAAGTGGCTCTATAAGTGAAGATATTTTATCTAAAATTGGACGATATTCAGCAGTAAGTGGAGATGCGCGTATGTGTATTGAATTACTAGAAGGAGGGATTAGAAGAGCGGAAATGAATGGAATGGATGAAGTCCGTATTGAAGACATAGAGCCAAGTCAATTTAGAGAGTCTTCTGTTGAACCAAGTCAGATTGATGGCCTATTAGAGCATCAAAAATTAGTCTTACTTGGAATATGCAGAAGATTAAAAAAGAAAGATAATCTTTTCAGTGGAGATGCTAAAAAATTGTACATATTAGTTTGCGAAGAATATGGAGTGAAAGCCAAGGGGCATACTACTTTTTTGAAATATTTGAAATCTTTAGAAATAGAAGGGTTAATTGATACTGAAACAGTCAATTCGAATACTGGAAGAGGTAGGACGCAGAATATAACTATGTCAAATTCATCACCAGCAGAATTAGAAAATAGAATTGAAAAAGTTTTATCAAGGTACTGATAAATATATCAATACTTCCGAACCGCTCTTATAGCAACCTTATGTCGGAATGCCGTCAGAGGACTTATTATGGCAGGCGAACAATCATTTAAAGCGGTGATTAATGATACAAATCCTACATTCAATGGAAGGGCTTTTTCCATGGAAATAACAGGATCGAATTATAATCATTTATTAGGTAAAAAGATTGGAGATACAGTAGATGGTGGATTCCTAGGAGAGGGAGATCAGAATCTTACTGGATATAAATTACAAATTACTGGCGGATCCGACGTTACCGGAAGGCCAATGCGATCGGACCTTGATGGAGGTTCAGTCAAATCAATCCTAATAACCGCAGGAGTCGGATATAAAGGTAAAAAATACGTAAAGAAAAATGGAAAAGTATATCGCTACAAACATGATGGTTTGAGGAGGCGTAGAAATCTTAGAGGGAATGTCATAAGTCCAGAGACACGTCAAATAAATCTAAAGGTCGTCGAAGTCGGTAAGAGAAATCTAGGCATAATATTCGGCGTAGAGGAAGCACCATCTGTCGAACAAGCCTCTACTGAAGAGGCGTGAACGGCAGGAGTGATGTAGTCTGGCAAAATCACTTTCAAGACAACCTGAAGTAAATATTGGCATGGTTGGCCATGTCGATCATGGTAAAACTACTCTTACTAAGGCCCTCTCAGGAACTTGGACGGATACTCATTCTGAAGAAATGAAGCGTGGAATTAGCATTAAGCTAGGTTATGCAGATACTGCATTTTATTGTACCAATAATGGAGAATATTATGCGACAGGTAAGCATCCTGAAGAAAAAGATGACTTAGAAAAAGATCTTCTTAGATCTGTATCTTTTGTAGATGCACCAGGTCATGAAACTCTAATGGCTGTAATGATATCTGGTGCCTCAATAATGGATGGAGCATTATTATTAGTATCAGCAACTGAAACTTGCCCTCAACCTCAAACGAGAGAACATTTATCTGCACTAGAAATTGCAGGAATCAGTAACATTGTGATAGTACAAAATAAGATTGATATCGTTACAAGAGAGCGGGCCATTGAATCATATAATGAAATAAAGAATTTTGTAGAAGGTACTATTGCTGAAAATGCACCAATAATCCCAGTTTCGGCACATCACGATGTTAATTTAGATATGTTGATTCAAGCAATTCAAGAAACCATTCCAACTCCAGATAGGACATCTGATGAAAAGGGGTTGATGTATGTTGCGCGATCATTTGACGTCAACAGACCCGGAACGAGACCTAGTAAACTCAAAGGAGGGATAATTGGAGGTAGTGTTGTAGAAGGATCTTTTAGCGTTGGCGATAAAATCCTCATAGCGCCTGGAAGAAGAATAAAGGAAGGTAATAAAGTTCGATGGGAACCATTGGAAACCGTAATTGAAAGTGCACAAGGAGGAGGCTTAGATCTTCAGACTGTGCATGCAGGAGGGCTATGCGGAATTGCGACACCAATGGATCCAGTCTCTACCAAGGCAGATGAGTTATCGGGACAAGTGATGGCAAAAATAGGGGAGTTGCCTCCTATTTGGTCTGAATTAAAGGTTGACTTAGAGTTACTAAAATTTATGGTTTCTGGAAGTGATGAGGGCAGTAGTGAAGTTCGACCACTTCAACCAAATGAAATGTTGATGATTAATTCGGCCACAACCACTAGCGTTGGTACTGTTTCATCAATAAAGGGTAGAAAGGCCACCATAACTCTAAGATTACCCATCTGTGCAAAAGAGGGTAGTAGAATTACCTTATCAAGACGAATTGGTACAAGATGGCGTTTAATCGGCCATGGTTCAATAACTGGGTGATGATTTATGATGCGCGTCTTGGTTGACGCTTGTGGCTGGGCGGCATTAATGGATGCAAAATTAAATGTTGACTCCGCTTTAATTGGAGTGATTGGAGAATTTGAATTAATCTTAATGGAAAGGGTGAAAGAAGAATTAGATGAATTATCCAAGACTAAGAGGAATTTGTTGCTAAGCCTTTTAGAAGTAAAAAGTACTTTAGTTGCAAATATCAATGGATTAAGTCATACAGATGATATGTTAATTAAAATGTCAATAGAAAATTCATGGCCTGTACTTACTGTTGATAGGGAATTAAAGGAACGTTTGATTAACTCGGGAGGATCATATATAGAAGTAACATCCAGAAAAATATTGAAACTAATTGGATTAAGGAAGGGTGAATAATACATCATCATCATGTCCATCCAGGAGACCTATTTTTACAGCTGCATCTATCCAAGCATGAGCGTAGTTTATTGCAGCAAATGAATCAACTAATTTTCCAGATTTAAGAAAATGCCGTGCATCTGATGAATAATCATCGCACATCCTAAGCATTGACTCGAGGTTTTTCTTATCGGCATTATTTTTTATTATAGGCGTGGCTTTTGACCTTGCTTTAGCAGTTAACTTAAGATATTTCTCAATTCTTTCTGGAGTTATTTTATCTTCAATTTTCAAAAAAACACAACCTAAAAATGACTTAATGCAGAATTACTTAATTTAAACATCCTAGAACGGCCTTTCTTTCTAACTGAAAGTATACCAGCTTTATTTAGGCCATTATAAATTTGTGATAATCTTGGCCTCCCAACTTGTAATAATGCTTGTAATTCATCATCTGAGGGAGATATTTCTCTTTCTTTAGCTTTTGAAATTACAAGAACTTCAGCATCCGTTAATTGGGACGCATAATCTCTATCGAATAGATTATCACTTTCCCATTTTGGCCCCAATGGCAGTTTTATATAGTTTTTTGAAGTATTAATAATCAAATCATCAGACTTAAGTTTCTCCTCTATGATTGTATCTTCAAAAATGGGTTCTTCGTATATTGGATTATCATACATTATTTGTTCAGAATTTTCCCCTTCATAAATCGTCTCATTGGGTAGAGTAGATTCCTCATTTGCATCTACCGTCCAAACAGCATCTTCAGTTCTATCAACTATTTTTTCATTAGTGTCATCCAAGGCGTCAGAATCATACTCTGGGCTATTCGATATTATTGATGATTTATGATTCATAAAATTAGGAAAATTTGGTTCTGAAGCGCTAGCATCAATAAAAATCGTAGATTCTTCATCTGGGACAAAATTAGATTCGATTGATTCAGAGGTATTTCTAGACCTACCAATTATTCCTCCAAAATTAGTTACTTTTGGCTTGTTAACTTGACTATACTCAAAAGGAATTTGTTTATGATTGGATTGGTTTGAATCATCATTTTTTACGTAATTAAAATCATTATTATTATTATTATTATTATTATTATTATTATTATTATCTATTTTTTCATCATCAATAACAATATTTTTCAATTCTTCATCAATTACTATATCATTATCAATAACTGGATGCTTGAATTCTTCGCTCCAGTCAATAAGTGTAAAATCATCATTTCTAGAACTTGGTTTGTTGACTACTTCTAAGATTGGTTCCGGCATATCAACTACATCATCTTGGGCAGAAATAATAGTGTTTTCCGGAGTTTTCATATTTTGGAGATTATCTACTAAAAATGGTTTTTTCTCTATTTTTTTTTCAATTTCGTACTCATCCACAATTATTGATTCATTATCATTTGAATTAAATTTTTCAATTGGTTTGGATGTTATGTCATCCAAAGCATGCAATTTCTTCAGAGTCCCAAGTGAACCAATTCCTCTGTGTTCATCAACTAGATTCTGTAATAATTTGACAATTAAACGGGGATTTCCGCCAGTTTTTTGATAAATTAGTTTCAGAATGTTGGGCCTTAACAACCATTTTTCTTTTCCCATTTTCATTATTCTTTTATCGACTAAATTTTGTATATCTCCGATATCTAATTCTTTCAATTGAATTGGTTCGGCAAATAAACCAATAGTATCATTATCTAAAGAATTAAGTTGTGAAGGAGTAAGTGAGATAATGACCAATGCCCTTAATCTTTGAAGTATTGGAGTTATTCGAGGCAGGAAGGTCTCGATAGGCATATTAGAAGGATAATCCAAAGCAACGACTGGTAAAGGGCCAGTTTTTGATTCTAAGTTTCTAACCAATCCATCTGAGATTTTATGTATTGATTTTGATTTTTCAAATCCATCGAAGGATATTGATATCTCGTGTATCACAGAAAGTAATTGATTTTCTTCAGGCCAATATTGACATACAATATCATTTGATGAAAATGAACAAATTGAATTAATCAATGATGTTCTACCTGAACCTCTCTCACCTGAGAGTAATATCATTCTTGGAGATCCAGATATTATTAATTCTCTCATCGAGGATAGTATATTGTTTCTACCGACAATTTCTGAAATTCTATTTCCTTCAATGGGCCTTGAATCAAATGGATTACCTCTTAAAGGTGGAACGGAAATTGTTAGTTGTTGTTCCAATACCATATAACGTCAGTTTATACCTGAGCATATAATATTGACGGGTGCTAACGGTATATTAACGCATATTTTTGCATGTTTTTAAAAAAACCGAAAGGATTTATAATAAAATTTGCTCGTAGTTGCGTGTTTTATTAAAAATATCATTAACGCATCATTAACGCATCATTAACGCATCATTAACGCTTAAATAACCCGTTAATAATCATATTAACGTAAATCTGATTTAGCGAAATAAATATTATTCGTAAATTTTAGAAGTACTAAGCATCAGGAGAGACTGATAACATGCCAGTTGAGAATAGTCGTTTAGAAGGATTTTACAAACTCCCAGTATCAGAAAGAAGGGGAATATTAGCAGAAATAGCTAACTTAAAAGATGAACATGTCAATGCATGGGCATTGCATGGAGAATTAGATGAAGAAAGTGCAGATAGGATGATTGAAAATGTCATCGGCACATATTCATTGCCAATAGGCGTAGCTACTAACTTCATAATTGATGGAGAGCACTATTTGATACCATTTGTAGTTGAGGAACCCAGCGTAGTAGCGGCAGCAAGCAATATGGCTAAAAGGTGCATTAACAATGGAGGATTTAAGTCCAATAATGATGATCCAATAATGATAGGTCAAATACAGATTGTAGGATGCCAGAATCCAGAAAAAACAAAAATAGATCTATTAGCATCAAAAAATGATTTAATCGATAGGTGTAATGAAGTTGATCCTATATTAGTAAAATTTGGCGGAGGTTGCAGAGACATAGAAGTAAGAATTATCGATACAGACTCAGGCCCTATGGTAATATTGCACATATTAGTTGATTGCAGAGATGCAATGGGTGCCAATGCAGTAAATACAATGGCAGAAACTATCGCACCAATAGTAGAGTCGATTTCAAATGGTACTGTAATTTTGAGAATTATAAGTAACTTGGCAGTACATAGGTTGGCTAGAGTTAGTGCGATATTTTCACCTGAAGAGATGTCTGAGTCCGGCAACGATTCTGTCCGAGGAAAGGAAATAATAGATGGAGTAATACAGGCTTATCATTTTGCTAAAGCGGATCCATTTAGAGCAACTACCCATAATAAAGGAATAATGAATGCAATTTCATCTGTTGCTCTTGCATGTGGGCAAGATTGGAGGGCAATCGAGTCAGGAGCGCATAGCTATGCAGCATACAAGAATCCGTGCCCTAATTGTGAATGTTCAAACTGTAACAAATACGGGTCACTGACAAATTGGGAAAAAGATTCTGAGGGCAATCTAGTTGGCTCTATTGAGTTACCAATGGCAGTAGGGCTCGTAGGAGGAGCAGTGAGAGTTCATCCAGCAGCACAAGCCAATGTAGCATTAATTGGAGTTAGGACTGCCGACGATTTATCCAAAGTTATGGCTGCTTCTGGACTTGCACAGAACTTAGGAGCATTAAGAGCATTAGCAACAGTTGGAATACAAGCTGGCCATATGAAACTCCATGTAAGAAATATGGCTGTAACCGCAGGAGCCGAGGGGAAAGAAGTTGATGAAATAGCTTCAAGTTTAAGAAAAAGTGGAGTCAGGATAACTCAAGCAGTAGTTATTGAAGAATTGGAGAAAATACGTAAAGATATATGATTTTTAGATTAATCAGTATTTTGTAGTTCTTCTTCAGTAGAATCTGATTCTGAAAATTCGGATATTATCATTTGTTCATCAGGTGCCAGGGATGCCGCCAATTGTGCACTATTAAGGCCCATTTTACTAGCTTCTTCCCTAAACCAAGTCCTAACTTTCCTGAATTCTACCTCAGGGCAACCAAAATATTCTGCAAACCTTCTAGTTGTAGTTAGTCTCCTTGTTAATCCATCTCTTCTTCTGTCAATCAAGCCCCTATTTGATAAATCTCTAACATGATCATAGGCACGCTGTCCCAACATATCTACGAGTTGAGCTTGACTCATAGGTTGATGATATGCTATTAGTGCTGCTGCTGGCAATAGCCTTTGTGGTATATCTGCTTTAAATTTTTCAGGAAGATATTGGGAAAGATTTGGACGAACTTCAAAAATCCATCTACCTGAAACATTAGTTAATTGTAAAGCACAATCTTTACGTCTTTTTATTGTGGCCTTTAGATTATTTAATGCCTCTTCTACTTCATTATTTGGCTTATCTAATAATTCCGTTAATTCAGATGTAGACATAGAGCGGCCTGCACCGAACACAATGGCTTCTAATATAGTAGTTAATTCTGGTTCAGACAGTTCCTACACCTCTAATTTTAGATTTTGGATATAGGTGTTCAGTCAAAGTATCAAAATCATCTACATCTTCCCATAAATTTCTAAGAATTATCTTTCCATCTCGGCCCTCTTCTTGAATCAAATCAACATAGCCCCTATTTGTTAAGAAAAGAGCTGCAACTAATGCAGTAACTTGTGCTTCTGATTTCGCCTCTTCAATACTCATTCCAGATTGTAATGAATTACCATTAAGCGTACTAACTATATCCTTTAGCTCAACAGATTCAGAATCTTGTTTTTTATTATTTTTAAATGCATACCATGTTCTTTGTAAATCATCTTCTAAATTTTCAATATGTAAACTTCCACTAAATCTTGCTCTTGCTTTTTCATTTGCTTCCCTACGTTCTTTAGCAATGGTTTCTCTTAATCTCTGCTCTTCTGCCAACTTACCTGCTGATTGGAGTCCCATTAAAAGTTCACCAAGTGTCACTGGACGCCCCTGATCGCGATGTATACGACCTTCAAAAATAGATGGTAATGCTTCATCAGCGGCCCCTGATAATACTCCTCCTGTAAAAATATAATCTTCATCATCGAGATCTGTTTCCCAGCCTCCCTCAAATTCCCAAACATCATCTTCTTGATATTGTAAAGATTTTTCTTGTCGCTCTATTAAAGTTGAAGCTTGACTTTTAAGGATAGTCCATGCCATTCTAACTAATTTCCCACAAGTAGGGAGATCTATATTTCCAGTATCCTCGATTCTTTTGTTGAACATTTCCAAAAAACTAGACAAATCTACATCCCATGGGTCTAAATCACTTGTATTGAATAATTGGAAAACCAATGCTACAGACCTATCAAAAGGGTCAATTAAAAATTGATGTTCAGCCTCTTCGAGAGATGCTAATTCTAACAGCCTATCTAAATATCTGCTAGTTTCTAAATCTGATTCTCCTCCGAGTAATCTAGCAACTATGTCTTCCCTCATATCATCGCCAAAAACAACCAAAACTAAACCTCCTCAGATTTAATTTCAATCGTATTAGTTTCTTCAATTTCTTGTTCTTCTGAAATATTATTCTCTTTTGCTTCGATTTCTTCAGTGTAATCTTCCGTCCTGACTCTTAGAGATTCAAGGCTTGGGTCTTGTTTTGAATTTTTAATGTCTTCAATACCGGCTCTTTCGGATAATCCAGATAGGCTTTTCAAAGTTGAAAGTGGTTCTGGCGAACGTGGCATGTTTTCTGCTTTGGGTAATTCCGGCATTGCATCTTTTTCAGCTTGAGAAGCTTTTCTGGCTAATTCTTCAGCCTCCAAGTCATCTCCTAAGTCTAGGGCTGCTGCTCGATCGAAGTCAGTAATTCTCCTACTGCAGCCATCTCCTGCATGAGTTATCCCAATATGATGATCGGCCAATATCAAACTAACTTTTCTTAATGTCACCATTATGAATTGTGCTCTTTGGCTTCTCATCCTACACAATGTTGCTATACGTTCAGAATTAAATGGATCAAGATTTTGATCTACTTCGTCAAAGTAATAAAATGGAGAGGGCTCATAATCTTGGATTGCAAATATAAATGCCAATGCTGCCATTGATTTTTCGCCTCCAGAAAGTGCTGTTCTCCTAGTATTCCTACTCTTACCTGGTGGCACACAGGCCATTTCAAGGCCTCCTTCAAAAGGATTTTTCATATTCTCTAATCTAAGAGTTCCTTGCCCTGAAGGTTGTAATATCTCGTATACTCTACTAAAATTATTATTGACATGTGTAAAAACTGTCAATAATCTAGTCTTACGTTCTTCTTCTAATTGTTCGGCTATAGAAATAAGTTGATTTTTTCTTTCCCTGAGTAGTTTACCATCAGATATTAAATCTGAAATTCTTTCAACTGCTATATCATACTGCTCTATTGCGAGCATATTCACATCTCCTAAGTTAGCAAGTCGGCGTTCCAGACTCTGGACACCTTTTTCGGCTTCAGCTACAATCGGAAGTTGAATATCGCCGGTCGGAAGAGATATATTTGCAGATTTAAGTTCAACGGCAATTTCATTAACAATTATTCCCTTTTGTTGAATTGTAGAATTGAGTTCAGTGACTCTTGAGGATAGCGTCTGCCTATCTTGAGATAATTTACCGACGTGGGCCCGTAGACTTGCCCTCTCTTCCATTATGATATCTCTACGATCATTGAGAATTTGTTGCTCCTCATCAAATTGGGATGATTGTTCTTTTAATTCTACAAGTTCAAAATCTGCTTTATCAATAGAGTTCTGAAGTTCTAATATTTCACCTTCCGCCTTCGAAATAATACTCTCTTGAATATCTTTTTGGCGCATAATTTCACTAACTCTTTCTGCTAGAATACTTAAGGTTTGATTTCCCGTAATTATAGCAGCATCGGAACTTAGCCTAGATCTTTCGGCCTCGGTTCGTGTTAATTCTGCGCTTCTTAATATCTCAGATAAATGATCAGGTGTATGATTTTGTAGATTTTCCGCTGCATCATGCCTTATTTTAGTAGAGTCTTCTAGTAATTTTAAATTTATTTCACAAGTTGTGAGTAATTTATTCATTATTTTTTCTAGATTTTCATAATCTTTTCTTGATGATACGACTTTCTTACCAATTTCATTAACTAATTTTTGAGACCTATCTAGGTCTGCTTTCCAGTTACGAACTCTTACAGAATGATCGCTATCATCTAAACCATGAATTCTAGATCTTAACTCCTGCTCATTAATTCTTATTTCTTTTAATGCGGCTTCAACTGTTGCGTATACAATACTTGCTGAATCAACTGCTGATTCATACTTTTCGATATTAGATATGTTGCCATTACCGCCAAATGATGGCCCATCTCTCCTTACTTCTGAACCGCCAGTCATTGCACCTGAACTTTCGATGACTGCCCCATCAAGAGTTACCATCCTAACTCCGCCCATATTTTTTCTAGCTATGTTCATACTATCGACAATCAATGTATTACGTCCGGCGTATTTAATCGCGTTTTCAATTTCAAAATCATAATCCAACAAATCATGAACAAAACCAACTATGCCAGGATTTCTAGCCACTATTAGAGTTCTCCCCTGTGGCCTATTTGTAATTAATTTATTCAAAGGAAGGAAAGTTGCCCTCCCTCCTCCATTTTTTCTCAACCATGATATACATTGCGATGCAACGTCATCATCCTTTACAATTATGCTCCTGAGGCCATTGCCTAATGCAAGTGCTAGTGCACTTTCATGCTTAGTATCCTTAGGAGTGGCTAATTCTCCGAGAGTTCCTAAAATTCCATTAATTTCTCCACTTTGCCTTAATTTTGACAATGCAGCAATAGTAGATGCAGAGCCAGGCCTAGAAGATTTTGCTTCTTGTCTGGCACGTGCTTTTGCTAATTCTCTTTCTGCATTTCTGAATTTAATTTCAGCGCTATCTCTATCACCACAAAGAAGTTTATCTTGTTTTTGGATTTTTCTTAAATCATCTGCTAAACTTGTACGATCAAAGGTCGGATTTTCTCTTTGAAGATCTTCGCCCAATAATTCTTGATCATCACGGTCCAATGTAGCATTTTCATATTCTGTTTCCAGATCTGCTAACTTATCAAGCGCTAATTGGCATTGTTGCTCAGCCCTGTCATAATCTAATTGTGATTGAGCATAAACTGATTGGTTTGCATTTTCTGCCTCTGTTGCTTGGCCTAATTTTCTATTCAAATCTTGGCCATGTTTATCTCCTGATTGTATTGCTTCCCTAGCCTCTTTTTCATTTTTATCTGCTAGTTTAAGGGACTTGTCTACCTCAATAAGTGCTTTTTTAGCATCATTTAGTTTATTTTCGGCATCAGAGCGAGCTTTTTCTGCCTTTACTGATTCTGAATTGAGGATTTTTATTTCATCATTGCCAAATTCAATTTTCTTTTGTTGATCGCCAATTCTATCTCCTCCGGTTTCAATTAATATTTCAAATTCCCTTATTTTATCTAGTATTTTTCTAGCATCACCTCCCAACATTTCATCAAGACTATTGGAAACCTTTACCATTTCTTCATCGTAATCATTTATTATTCTTGCATTTTCTGAAAGTTCTGAGGCAAGTTTGTCTTTATCCTCAATATATCTCGATCTTTCATCTCCAAGGAGTCTTAACTCATCGACTTTGTTCCTGAAACGTGATTGTTGTAAGGTTATTTTTGATTTATCTAAATTTTCTTTTAAGTCTTTAAATTTTAATGCTTGTTCCCTTTCTTTACCTAAATCTTTGAGTCTATTCTTTTGATCTTCTTCAAAAATTTGAATTGTCTCTATACTATTGTCAACCTTTTTTCTCTGGTTGTTAGCCTTCCTTATTTCTTCATCATATGCAGTGACGCCTGCAACCTCTTCCAAAACTCCACGTCTTTTGTGAGGAGTCATAGTTGCAAGAGTCGTGACATCTCCTTGGAGTACTATGTTATATCCATCACCTCTTAGACCCGCTTCAGCCAATATTCTTCTCATTTCTGTTGCTGTGCATGGATTTTCGTTAACTGAATAGGATGATACTGGATCTCCTTTTCGATTAATTTTTACCGCACGTGTGAAAGATACTTCATGGGAATCTATTCTTAACCTTCGTCTGCCATCTGCCTCAGGAGTATTTGAGAATACAAGAGTTGCGCTCATGTATTTGGCAGGTTTGCCTGAACCTCCTCCATTGAAAATCAATTCTGTAACATTTGAAGCCCTGAGAGTTCTTGTGGACTTAGGACCTAAAACAAACTGAATTGCATCTCCACTGTTGCTTTTACCAGAACCATTTGGCCCAGTTATTGCAGTAAAACCCTCCTCAAGTGGGATGGTTATCTTACCACCGAAAGATTTGAAGTTTTCTAATTCTATTCTAGTGAGATGCATCCCATCACCTGTAATCATCTACGAAAAAGCGCTGATGACATTTATGGGCTCGTGCCCTCGAGGATTATGAAGGTTGAGGAAGATAAGTATTTTACAGGTCATTTAGTACGCAATTAATGAAAAGCCATAATATTAATGTAGATATTTGTTAAGAACATTCATGATTGAGACAGATTAGCGAAGTACATGCAGTCAACAGAGCCAAAATTGACACAAGGCTTTGATGTCGTAGTAGTTGGATCTGGAATAGCAGGATTATTTTTGGCTGTAAAATGTGCAAAGGCTGGATTAAAGGTTGTTGTAATAACAAAAAAGGAAATATCTACCTCTTCTACAAATTGGGCACAAGGTGGAATTGCAGGAGTATTGGATGTTAATAATAAGGAATCATTAGAAAAACATGTAAAAGACACATTGGATTGCGGAGCAGGCCTGTGCAATGAAGTAGTAGTTAGATCTGTAGTTAACGAAGCTGCTCATAGAATAACGGATCTTGTCAATCATGGAGTTAGATTTGATATCGGATCTGAAGGTAAATATGATATGAACAAAGAGGGAGGTCATTCCGAAGAAAGGATACTTCATTCAAAGGATAGAACTGGTGCTGAAATCGAAAGGGCTTTGACCGATGGTGCCAATAATGAAACAAATTCGAATTTAAAAATATTAGAGAATTGGATGGCCGTAGATTTGATTCAAAAATCTCATGGTGATCCTAGCATGGGAGTTGTAGGAATTTGGTGTTTAGATCCTCAAGGAAACGTGCAGACTATTTCCTCAACATGCGTTGTTTTAGCTACGGGAGGTGCAGGAATATTGCATGAAGCCACAACTAATCCAAAGGTATCAACTGGAGATGGCGTAGCAATGGCAAAAAGAGTGGGTGCTGATATTAGGGACATGGAATTTATTCAGTTTCATCCCACTGCCCTGGCATCAGAAAATTCCACACCTTTTCTCATAACTGAGGCCCTGAGAGGGCATGGCGCCGTATTAATGACAAAAGAAGATTATATAAATTGGAAAAAAGATAATAAAAATAATCTTAATGATTTTTCATATATGAGAAAATACTCTCCTCTGGGAAGTCTAGGCACTAGAGATATAGTGGCTAGAGCAACAGATTTTGAAATGAAAAAAAGTGGAGAAAAGCATGTTTTATTAATAACGGAACATCTAAATTTAGAAGAATTACATGGAAAATTTCCAACAATTACAAAAAAACTTCTTGAAAATAATATAATAATTGGTAAAAATCCAATTCCTGTTACACCTGCTGCACACTATATGGTTGGAGGCATTGCAGTGAATAAGCATGGGCAAGCGAAATATAAAGGTCAAAAAATCGAGAATTTATTCGCAATTGGAGAGGTGGCTTGTACAGGACTTCATGGAGCAAATAGACTTGCATCCAATAGCTTATTAGAAGCAGTAGTTTATGCAGATAGAGCTGCCAATAATATAATACAAAATATTGATTTGAATGATAAAAAAATTACAGAGTCATTACCAATGTGGAGGGCAGAAAATCTAGATATTTTGACTGAACATGCTCCCCTTAGAACAGATACTGAAGCATTAAGATCAACTATGACTTCGGACGTGGGAATAGTGAAAAGTAATTCAAGATTAAGAAGAGCAAAACGTAGAATTTCGCATATTTCGGATGAAGTAGAATTAGTTTGGAGAACGTGTAAACCCAGTCAGGAAATCTTAGAATTACGTAATTTGGTTGAAGTAGCGGAATTAGTAATAGATGCATCGATGAAAAGAAAAGAGAATATTGGGTTGCATTATAACAAAGACTTAGAAGAATGATTTTTAATCGAACCAAGGAAATTTATATGACCATAACAACAAATCATTTATTATGCATTGAATACTTATCATAATAGATCCTATTAACATATAACTACCTCCATGAATATCATTTCGGTAGGAATTGTACGCCAACAGGCCAAGTAATATATTTCCTATGGACACTAACATTAACATTCCCACCACTAGAATTGGTGTCCATGCATAATCATTTTCTATGTGAAAAGATGTGCTTTCCAACCACAATGCAGACGGTATCAGGAATAATGAGTATGCCAAGAGTAATCTCCTTGCGCCATTTCCATCGGATTCTGCCCAAGGCCAAGTTAGCGATTCTAAAATAGATTCGTCGATTGCAAAGAATACTACCCACCAATAAAGAACATATCCGGCGGCTGCGACAAACATGAATGGGATAATATATGACTGCCAAGATAACGGCACACCGCCCCATAATAGGGCCGGGTCAGAAGATTTTGAAACTCCATAAACGTAGGATGCCAATACTAAGAGTCCTGCAAAAATAGTGAAAGTTTGCACAAACAATTTCTTAATTATCATATAAAGACGGAAATGTTACCTATTCATAATACTCTGCTTTAACAAAAAACACAAAACATATAACCTACTACGGGTAAACATCATGTCTAGAAAATTAGAAGAGCCTAGTTTCGAGCTAATTCAAGTTCATGATGGATTTGAAATTAGAAAGTATGAAAAAATGATTCAAGCAAGAACTTTAATTATGAATAATGGAGGTAATTCTTATGGATTCAGAAAAATTGCATCATATATTTTTGGAAAAAATGATCAAAGTAAAAACATAGCAATGACTGCACCTGTTCAAATCTCTCAGAATAAAGATAATGCAGTAATGGCATTTAGTATGCCGTCTAAATATGATATTGATGAATTACCAAAACCATATGATGAATCTGTAGAAATAATATTAAATCCAGAAATGAGAGTTGCTGTTATGTCTTTTTCTGGATTATCCGGAAAAGGAAAAGTTGCTAAATTAATTAATAAATTCAAAAAACTGATTAATTCTAAAGGAATAGATAATAGAGGAGAAGTTACTCTTGCTTTATATGATAATCCCGGGACTACATTACCTTTTAAAAGAAGAAATGAGTTATGGTTTCATTTAAAAAATTAAAAAAATAATTTTAACGGCGGCGACTATTTTTATTATTCCTGTTACCATCTTTAGAACCATATTTTCTATTATTATTTCTTTTAGAGTTACTATTATTTTTATTTTCTTTTATTTTACCTGCTTTTTGACCTGGTTTAGGGATTGCGGTTTCAAAATGAAATGAATGATCGTCAATAACAGGAATTTTTTTTCCAATAAGATTTTGTATTCCTACTAAATAACCACTTTCACTATCATCACAGAATGCAAATGCTATTCCGCTCTTTCCTGCTCGTGCAGTTCTTCCTATTCTGTGAACGTAGCTTTCAGGCTCATTTGGTAAATCGAAATTGAATACATGAGTGACTCCTTCGACATCGATGCCTCGACTAGCAATGTCTGTTGCAACTAAAAGGGGGACGTTGCCAAGTTTGAATTTTTCAAGTGCCTTAGTTCTTGCACCTTGGCTTTTATTTCCATGTATTGCTAATGCTTCAATTCCTGCTTTATCGAGTTGTTTTACGAGCCTATTAGCGCCATGTTTTGTACGGGTAAATACTATTCCTTTCTTGACATTATTTTCTTTTATCATATTAACAATAAGTTTCCTTTTATCCTCCTTTCGAACAAATAAAATTGATTGTTCTATCCTGTCTACCGTAATTTCTTTTGGGCTTAAATCCACCATTTGGGCATTATTAAGGAATGAGTTTGCTAAATTTGCAATAGAAGTTGGCATCGTTGCACTAAAAAGTAAATTTTGCCTTTTCTTAGGAAGTATATTTAATATTTTTTTAATATCTCTAATAAATCCCATATCAAGCATTCTATCTGCTTCATCCAAAACAAAAAATTCCACATTATTAAGATGAATATGCCCTTGTTGCATTAAATCAAGTAGCCTCCCGGGGGTAGCGACTAATACATCAATTCCCTTTCTTAATGATTGTACTTGCGACTTTTGACTTACTCCTCCAAAAATAACCTTATGGCGCATGTCTATATATTTACTATAAACCGAAAATCGTTCATCTATTTGTGCAGCTAATTCCCTAGTTGGAGAAAGAATTAGCGCACGGATCTGACGCTTATGATGAATATTTTTTTCTAGTATTTTTTGCAATACTGGAAGGGCAAACGCAGCAGTTTTACCAGTACCAGTTTGTGCAACTCCAAGTACATCTTTTCCATCCAATAAGAGAGGGATGCATTGGGCTTGTACAGGAGTTGGAGTATCATATCCTTCATCCGAAATAGCACGTAATAATTTTTTAGATAATCCTAAAGATTCAAAATTTGACATTGGCAACCCTCTCACTGAACGAGACGAAATGCTGTATTACGCAGACGCCAGTACAGGCTTTCGTCCATCGCATCTGATAAAACACAATGGGTATTATTAAATTAAATATAAAGTATTTAGTGTAATGAAATAAAATCGCATCCGAGTGATGGGTACAAAAAAAATATTTTTTTAACCTTTTTTCCTTCTTGATGGTGACTTCTTTTTGGCTGTATATGGTTTATCTTTTAGTGAAAGAGGTTTTTTATTTACTGTATTTAATTTATTTTCTGAGAATTTTTTCTTTTTTCCTGAAGATGATTTAGTTTCATTTTTTATTTCAATCTTATCTAATTTCTGACCCGGCATATTAGTCCTAGATAACATCCCATTTTCATCATATTTCCATCCCTTTGCAAACAGGTTATTTTCAGTTAAAGGTTCGTCGATTTTGTGAGTATCTTTAGATTTGGGAGATAATTTTTCGAGAGGTTTTCCGACTAATCTATTTAATTCATTGACGAAATAATTTGGCAATTTGACCATGCTCCATCTGCTACCTCTAACATTTAAAATTCCATATTTTTTCATCAATTCGAGTGTTAATCTATATTCATCTTTCTTTGAATACCCAAGTTCCGACACATAATGTAGATATTCATTTTTTAAAGGAGGGTATTTGGTAATCCATTTTATCCCTTTTTTGTCAATATTTTCCAATATATTTTCAATTGAATCACGCTCAGTATATCCGACGTACCACTTTCTACCTTTTAATCGGAGAACATATACTAAACCCATGTAAGGCGGGATAGGCATTGTTAAATTAATGCGCCCTATGTAAACTAGAATTTATTTATCAATTATAATTGAGAAATAATATGATTAACGATCCCCTAGAAAAGAATGCTAAATGTTTTAGTTTGAATTTTATTAAATTTGTTCACCCATATCAATAATACTTGAAATTAATGTCGGAGATGTAGTATAGTTCTTGGTAAATATATCATTTTTAATTATAAATTTTGAAATATTTTTTTTGTTGATTTGGATATAATGATTAATTATTCTTCAGAATCATTAATATTTGATCCGGAGGACCAGTACCATGCATCATGATGAAGGAAACACAGGAGAGAAATGCCCGTTCTTGCACGGAGCGGCAACAACACCAAATAAAGGAACAAATAATCGTAATTGGTGGCCAAATCAATTAGATATTTCCATACTACATCAACATGATACTAAATCTAATCCAATGGATCTTGAATTTGATTACAAGACGGCGTTCAACAGTATTGATTATGATGAATTGAAAAAAGATCTTAATTCCATGATGACTGAAAGTCAAGATTGGTGGCCGGCCGATTATGGGCATTATGGTGGATTCTTTATTCGAATGACTTGGCATTCCGCGGGCACTTATAGAACAGGAGATGGCCGTGGAGGAGGAGGAACTGGTGCACAACGTTTTGCCCCACTAAATAGTTGGCCAGACAATGGCAATCTTGACAAAGCACGAAGATTGTTGTGGCCAATAAAGCAAAAATATGGAAATAAGATTAGTTGGGCAGATTTAATGATATTGGCCGGAAATGTTGCTATTGAATCCATGGGGGGACCTGTTTTTGGATTTGGAGGAGGTAGGGCCGATATTTGGCACCCTGAAGAAGACATATATTGGGGAGCAGAAGATGAATGGCTTGGAGATAATCGTTATGGAGATACTCGAAAGGATTTGGAAAATCCACTTGCAGCAGTGCAGATGGGACTAATATATGTGAATCCAGAAGGGCCAAATGGGAATCCAGATCCACTCCTCAGTGCTCAAGATATCCGTGAAACTTTTTCAAGAATGGCGATGAATGATGAAGAAACTGTAGCCCTTGTAGCAGGTGGACATACGTTCGGGAAAGCACATGGTGCTGGAGATGCGGCCCTAGTTGGCTCAGAACCTGAAGGATCTCCGATTGAAGATCAAAATTTTGGTTGGAAGAATGCCCATGGTTCTGGATTAGGAGATGATACCATAACTAGTGGGATTGAAGGGGCGTGGACGACAAATCCAATAAAATGGGATAATGGGTATTTTGATTTATTATTTCATTATGAATGGGAACTAGTAAAAAGTCCAGCAGGTGCACATCAATGGCATCCAATAAATCAATCAGAAGAAACTATGGCACCAGCTGCTCATGACAGTAACAGAAAGGTGACCACGATGATGACTACTGCAGATATGGCTTTAATAAAAGATCCAGATTATTATGAAATTTCTAAAAGATTTCATGAAAATCCTGATGAATTTGCTGATACTTTCTCTCGGGCTTGGTTCAAGTTACTACATCGAGATATGGGGCCAAAGGTAAGGTATCTCGGGCCCGAAGTTCCTACTGAAGAATTAATTTGGCAGGACCCTGTGCCAATTGGACCTTCTGATTATGATGTTGAAGCAATTAAAAATGCAATTATTGCCAGTGGTCTTTCCATAACTCAAATGGTTGAAACTGCATGGGCTAGTGCTTCCACATATCGAGGTTCAGATATGCGAGGAGGTGCCAACGGCGCACGTATTAGACTTCAACCTCAAAATACTTGGAAAGGAAATAAACCTGGAGAACTTTCCTTAATTCTAAATATTCTAGAAAAAATTGCTACAAAATATAATGCAAGCATTGCTGATACTATCGTACTGGCTGGAAATGTGGCAATAGAACAAGCATCTGGTATGAAGGTACCATTTATTCCTGGAAGAGGAGATGCAAGCTCTAATCAAACAGACATAGAATCGTTTGAGGTATTGGAGCCCGTTGCTGATGGATTTAGAAATTATCTTGAAAAGAATTTTTCGGTTAGTCCCGAAGAAATGATGTTAGATAAAGCTCAACTTCTTGAACTTACTGCTCCGGAAATGACAGTTCTTGTTGGCGGCATGAGGACACTTGGAGTTAGTTCAGATTCTCGAGGTTTGTTTTCGAATAATCATGATAACTTGAGCAATGACTTTTTCACAACTTTATTAGACATGAATGTCAAATGGGTGGCCACAGGAAGTAATTCATATGAAGGGAAGGACAGAGTAACTGGAGAAGTCATTAGGCATGCTTCTAGAACAGATCTAGTATTCGGGAGTAATTCCCAGTTGAGGGCGATTGCTGAAGTCTATGCACAAGATGATAATCAAGATAAATTCAAGATTGATTTCATTGCAGCATGGAATAAAATAATGAATGCTGATCGTTTTGATATTGCTTGAATTTATTTTGCAATAGGAAGTTTAGTGATGAATAGAGAGGGAGTTCGATTTGCTGACTCCGATGATTGGGGAAATATTTCTAAATTATATAATGAAATAATTAATGAGGGTTTAGCTACCCTTAATACTGAACATGTCACAGATACAGAGGTTTCTCAATGGAACAGTAAAGGCATTATTTTAGTTTATTTTATAGATGAAAAAATTGCAGGATTTACGCGCTCTTTACCATATAGCGAAAGAGAATGTTATGCAGGAATATCTCAATTTTCAATATATGTTGATATCAATTTTAGAAGGATGGGGATAGGGAGTTTGTTACTTCAGAAACTAATAGAGGAGCTTGAAAAAGCTGACTTCTGGAAAATTGTTTCTAGAGTGTTTCCTGAAAATATCAGTTCACGTGAACTTCTAGAGAAGCATGGATTTAGAGAGGTTGGAACTTATGAAAAGCATGGCCTACTAGAAGGGAAATGGAGAGATGTTGTAATAGTTGAGTATATTATCAATTAAAGATAAAAACTATAATGAATTTTCAACTAAAAAATCGATGAATTCCAAAACCTCTTGGAATCTATCATCGGGAATTTCTTTGTATGATTGGCCAAACTTACTCTTCACACAAATAGCCACGTGTGCATACGAATTTCTCCCTCTGGGATGATTTCTAGATGGCATCAATTTTCCAACTAGCTTATCTCCAGCTCCTTGAATATATGCCCATATTTTCTTAGAGTTTTCTTCATTCATAGGCCTTGCAATCCCTCATTAAAAATAGATTTTACTATACTCCAATATTTTAGTAATTCTTTAATTTCAGAACATAGTACCTAGTAAACTAGTTGGATTTCAGATGATGCACTAAGTTTGATCACTCCGGGAGGTCCACTCCAAGTCATCCAATCATTCCAACCATCAAGAAGATTTCCTGCAGCATTTTCAGGAGTGATGCCGTTTGCCTTCTGTGATCCAGTAGAACAATATACATTAGTTGCCCCTTTGGTTACGATATTCATCATATCTAAAATCATATTTTCTGGGAACATGCCTCTCTCATTTATTTCATCCAGATAATTTAAATTTAACATTCTAACGGCATTCGAAGCAAAGAACATACTTACATCATGGCCGTCTTTAATAGCCTGGGCCCCACATGCCAAACCCACTATACATTTACGTAAGTCCACTTCGGGGTCGGTTACCAATTTTACAAAGAATTTTTTATTCATAGGTAATGCTAGATAAATAAGTACTTTATCAATTCGATAAATAGTTAATTATAATTTTAAAATCATAAGTTGACAAAAGGGGTAATCTTAGGAACATTATATTGCACCAAAATAATATAATAAAGCTAAAAGGATGCTTAAATTCACCGTTACTAATAATATTTTCATCGGAAAAGGTATTTTTTTCCATACTCCAAGTAAGCCACTATCTCCTTCATTACTCAACGTTTTGTCATTGATCTCCTTCTGGAAAAGTTGCTTATAGACAGTTCTAAATAGATAATAAAGGATTTCAAGAAGAGTCGTGATAGTAATAAGAACTACGAGGAAATCAAAGAAATCACTCAACGCCCTCACCCGAACATCCCATAATGGTAATTTTGCCTGTTCTTTTATAAATAGATGAGTTACGTAAAAATCTTTGATAGATATTTGCACCTGTATAAATTAGTATGATTACTGGAAAGCGACTCCCAATTATTTACTAGTTTATTCAGATAGGAAAGATATTATGGATTCAGTATCTAGTGAAGCCATAGAGTTAGACATGAGCCTGCCCATACTATATTCTTTTATTCGGTGTCCATATGCTATGCGAGCCCGTATGTCCATAATTCGAACTGGATTCCAAGTTGAGCATAGGGAAGTTATCTTGCGAGATCGTCCGGCACATATGATGAAAATCTCTCCAAAAGGAACAGTCCCCATATTACTCTTATCCGATGGAACAGTCATCGAAGAGAGTCTGGAGATTATGGAGCATGTGCTCTCATGGAATTTAACTCAAAATGAAGAAGAATGGTTAAGGCGCAATGATATCGAATTCAAATTTCATCTCGATCGTTATAAATATCCAAATCGTTATGATGACATAGATGAATTTAAACATAGAGAAGCAGGATGCAAATTCATAAAATCACTTGAGGAAAAAATTCCTGACGGTAATCTGAGTGATGCCATTTTCCCCTTCGTTAGACAGTTTGCCAATCATAATCGTGAGTGGTTCGATGAACAGAATTGGCCCAATGTGCATCAATGGTTAACAGCAAATTTGGAATCAGAAGAATTCTCTGAATGTATGACTAAGCACAAACAATGGATTCCTGATTATTAATAGGAGTTGATGGCTAAAAATGCGCACTATTACCATTAATTCATTTCATAATAAAATATATAATCCATAAAAATAAACCTAAAACGAGAGCAATCCGGTTATTTAGAATAGCATTAACTACTTCATCATCATGTTTGGAGCAAACTTTTTTATTTAGCATAACCTTGTTTTCGCATTCGTTAACTTCACATATATTCTCAGTCTTACTAACCTTTGTTAATATTATCAAAAGAATTATGGCAATAATGAATGAAATGATGAAAATAGCTGCTATTTCATCCCAATATTCTGGAAATAAATCAGGCAATAATAGGAATAAAGTAGAACTTATCAATAATATAATTAAATTTATTATAAAGATTTTAGTAATTCTTAATCCAAATTTAATCTGTGAACTTTCATCCATACTTTCGTTAGTATATCTTAAATTTATAACTCTTGACCCTGCATCCATAAATTCACAATTATATCAATAAAGACAAGTAGATTTGAATTTTCAGTCATGCCTGGCAAAACGGAACCAGGACCAGGGCCTCGCCAAAGCGATAAGCCCGCATAGGAAAAGTAAGAGAGATATCCACTTACTCAAAACCGCTCCCGACCATATAGATTGACAAGTATTGTTGCATGTCCCCCCAGAGAATCCTAATCCTGGCCCTAGGGACATTAGTATCGTAATGAATCCCAGAAGCACCATGAGTGCGAACATTACAATGCTACCAAAAATAATAAGGAAACCAATCATTTGTGCTGTATCATCTTCGGATTTTTTGATGACGATTTTTTCTCCAACATATGGTAAGGCCCCTCCAGTAATAGTAGAGTGCATGACATTACTCTGCGAATCACTTGTAAGAGGAACCGAAATATGTTGTAAATTACCAGATTCTTGGGCTAAGAAAACCGTCTTTTGCGTCTTTGTTCCCAAAGCAAATGCAAACCAAACGATTGAACTCAAGCACATTAAAGTTGAGAGCAAGCCAATGCAACAGGAACTCTGAACATCATCAGGATCGACCGTGTCTCCCTCGTCATATTTCATATTACCAGAGACATTTACTGCCACGAGAAGGAAGATGGCGATGCCAGCAATAATTACGGGTCCAGCGAACTTATTCCAGTTCATTCACTCCAAATACCACCTTACCATACTTAAATGATGTTCCGGCAGATAATAACTGGAAGTCAAAGGTCGCGAAAATATGCAGATATCGGAGATGTTTAGACCATGAATTGTCCAGTAACACTTGAGTGATTATGTTTCACAATCTATACCTTAGCAATTTAATGGAAAATTTCTTTATCAATCCATGTTTTCATCAAAAAAAAACTTTTTTATAATGTAGGATGCGATCAAGATAATCCCAACCCAGAGGCAACACATCTCCAACCATTTCACAAAGAAGAAGGGGCGGAGCATGAAATTTCATAGGGAGTTTTAGCCTTAATTATGGTGGCGTCATAGTACCTATAAATGTACTGAGAGCTATTTATTGCTAAACCAAGATTCATTCCAACCCATTTTTATAATAATAAAGGCACGCCGCCAAAGTGCTGATGCAATAGCACCTATTTACACTGTATATAGACTTAGATAGAGTCCAAAAATAATTCTTAATTATTCATATTGATTGATTATGCATAATCCACATTTAGAAAATCAATTTAGATCTCCAAGCTCTCTTGACCTATTCCTAGCTTTGAGAATAGCTTCAATTACAATTTTTGTATAATTATTCCCTTTAAGATGGCTTATTGCAGCATCTGTAGTCCCTCCT